>Ga0224508_10001802_pt1 | contig 18825 bp, 19 predicted proteins | sample SF_Jan12_sed_USG_4_FD_170157 | JGI IMG/M metagenome (GOLD analysis project Ga0224508, IMG submission 170157) | Sediment microbial communities from San Francisco Bay, California, United States - SF_Jan12_sed_USGS_21 | ecosystem: Environmental > Aquatic > Marine > Sediment | place: USA... | reverse complement strand
ATAGTTGTACAGCGCAATTCGGTCCGGATTCAGATCGATAATTCGATCCAGGGTAGCGGCAAAGCTTTCAAGGGTTTGATGGGGCAGGCCGTAAATCAGGTCAATGTTGACGGAGCGCATACCGTGGCGACGCGCGTCATCGATGACTGACGAGGTTGTTTCCAGGCTCTGCACCCGGTTGACTGCTTTTTGCACTTTCTCGTCGAGATCCTGCACGCCGATACTGATGCGGTTGAAACCAAGTCCACGCAGGTGCGAAATTCCGTCCTTCGCGATGACGCGGGGATCGAGTTCGATCGAGTAGTCGGTGTCATCGTCTAGTTTCAGCCGAAAATGCCTGGCAATCTTTTCCATCAACTGTTGCGACTGCTGATGCGACAGGAATCCCGGCGTACCGCCACCCCAATGCAGCTGGCGTACTTCCCGATCCGTGTCAAACAGGCTGGCCTGTATTTCTATTTCACGATACAGGTCCTGCAGGTAGGGCTCGGCACGTTCCTTGTTCTTGGTAATAACCTTGTTGCAGGCGCAGTAGTAGCAAATCGAGCTGCAAAACGGAATATGAAAATAAAGCGATAACGGTTTTGGAATCGGTTCTTCGTTACTTGACCTGGCCCAGTCACGATAGTCGCTTTCCGAGATCTGGTCATGAAATTCTGTTGCCGGTGGATAAGAGGTGTAACGTGGCCCCGGTCTGTCGTAACGGTTAATCAGATCTTCCTGAAATAGGGGTGCTCGGGGCATCAATACTGAGGTACTTAACATTTGTACATAGACTAACTCCTGTTGCCGAGTTTGCTTTGATCTGGATCAATTCCGAGAAATCAATTTGATCACTTCTTTAGGCCTTTAATGTGGCTTCGATTGCGGCCGCGACCTGGTAGAGGTTTTCGTCGCGTCCGTTAGCGGCAGACAGCATTAACCCGACCGGGGGTTCTCCAGGCTGATGGCAGGGGAGGCTCATCGAGCAGCCGTCGAAGTAATTGACGGTCGCGGTATTACGCAGGCAGCGCAGGTTGACGCGCCGGGCATTATCCTCGTCGTCAGTTTCGGCAATCGCCGGCGGGATACAGGCCACGCTCGGGTAAAGCAGTGCATCGACCTGCAGTGATTCGAACTGCTTATTAAAGCTGTCGACGATCTGTTCCCGTTCCCGATATCGCCGCTGCTGTTCTTCGCTGCTGATTTTCGCCCCGGCCGACATGCGTAAGCCGACAAAGGGGTCGTATTCATCGAGATGTTGCTCGAGCATTTCTCGATGGTGCAACCAGACTTCGTAGACGACGATTGGACGCTCGAGGAAAAAGTCGTCGCAATGATCTAGCACGGGCATTGGCGTCTGCTGGATATTCACACCCGCCGTGGCAAGTACCTCGACCGATCGCTCGAATGCTACACGCACTTCGTCGTCAAGGTCTTGCATCACGCGAGCGCCCGGGATCGCAAGTTTCATGGTTTTCAGATTCGCGGCCTGCAATTCCGGCAGGGTGTTGGAAGGGGGCAGGCTGCCGCACATCAACTGATCGAGAATAAAGCAACTATCGACGTCTACCGCGAGCGGTCCCGGTGCATCCAGTGTCGGTGACAGCGGGTAAATCCCGTTAAGTGACATGCGCCCATGGCTGGGCTTAACACCGACCACGCCGTTAAAGGCCGCCGGGATACGACAGGAACCGGCGGTGTCGGAACCGAGTGCAGCCGCCACGATACCCTCGGCGACGGCAACGGCGCTGCCCGACGAGGAACCACCGGGCAGGCGTCCGGTTTCGCGGTCCCAGATTGACAGGGGCGTGCCGTAATGTGGATTCTTGCCGATCCCGGAGAACGCAAACTCGCTCATGTTAGTGCGACCCAGGAACAACAACCCGGCAGCGCGCAGCGGTGCTACAACCTCGGCATCTTGCGCCTCGGGTTGCGCGTAGTGCCTGCGCACCATCGAGCCTGCCAGCGTGGATTCATTCCTGACATTGAACAGATCCTTGAGCGCGATCGGGATGCCGGCAAGCGGTGACTTCGAAGGTGATTTCTGGCGTGCACGGTCGATGGAAGCGGCAAGGTTCAGGAGTCCGGGATTGATCGCGGTAAAAACCGCGCTCGACCGATTTGCCAGTTCCAGTGCCTGTTCTACCAACTCGGTCGAAGTTGTATCTCCATTGCGTAGCGCCGTGGCGAGGACGCGTAATCCGGGCATACTCATGTCTTCGGAAATCGGTAACCCTGGATATCCTGGTAGGTCCCGATATAGTTCGCTGCAAGTTGGTCTGCCTGGATTACGAGTATATTCGGCCTGCTGTTATTCATGATTGCCTGTTCCCCGATTCAGATGGGTTTCGATAGCGACTCAGAATATCACGGTTGCAATGTGCGTTTGTGGTCGATCGTCGTGTCAATTGTTGCGCGGCATATCCATGGTTGGATTTTCGTCGAAAAAACCATCCGGCATCCAGTGAAAGCCGGCATAGACGACCGGTTGCACCGGCCAGTCTTCGGGTCGCGGCCAGTGATGGTAGTTCAGCGTATGCCAGATCACGATGTCCTCGTTGTCGATGCTGCGGTCGGCCCGGGTCCATTTTGGCAAGCCATCGCCGCCCGCATGCTGATTTGGAAACCAGCCGGTTGGATAGAGTTCATCGGCGGCGTAACGGGTTACCCAGAGGTGCTTGTACATGAACGCGGCGCGCTGGCCTATCGATGAATCCGGCTGTTGGAAGGGAAAACTGTTTGTGCCCGGGATCAGTTTGTAGGCGACCGGTTCGCCGTAGCGGTTGTTAACGTTGGGATTCAGCACTCGCCAGTAACGCGCGCTGTGGGCGTTAATTTCGCGCTGCGCCTGCTGCTCGGTCTTGAAGAGGGTTTCCTCGGTGCGGACGGCATTGCCATAGGGGTTGTCATCTCCGGTGGGTAATGCTGAGAAGTTGATTTCACTGGCCGAGTTGCGTTCGCCGTCGAGCGCCATGTCGAAGCGAAAACTGAACACGTGCTGATGCACGTGTGATTCGACCTGGTCACCGATTTGTCGACCGTAGGGACTGGGTTTGTCGTTTTCCAGGGCCGAGGGGAAGGGTATGCCCGTCGCCTTGACTTCAACGCCGATGGTGCCATCCAGGTAAAAGTACCAGAAGAATCCGTAAACATAATTACCGATGGTAGCGATGGACGAAACCACCAGTCGACGCGAGCGCGTCACCGTGGCTTGCCCGGCTGACGGTACCGAGTATTTCCAGAGAATCCCATAATCCTCTTCGTGCATGCAGACCGCGTTCTTGATCAAACGCGGCTCGCCGTGCCAGTCGTGGGTCCAGATGTCGAAATAATGAATATGTCCCAGGCAATCGCAGCCAAGCGCAAGCGAGTCGAGTGCAACGCCGATCCCGTATTCACCGGTATCGAAGGCGTTACGGCGAAAATTTGCATCACGTGGATCACCGTAGGGGACTACCATTTCGGCCATCGAGGCACGCTTCATAAGTGGACGTAGCCGGCCCTTGTCATTAATGCCGATATCGTAAAGTACCAGGCCATCGCGCTGCGCAAAGCCAACCTGTAATTCCCAATCGTGCCACTTAACCCGGTAACCATCGATGTCGAAGCTGGGGCCTTCGGGCTGGGTAATCGAGATTTCGGTTAAATCGTCTCGTTGTTGTGGGCGTCGAATCGGGCCCGGATCAGGTGGGATCGGCACCACGCCAAAATCGTCAATACGAATAATCTCGCGTTTGGCCAGGTCAAACACCGGGTGCAGGTTGGCAATCGGTCGCGCATAGGGATTGTCCCCGGCGTTGTTCATCAACCAGCAGTGGCCGTAAGCGATACGATGATCCTGCTCTTCCGGGTTGCCGAAATTACCCGCCGACCAGCTTTCGACCAGGACTTTTGAGGCATCGTTGAGACCGCGTTTTTTCAATGCCTTTAGAAAGTTCTGGTCCTGCCGTGCCAGTTCACAGGCCATCGCAAATTCGTCGGGTACGATGCGTGCCTGCACGCCCTTGATATGATGCCAGTCGTGTAAGACATCGGTTTCAAGTACGACCAGCCCCGCCAGTGTGCGGTTGCTGGCGGGTTCGTAGCAGCATACGTAGACGCAGCGCTGTTCGGGTAACCGGTTCGATTCGTCAAGACTGATGGTTTCGAACCAGGCCGATTTATCCAGTCCGGCGTCGCGTTTTACAGCGCTAACCGCCTGCCTGATTTCAGCTTCGTTTAATGGCGCCTTTAACGGATTCATCTGTCTGTCCTCGGTAACTCAGATCGATGTTACCGAAAACGCCTGTTATAAAGAAATAGTAACTCCATCAATGTCGGTGATTTCGCGATCGCTAACAGCGGTGATGGATGGCTCGGAAATCAATTTGAAATGATTAAAAGCAGACTCTCACTATCGATTTGCTAGCGTCTTCTACCGATCCTAATCGGACCTTCACAGACCATACTAAAATCCATCAAGTCGCAGTAATCAACTTCGATGCGAGGATTCCTAAATCAATCGGCTTATAATCGGTAAGTCCGGGGTTCGGCGCCTCGATACTCGAACCAGGAATTAGCTGGATACTCTTTGGGATTCTGGAATTGACTCGGCAATTTCAAAAAATGTTTTAACTAATTTTGATTCCACGCGGTCTGACAGGCAGGTGATGTGAGCTGTGGTGAAAATTTCTGCATCAGAAATTTTGAGGGTTCTGAGATTGGGGTGGGGATTAAATTCAACATCGGAGACCACGCCAATGCCGATACCTCGCTCTACTGCCAGCCATACCGATTCGCGACTCCCTACTTCCATGACCGGATCCACGGTGACGCCCGCGCTTTTCAGGGCTTTTTCAAAAGCCCGACGAGTGGTTGACCCCACTTCACGGTAGACAAAGCGCTGACCCTGCAATTCTTCCAGTCGGATATGTTTACGTTTGGCGAAAGGATGGGAAGTATTTACAAACACGATCACGGGGTGACGGCTGAAAGGTCGGGCATAGATGGCCGGGTTGTCCTCGGTATGAGCGAGTACTGCAACATCAACCGAGTAACTCATTAACAAGTCGACCATTTCCATTGAATTACCAAGCTTTACCGTCAGATTAATCCCCGGATGTTTCTGGTTGAACTTGGCCAGCATGTCGGTCGCATGATAGGGTCCGACAGCTCCAATCCTCAAATCTCCGGTCAGAATACCCCCGTAGTTGTTGAGCAAATCCCGGGCTTCTTCTTCCAGCTGGAGTATGCGTTGGCTGATCTTGAACAGCGCTTCCCCGCAGTCAGAAATTTGTATCTTGCGCCCCGGTCGGTGGAACAGGGTAATCCCATAGGTATTTTCCAATGCCTTGATTTGTGTAGAGATTGTTGATTGACCTATGTGGATAGCCCGGGATGCGGCAGTAAATCCGCCTTCTTTCGCGACAGCGTGAAATGATCTAAGTTGAGAATATAGCATCGATTAAATAAATAGTTCTCATTGTTTTAATGCATTTGTTAAATACTACTAAATGTGGAACTATCCCGTCAATAACGAAAAATAAACACCTTAGATCAGCAAATTGCACCGAAATCAGATGGGGAATGACCTGTGTGGACGTTCGAGAACCCGGTAGAAATCCGTTTTGGAAAAGGCGTTTTCGACTCTGTCGGTGACATCATTCGTGGTCGATCTTTTTGCCTGGTTACCTATAACGAATCCTACTTCAAGACTTTAGCTAACAGGCTTATTGGAACTGCGGGCAAACCTGCCTCTATCATCAACAACATCACGCCGAATCCCAATTTCAACACCCTGACCGAATCCTGTCGCCAATTTGCTGACTCTGCCACCGAAGACATGGTTATTGTTGCGCTCGGCGGCGGTTCGGTCATCGATGCGGCCAAAGTGCTCGCTTCCAGCAATAGCGGTTTCGCACCGGTTCGCGAGTATCTTGAAACGGGCGCAGGTGAAAAACGACTGGGTGCCTATCCAATTATTGCTATTCCGACCACCGCGGGAACCGGAAGTGAAGTAACCAGGTGGGCAACCGTATGGGATACCAAATCACAAAAAAAATATTCCCTGTCACGGCATGCTCTTTATCCGACACACGCCGTTATCGATCCTGAGTTGATGCTTGAGCTACCCAGGGAATTAACAATTAGCACCGCACTTGACGCTCTTTCCCATGCTCTTGAAAGTATCTGGAATCGTAACAGCAACCCGGTTTCGGCCAATCACGCCGTGTTTGCAGCGACAGAGATTATGAAAACTTTACCGAAGCTGGTTAATGATCTCCAAAACCTCGAATTGCGTTCCCGGGTGGCAAGAGCTAGCCTGTTTGCAGGCCTGGCTTTTTCGAACACGAGGACAGCGTTAGCGCATTCGGTCTCATATCCCATCACGCTGAAGTATCAGGTCCCGCACGGACTGGCCTGTTCCTTCAGCTTGCCAATGGTGCTTGCCAGTGTCGTTGGCGAAGATGATACTTGTGACGCCAATCTCCGCAGGATATTTGGTGACGATCTTGACAAGGCCGTAACCGAACTGGATCGTTTTTTGAATGGTCTGGACGTTTCGACAAAGGCTTCGAGTTATGGAGTTCAAGTCGAGGAATGGAAAGAGCTTCTAACCCTGGCGCTTTCTGGTGAACGTGGATTGAATTTCATCGGTACGCATGAGCGTGTGATGGAGAATTTTAAAATTTAAGGACTGATTTATTTTTACGATACTGCCATAGAGTGGTGTCACTTAACCAAAAGAGAAACGAGGAGAGTAACAATGCAAAAAGATATCTTGAAACTATCATTGTCGATTGCGGCATTTGGTAAACGGGTGGCCGTTGGCGCCACCGCAATAGCGGTGACAATGGTTCTTGGGTCCATGGCTAGCACCACCGTGATGGCCGCCGAGTGCGAAAACCCCGACAGCCTGACGTTTGCGATTATCCCAACCGAGGAAACCGTGGCGGAGCTCCAGCTCTACAAGCCGATTACCGATCGGTTGGCTGAGCAGACCGGCAAGAAAATCGAATTTTTCATGCCGACATCCTATGCTTCCGTGGTCGAAGGTCTGCTTAGCAAGTTCGTCGATGTCGCGGTTCTGGGTCCATATTCCTACGTGATTGCCAACAGTAAGGATTCTGACATTGAAGTGTTTGCCACCTACGCCAAGAAGCCGGGGCACTTGCAGGAAGAGGGCCCTGGTTACAGAGGTGTACTGGTTTCAAAGAAAGGATCCGGGCTTATAAAAATCGATGATCTGAAAGGCAAACTGATTGGATTGACCGATCCCGGCAGCACCTCCGGGAACCTGGTCCCACGGGTGGTCTTTTCAAAAGTGATCGATATGGATATCGACAATTTCTTCAAAAAAGCGGTTTACACAGGCTCGCATGAACTTTCTACTGTTGCTGTTCATAAGGGCAAGGTGGATGCGGCCTTTGTTGCGTCACACCGGTTTGACAATGTCGTTGACAAGGGAGAAGTTAAACTCGAAGACTTTAATATCATCTGGTCTTCACCACCGATTCCCCAGGACCCATTTGTCTACCGAAGCCCGCTTTGCGAAGACATCAAAGCAAGTATTCGTAAAACATTCCTGGGTCTCAAGGATGATCCGAATGCACAGGCCTTTTTGAAAAATGTAAAATCGAATACGTTTGTTCCTATGACGTCTGCGGATTACGACGTGATTCGAGATCTGAAAAAAGCGAAGGATGCGAAAAAGGCTGCAAACTGAGCCTATAGACTGTGAGGCTGCGTTGCATGCTCGCGAATGGGTTGCAACGCAGTTCTCCTGTTACGCGCAACAGCTACAGCTGAAAAGTTCTTTAGTTTACTCACAGGGTGAATGAGAAATGGCGATTCTAGAAGTCGAGAACCTGAGAGCAAAATACAGTGCCCGTGGGCCGGAAATTCTCAAAGGTATTAGTTTCGAAGTCGAAGACAATGATTTTTTCGCAATTATTGGTCCGAGTGGTGCGGGTAAATCAACCCTGATCCGTTGTATCAACAGGCTGATCGAGCCGACATCTGGAGATATCAGGCTCGACGGTACGGATATGCTGTCGCTGGACACGCGAGCGTTGCGGCGCAAGCGTCGCCACATAGGAATGATTTTCCAGGAGTTCAATCTGATTAACCGGATGTCGGTGATGGACAATGTACTGTCCGGGCGGCTGGGATATGTCGGTGCGATCCGAAGTATATTCAGGGTTTTCACAAACCGTGATATCCAGCGGGCGCTTGAGCTTCTGGAGCGGGTAGGATTGCAGGATCATATCGACAAACGGGCTGATCAACTTTCCGGGGGGCAACGCCAGCGAGTTGGCATTGCCCGTGCTTTGATGCAGGAGCCGAACCTGCTTTTACTGGATGAACCAACCTCGGCACTGGATCCGAAAATTTCCAGGGAGGTAATGGAGCTGATTCGCACCATGGCAAACGAACTAAAAGTTCCGGTGTTGTGCAATATTCACGATGTTCAACTGGCCAAGGAGTTCTGTAACAAAATTATAGGCCTACAGGACGGTTACAAAATGTTTGATGGTCCGACCGAGACACTCGACCAGAGTAGTCTTGAGGAAATCTATGCGATGGAAGTCCTGTGAGCTGAGTGATAAGACGTGCAAGATCAAGCCACACCCTTAACACTGGATGACGTCGTCAGGCTGCGACGCAGGAAAAAGGGCGTGCAGTTTGGAATTTTTGCAGTTTTGATTGGCCTGGTACTGTGGAGTGTTCAGGCCACCGTGATCGATGATACGGATTGGCAAAGAATCGGAACGCTCGCCGATATCGGTGAATCCGTGGCGCATTTTATCGGTGTCGACTTTGCATTGATCCCCAGCTTGTTGGGGCCGACGATCGAAACTTTCATGATCGCCTGTATCGGAACCTTGCTTGGGCTCGTTTTTTGCGTGCCAATGATCTGGTTCGGGGCGCTAAATGTAACGCCCTTCAAGCCGGTAACCTACCCGATTGCCAGGGTGGCCATGACGCTTAGCAGATCAATCCATGAAATTGTCTGGGCATTGATTTTTGTTTCGGCGGTTGGGCTAGGAGCGTTCGCCGGTATTCTTGCTATTGCAGCCCGTTCGCTTGGCTTTATCGCCAAAATGTCGGCCGAAGCCATAGAGAATATCGATCACAAACCGGTTGAAGCCATTCGGGCCATGGGCGGAAGCAACCTGCAAGTGATGATATATGCAATTTTACCGCAAGTTTTACCGGTCATTCTGGGTATCGTAATTTTCGAATGGGAAATTAATATTCGGCGATCGTCGGTGCTGGGTCTGGTGGGTGCAGGCGGCCTGGGACTGGTATTTTTCCGGCAGATGAATACGTTCAATTATCCCGGAGTTACGACAGTCATCATTGCTATTTTGATGCTGATCCTGATTGGTGAAGTGGTTTCGCATTATTCCCGCAAGGCTCTGATCTGATGGCCAAAACTCATGCAAGTACCCGCATATGACGATGCCCGAAAAAGCAAGGCCTGATACCCTGCGGGGAGACGACGTCCATCGCGAATGGAGCCGGTTCAAATACCCCCAGACATTGATCAATTACGGAGTGCTTTTTGGCATTTTATTGTTTTTCAGCTATTCCATTCATTACCTGAATATACCTCTGGAAAGAATTCTGGGAATGTTTGGCCGCCTGGGCGATGTTCTCGCTAATCGCTACTATCCACCAGACCTCGATTATATTGCCGACACGGATTATCTGGATTCGGTCATTGAAACCGTTCAGATGGCCTACCTGGGGACACTATTCGGACTGACATTGGCAATATTCCTGGGATGGTTTGCCGCCTACAACGTCAGTCCTTCACGAAAGTATATTTATCCGGTCGCGCGTCTGGTGGCGATGGGTTGTCGCTCGGTTCACGAAATGATTTGGGCGATTCTATTTGTGACGATACTGGGTTTCGGTTTGTTGCCGGGAGTGCTGGCTCTCACCATGTTCTCGATCGGATTTGCCGGTAAATTGTTTGCCGAGGAGGTTGAATCCATCGATATGGGTGAAGTCGAAGCCATTCGGGCCATGGGCGGAACCAATCTACAGGTGTTTGTATTCGGCGTTTTCCCCCAGGTACGAGTTGCTTTCACCGGAATTGCCATTTACACCTGGGACGTTGCCTTTCGAGCGGCGACAGTAGTGGGATTTGTAGGCGCCGGGGGAATGGGCTGGTATCTAAAGCGCAACATCATGCAAATCGAGACAGAACGTACTGCGGCTATTCTGCTTTCTATCGTTGTTCTGGTAGTCATTTCCGAACTAATTTCAGCCTGGGCCAGGTCGCGCGTTTCAAAGGCACAATAGTCGTGATTTTTCGTTATTCCAATACCGCTACCTGGGCACCTACTCGAGGGCAATGGTGATGACTGGCAAAGACGCTCCATCGTGGCAAACGGCATACGAACAGGTTACTGGCAGCTTCGACAAGGCCAGTAAGATTCGCTACGGGGAATCGGCCGTCACCGAACTCGAACATGCGCTGCAATGTGCGGAACTTGCCGATCATGCGGGTGCGGACGATGAACTGGTATTTGCCGCTATGCTGCACGACGTCGGGCGTTATGCGGTACCCCAGGAACTGGTTTCCGACACTTTGCAGGATGTGGATATAGTCGACAATGCTCGTGGCCACGGCGAACGGGGGGCGCAGCTGATGGCGAACATGTTGCCGGCGCGCTCGCTATTTTGCATCAGGTATCATGCTGAATCGAAGCTGTACCTGTGCCAGACAAATCCGAATTACAGGGCGAAATTAGCCGGGGCCTCCGTCAAAACACTCGCCGTTCAATCCGCGAACTATGATCAGGCACGGCTGGATGAATTATCGGGGCACCGATGGTGGCCAGACGCGATCAGGATTCGCGTCTGGGACGATACGGCGAAAGTCAAGGGTAGGGATACCAGGCCTTTGGACTACTGGGTAGTCCGGCTCGAAAAATTTCTGGATGAAATTCATCCCGGCTAAAAAGCCTGACGGACATCCTAATTCAGGGATTACCAGCTGCTTTCTAGAGTGACAAGGGTACCCGTAAAACCAGTTTGAATTCCTCGGGCCAGCGCACGGAAATCCGCGCATGGACCTTACCCTGACGGCCAAAAATTTCCACCGGGGCATGTTCCGGTTTTACATAAACCGCGTTATGCCACACGCCGGGATGGATGTATAACCCCTTGCCTGCCTCGACATAGAATGCGGTAAAGTCTTCGGGTCTCACTGTGTCGCCAACGGCCGGGGCCAGATTGGCGACAAAAGGGCTGTTTTTCGAATAAAACATTTGCCCGCCATCTGGATGGTAATCAGAATACCAGACATACACGCAGTCGATTGACTGGTCACTGGCATCTTTTGACGGTGAATTGTTCGGGGCTTTTTGGCCAGGCAGGGACCCGAGGCCAAGCAAATATTTGTTGGCGGTAGTCGCCAGCGCGAGGTTTTCACCAAGCAAATTACCCTCGTGCCAGAACAAACGAAAACTGCCTTCAGTGGTGCCACCCTCATCGCCAGTACCTGGATCGAGGCCTCGCCACCCGTTGTGCGGCCAGGGAACGATTTCAAACTTACCGTTTTCGACGGTGAAATCTTTCGGATCATCGACCAGGCAGCCGTATCCATCCAACGCGGTATTCGTTGCCCTGACGATCGGAACCTCGTGTATTTTGATACCCGGTGGAATGGTTGGATTCCGATAGGTAATTTCGTCGGTACCCTGATGTTTATTCAACTGAGCCATGTGCACCGAATGTGAATTCCGATCAATTTCGAAATCAGCAAGTATAACAATTTGGGGCTGGATGTCTGTTCCGGTTTTAAATAGGTAAATTGATTTTTTGCTGGAGAAGCTTTTTCAACAAAAGCAATAAATGTATTTTATGAATGAGCTGAATAAAAACCGGTGGCGAAGAATGAATGGTAGATATGTGATGCAGAGGATTTTGTTCATCCACGTTTTTAGCCTTCCACCAGCTAATGCTTTTTTGAGCGTCCACTGGAGCAAACCATAGAGGCTAGATTATTCAGTCTTTTAATTAATTCCAAAATGAGATGCGAATTCAACGTCCGCTTCTGGCCGAAGGTTGCCTCCTGGCCCAGCCACTTGAGCGTCTCCTTTGGAGAAAACAGACACTCAAACTCAATAAATCAGCGACGATTTACGACCCATAACAGACACTAATGTCTATGTTACCTGGTTACACGTACATCGGGTTGTTGCGTTCGACTGCATACGCTTTGTATTGAATCAGGTTCATCGAGTTGACGCTATAGCACCTCACAGCTCGATCAAACACCCCGCTGAGGAATGCGAACTATATCGCTAAGTTTTTGTAAATTCCATACCCTGCTTCAACTCCTCGTAAATCTGGTACTCGGTCTCCACCATGCCCAGCTCTTGGCAGGTCTGCTGGGCCGCGGTATTGCCGCGTTCGACGTAAAGCCTGAAGCCGCAAACCGAGGAATCCTGTTCGGCGAGTTCCTTGACATGTTCGTAGAGTACGCTGTACAGACCCTGGCGACGGTAGTCGGGTTGTACGTAAATGCTTTGAATCCACCAGAATTTGCCGTTGCGCCAGTCACTCCATTCGGTAGAGATCATTAAAGCCGCCTGAATCCGGTTGTCCATCTCGATTACCAGGTAAAATCCCATGTGCGGGTTGTAAATCAATTCCTTGACACCGGCGGTAATCAGCCCGGGCACCAGTTCGACATTCTCGGTTTCACGGGCCATGCTGATGTAGAAAGACGCGAGCTCCACCGCGTCCTTGGGCACTGCCTTGCGAATGGTCATACTGTTAACCTCCTCATTTTTTTCGACACCGCTAAACCCTGTGCGCCTCCCTGCCAGCCGTTTTCACAGAACGGTGTTTCCACTTGGCAGCTCTCCCCTTAAGACTGATCAGTCTCGGTGATAGCCATGCCACCAATTTCGATCAACAGGCCATCCGTGGAAAGCGATGTTACTCCAACGAGCGTATTTGTCGGAAAACATTCAGGTTGAAAAAACTCGGCAATCGTTCCGGTAATATCGTTCAGTTGTGAAGGATCGTAATTGACTACGTGAGTTGTGATTTGAACAATATCAGAAATTTGACCACCTCCAGTTTCGACGGCGGCTTTCAGATTTCGCATGGTTTGACGGGTTTGAGCAACGACATCATTTTCACCAACTATTTTACGGCCGCTATCAAATGCCACCTGGCCGGATAAAAAGATTATACGTCCCCCTTCTGTGGCTACGACGTGGTGATAGCTCTTTGGATTTGGAGAGCCTGGAGGATTGAGATATGATTTTATCATGATGCCACATCGTTTTCTTAAAAGGTAGAAAGCATATGCTCTAACTTCCAAGCGGTCCAGGGGCCATTATTATGAGCTTCTCTTGTTGGCCGAAGGTCGCCACTGGTAAGAGGTTTTTCAGTGTCCGCTTTGGAGAAAACAGACCCACACCTATCATTCAAGGTCCGAGTTGTAGCAACCAGGGATTAGGCGTCGCTGGCATTAGCTTGACCCGAAGTGAATGGAAGAACCTTGCCCTGTTCGGCCGGATCATTTCGGGCGACGATGGCGCGCGCGGGCTCGGTTGCACTGAGATTGATTGCTTCGTGAGGAACACCCGGCGGGACGAAAAGGAAATCGCCTGGTTGGCTAACCACTTCGTGCTCGAGCGTCGGCCCCCAACGCGTACGTACGGTGCCCTCCAGGACGTAGATGCCGGTTTCGTAACCAACGTGGATATGCGGTTCGGACCGTCCGCCTGGTGGAACCACAATCAGGTGCATGGACAGTCCCGTGGCATCAACAGTCTGCCCTGAGATGCCAATAAAATAGGGCAGACGTTGTCGTGTCATGACCTCGCGGTCCGGTCTGACGTTCTGCACCCTGGACTCATGGATGTTCATCGTGACGGTCCTCCGGTATTGGTATTCAAAAAGACTAAAGCATGATTAAATGTTTCCTGACTTGATGACATACTATCATCGTTGCCGGGGGTAAGCTTAATGCCGAAGGCCACCCTTATTAGAGATGTTTTCAGCGTCCGATTGAGATAAAACCAGGCTCTCAATGCATTTATTTGCCGCGGTCAACGATTCATAAAAACCAGCACTACGCTGGCAATTGCAGGGAGTTGTAGATTGAAGATTTCCGAGTATGTTCCAGTTTCAGAGAAAATTATCCTCCTTTCAGGTTCAACTGCTTCCCGACTCAATCAACCTGTAAGGTGCCGGGTTGGCATTGTCTTCGGAGCAATTGTGCTGACCTGTTTATTGTCCTGCGCAGGGCCTGGAGAGAAGGGGATGCCCTTATCGACAGAACAGCTGGAAGCAGATCCGCTTATTGAGGAAATGGTGGCGATGATTGAAACAGATGTTGATCCTGCTTTTGTGTATAGGTACGAGAAAACGAAATTTGTACCGCCGGACGGGAAAACATTACTGATCATGGGGCAGACGGTGGAAGCCATCACCGAGTATACGGGCAGTTTTTCACAACAACCGATGCCGGGAGGCTGGGCGGCCTATTGGGGAATCCCCAGTATGAAAGGTGTCAACGAAGCTGCCACGAACGAGACCGGATCCAGTCAGAATCATCAGATGCTGGTCGATCGCTTCCCCGACTCGGTGCTGCAGAGCGCCTTGTGGATGGTGGGCCGATGGGATGTCCTGAAAAAGACAGGACGTGGCGAATATGATTCGGTCCTCAAGGAGTTTAGCGCCTGGGCGAAAAATACCGATAGACCCATCTACCTGAGAATCGGTTACGAGTTTGATGGTGCACACAATCAATTGGAGCCAAAAGGCTACGTCAAGGCTTACAGAAGAATTGTCGATATGATGCGCGCTGAAGGTGCTGATAATATCGCGTTTGTGTGGCATTCGTATGCGTCACCCACCTACAAAGATTACCCCTTGTCTGACTGGTACCCGGGCGACGATTATGTTGACTGGGTTGGCATTTCTCTGTTCGGGCACATGTACGCAACCGAGTTAAATGCAGAGGGTGATGTTGTCTTTAATTTCGCCAGGGCGCACAACAAGCCCGTCATGGTCGCCGAGTCGAGCCCGATTCACGGTATTGAACAAGATAATATCGATGCATGGAATACCTGGTTTGTAAATTTCCTCTCGCTCACCTACAGCAAGAATGTCAAGGCGATCAGCTTTATTAACGAGGACTGGGGGCGGCTGTCGATTGCTGGGTTATCGGAATGGAAAGATGCGAGGCTGCAAAACAATGAGCAGATACACCGGGCATGGTTTAAAGAGACCGCTAAGGATCGTTACCTGAAACAGTCTCCTGAACTCTTCGATCAGCTAGGGTACGTCAAGTAGTAAGTGAGATTGACTCACCGTTAAAGTTAAATAACGAGCGCAGCACGATTGTCAATTTAACCCATATGGGTGATGTGGATGTTTCAATTGCCTGTGTAGTATCGGGTGTTATCACAAACAGGGACGAGGCGTTATGGATATCACCCCTCAAATTGCACCAACATCGACAGCTCGCCTTTTAACATGTCTGGGTCTCGCTATCGATGAGACCAAACTTGTCAGATCGATAAATGAGTCCAGGGAAGTGATTAAGCAACTGGAATCGGAAGATCCTTTTTCACACAGATTACTTTTCCTTAATAGAGAACTTTCGAATCTTGAAACGAGATTGATTAAAACCCGGCGTAAAGCCAGCAGAATGAAAACCGCTATCCATTTAGCAAAATTCAAATAACCCGGGTCCTGGTATCGGAGCGCCTGCCTCCTTGACAACATGCATTGCGGGTAAATTTTATACCCGTAACACCGGTAACGATTCTGAAGATGGCACAAATCGCAGGGCCACACCGTTATTACACCAGCGTTGTCCGGTAGGTTCGGGGCCATCATTGAAAACATGACCCTGGTGACCTTCACAGCGTGCGCAATGGTATTCGGTACGAGGAAATAGCAACTTCCAGTCCCGCTTGGTGCCGGCATTTCCTTCAATTGCCTGGTAAAAGCTGGGCCAGCCCGTGCCACTATCGAACTTGGTTTCCGAGAGAAATAACGGTAGATAACAAGCCGCGCAAATATAGGTACCCTCGCGTTTTTCGTCATTCAGAGCGCTGGTCCAGGGGCGTTCGGTCCCTTCTTCAAACAACACCTCGTATTGCTGTGCGCCCAGCAGCTTTTGCCAATCTTCCCTGGTCTTGTTGATGGGCGGAAAATCCCCTTTTATCGCGGAAGAGTCCGTGGAGGCAATAACAACTCGATTTGCCGTAATTGCCAGTGCAGAAGTGATCGCGCCGGCGATAAATAGTCGTCTTTCCATAAAGGAGGTCTCCAGAAAGTGTGTGAGTCTTAGGACAGTAGATATCAGATAAGATTCCCCGATCATTAGTTTTTAATTGTCTCCCTTTGGAGAAATTTACAGGCTTTCGCTAGAATGAAGCAATCACTGTTCGTGTCCCTCAAATCAGGCCAGCCAACGAGAGGTTTTCTATGAGTTGCGATGAATAAAACGGTCATCGATGACTGGTACGAAGTTATCCGCATATCAGACGACATCCGCCTGATACGGGAAAAATACGTTGCTCATTGGCTACGCTGCAATATCTGGCACCTGGGTGGTAAAAACTATGACCTGCTGATCGACTCCGGGATGGGCTTAAGACCTCTGAAACAGGAAATTGCAAGCCTTAGCGAAAAACCGATTACCGTGGTATCGACGCATTGCCATTTCGATCATATCGGCGGTGCACATGAGTTTGAATGCCGCCTGGGTCACCGGCTCGAGGAAGCGCTTCATCGTGAACCGAACCATGAGAATTCCGGCACGGCCGAATTTGTGCGCGCGGAAACTTTCCTGGCATTACCCGATAATGATTTCAATTACGAAAGTTATCGCGTTGTGCCCGCACCATTGACAGGCTACCTCGATGAAGGTGATGTCGTCGACCTGGGTGACAGGGCGTTCCAGGTGTTGCATTTACCGGGGCATTCGCCTGGTTCGATTGCACTCTACGAGGTAAAAAGCAAGACGCTGTTCAGTGGCGATGCGATTTATGATGGCGAGTTATTCGATACCGTCTACCACTCGGATAAAGTGATCTATCGAGAAAGTTTACAGCGATTACGCGAACTCGATATTGAAACTGTCCATGGTGGTCACTATGGATCGTTCGGGCAACAGCGAATGCATGAGATCATCGATGATTACCTGGCGGGAAGGGCGGTGATGGGTGATGCTAACGCCTGGATTAATATCCAGATGGGGAAATAAAAAAAGAGCCGGTTGTCTTTTGTTACCTTGTAAGTTTGTCGATAACTAATTCCCGGCATAAGATACCGTGCAATTAAAACTGCTATCTAATCAGGGTATTTTCCCTGACTTCTTCCAATTTATCTTCAAGCTGTCTTATTGCGCAACGAAAGTATTCCAGTCGCTCAGGTTGATTGTTCTTGTGCTCGATATTTTCAAGGGCCAGGGTTAAATCTTCGATGGCCTTCAATATCCTGATTTCCTCGACCGTTAAGTCAAAGTTTCTCAGTTTCGCGGCTCTTTTTTGAGAATCGGCTTCTGCCTTTGAAATATTCATTTCTCGATACCATTGATCAGGCTACGGTTAATGACTGCTGGTGCGAACCTTTCGCAAGTATCTATATAGCTAATTTACCGGCATATTTTGGTAAAAATAATCAATCAGGCGTTAAAGCACCTGATGATAAAGAATGAAACACGGAGGGTATGAACTTCGCGCTGTACCTGCATCAGCATCGAAAACCCGGAATTGACGGCTTTAATTAAATTCCTGGGCCTGCAATTCCCTGATTTGATCGCGCAGACGACCAGGCGTAAAAGCGATTGCGGCCGGATTTTCCTGCACTGCCTGGGTGCAGACTGCGAGGCTACGCATTGACTCTGGCACGTAACGCAGTGCCAACCCCGATTTTGCAACCGCGGCAAAACAAACTTTTTCGGTGATAAGTTCTTCCGGTATGTTTGCAATGATGCGGCAATCAATTTTGTGAATCATGCGTTTGAGAAATTTCTCGTTCCAGAAAACTGCCCACGACCGAAAGTAAATATCAGCGTAGTGGCGTTTGCTCTTTTTTACATCCAGTTCAAGCCTTTTCAAGGCTTCTCTCGTTAGACGACCTTCCAGGTAGTCGGGTTTGTGCCGATTCCGGATTTGCTGCCATTGCCGCCTCGACTCACCAATCGAGTAAAGGTTTTCAGCCAACTCAAATGTTGCCTGTGTCATGGCATATCCGGGTAACTTGTCTAAATTCTCAAGCCCGCTAGCGATGATTAACTGTGCGACCTGTTTCAACGAGACATTGCCCTTTTTGCACAATTCCGAAAGGTCGTAGGCTTTACCGGTTTTGACATACTCGGCTAGCAAGCTCGGGTCCAGCATCGAGGGTGGCAGGTTTCGTACGTCCACGGCCAAATTTCTGGCATTGCTATCAATCATATCCGGTTCTTTGGTGCGGCAGCAGGATGGTTATAAAGTCCAATCTTAGCAGACCGGCCGAATTCGATTAATCGTTTCGAGCGGGTTTTCTGGATTTTAAAAAGCAGACGCTCGGTATTGAAAACTCAGGGGCCGCTAACGACCCTGAACCGACGCTCAGTCAAATCACGGTAAAGGTCATGAACCGGCACATAGGAGCCATAAAGCCGGCGAGAAAAGTGGTAGATTATCGGATTCGAGCGTCTATTTAGATCTGGTAGCGCTGGCGCAGGGCCTGCCTCAGCTGGCTACGCGCCGGCATCGATTGCCGATAAATTTCGTCAACGCGGTTGAATTCGAGCACGCGCACATCCTCGAGCTCGGGACGAATATAAATATGCGGGGGCCGCCGCTGCATTTTTTCGTGCAG
>Ga0224508_10001801_pt1 | contig 18832 bp, 22 predicted proteins | sample SF_Jan12_sed_USG_4_FD_170157 | JGI IMG/M metagenome (GOLD analysis project Ga0224508, IMG submission 170157) | Sediment microbial communities from San Francisco Bay, California, United States - SF_Jan12_sed_USGS_21 | ecosystem: Environmental > Aquatic > Marine > Sediment | place: USA... | reverse complement strand
CATTGATGACAGAGCCACTGCGTAATTCGGCTTTTGTCCGAGTTTGTATGGGCTTGAGATAGGTGTTGAATGAGCGGGCGAAATTGAGGATACGATTCCGATTGTCAGGTGAAATAGGCGGGATATGTGTCCATGTCCCGGATATCATTTCATAACTTTTTGACGGGTAAATGGGGTGAATCCCCCTCGGGGTTGGTGATACTACGCAACATCCACCTTCGCCGCGTGTCTCGATCAAAGTCTTGATCTGCTGTCGATGAGAACCTGGTGGTGTTTCATCTCTTTGAGCCAGTTTGAGATTTCCCTCCGTGACTTCACAGAGCCAGCCAATATGCAACCCCCCTCCCGGTGTTCGTTCTTGTGGTCTGCCCGGAAGAATGTGACCTAACCCAAGATCGGCAGCCAGAGCCAGAAAGGTGTCCGCAATATCCGGGTCATCAATATCGAGAATTTCAAGCCCGTAACAAACGCCTGAGCTGTCAACGACCCCGCTAATCTCTCCAGTAATAAGGGCTATCCCTTTGGCATTACCAGTGTCAAACCACTTCCGAACTTCTATCTCTGTTGGTCGCCGTGTTTGAAATTCCTTCCATGGTCCAGATGGGCGTTTACTGCGGGGCTGGATCGGGTAAATACTTCTCCCTCTTCTGACGTAGGCAAGGGCTTGCGATAACAAGGAGGGTGGGCTCATGATGTTTCCTTAATTAGCTGAGACCAGAGCCTCTTGCTCTTTTTTTGGCTCTTCTCGATTCAGATATTGAGAAATGGACAACCGGGTGACGGCACCCATGGAAAGCCCATTCTTGTCAGCATATTCCTTGAGACGGTCCTTGAGTTCGAGCGGACACATAAACTGTAGAGGTTCGGTAGGCTGAGACATGTTTTGCTCCTTTGTGAGTGACTAGCAATAGCGGAATGATAGATGAAAGATGCATTCATGTCAACACAAAAAAAGCGCCCTTGCATTCGGGCGCCGTTGTGGTAATCTGGTTGCAGTCCGCAGGGGACCATGGTGTTCCTTGTCTGTCTTAGCCACTGGTGCCGCGCGGGGTTTGCCCTCCGCCACACCGGTGGCTTTGTTTTTGCGTTGGAGGTCGAAACGTGGTAGGATTGCGACGATGGATCATAAGGAGTGAGGAAGCAGCCTGCTCGCGTTCTCACCCGTGAGCAGGCTGCCTCTGGCATGGAAGACAGACACTACATTGCTTTAGACCCTGAACGGACAGAGGTTCCAAGCCCTAGAATAAACCCCAAATCATACCAGCCTCCACTGTTGTGGGCCTCATAGATACTGACGTTATCTGTAAACAACGAAACGATCCATGTGATGGGAATAATAATCCCATGCCATAGCCCCATCCAAAATCCGGCCACATTGTTATCTATGTCCGGAATACCAAGACTGGGGTTGAAGCCTGCTGCACATCCTATCAGGAACAAGGCAATGCCTATAAGACAATAAACTTTAAACATCTCCCTCCTAGCCCCCATGTTGCTGCAACTTCTCAACCTCGACGTACGGCGCGACAAAAGCGAGTAACTCATCTCTGGACACGCGATCCCTAAGGCCAAAAGCGGTCAAATCGAATGTACAGTAAAAATTACAGAGACGCTGGTCCAATTCAACGTACCCGGACCAGTGTTCGAGTATGTCGTTGCAAACGTGTTCGAGTATGTCGTTGCAAACATTATATTCTTCTCCATACTCGCTATGCGCCCTGAAATACTTAGCGAGTGGGCAGCGTTCGGGGTCGGACTGAACAGCAGCAAAATCATCGGGTCGCCCTTCCAGCCAAGCGTAGAGCTTGGCAAAACTGAATCCCTCAAGGAGGGTTTCCATTTCTCGTTGGACGTCAAATGTGTCAGCCATGGCTTTGACTCCTATCCACATTCTTATTTCTGATGCGCCCCGCAGTCCTCAATTTGCTCACTGATTTTCATGAGCATGTCCTGATCCCTAATGTCCTGTAAGGATGTTTCTCCTCCTCCGCATCCGGACACGATCACCTTGACTTGATTCTGCGACAACTTAAGTGCGCGAGCTCGGTTGACGAGTAGCTGGCATAACTCCTCATCTGTGAGTTGCTCACTTATCGCAGGAATTTCGCTGGAGTTGGCTGACTGTGCTTCCAGTTCTTCTCCCACCTCAATGAGCTCTCCGATGGCCTCCCTGCCGCGATCCAACGTTTCGCTGCGGCTCGCAATTCGGTGTGGGATCTGCGGGGGAGCAATGAGCCCCTCATCAGGAATCTGGCGACTTAAAAGTTGCATGAGCGTAATGTTGACTGGTTGTAACGTCACAACCGGATAGACCATCGTCTGTCCTCCGCGCTTTACCTGCCGTGTTTCGAGTCTCAATTCGCAATTCAGGAAGCGCCCTTCAGCGGACGCAGCCTGAAGAAAGGGAACGATAGCCATCAATTCAGACCCCGCATAATAGCCTCCGGTATCCAACCTCCAAACACCGATGCCCGGAACGTCATAGAGCAGTACGCTCAGACGAGTCACCGGATTGCAAGCAGTGCCTTTACTCGCGAGAGCACGGCGCTCAGCAGGATCGACTGGGCATTGACATTCCATACCTTTGAGCGATTCGTCTTCTGCATGGAAAATAAATTCTCCGTTGCAACGCACTTTACATCCGCTTGCACTCCATTGTTCCCAGGCCTGGCTAATGGTCTGATTGGGTGGGACGGAAACAGGTAAAAAATTAGTTTCGGTAATGAGCTGCCACTGCCGCCCTACTGGCGCATCTTCCCACTCCGTGATCTCACCTCCATAGAGCGTTTGAGCAAAATGGAGCCGAGGCTTGTTTTCAGAAGTGAGCCGGAAGGTTTCCAGGCGTACCGGCCGAGTGCCCCCCTTGCTGGTTTTCACCTTATCGCCAATCCGAATCCTTCCGAGTTCTTGTAGCTTGGGCTCAAAAATCGACACGCCTTGCTCAGTCATGAGACATCTCCTTCAGTTTCGATTTTTTTTCATTGACACATGCTTAACTTGTATGTATCATACTCATACCAGTTGGGTATGTCAAGAGGAGAATGACATGTTTCAGATCATCGTGGATGGGTTGCCGAGTGCCAGGGAGGAGTGGGGAAAATCAATCAATCGATCCCGCTCTCTGCACCTGGACCCTCAAGCGGTTGAGATTGTTCGGGAATGGTGTAGCGAACGCAAGCTTCATCTTTCACCCCAAGTGAACCAGTTTCTGCGCGCGTTTGCGCAGAAAATCATTGAAGAACAAGAGGAGTGTGAAAATGAGTGACCTGATTCAAGCCATCTCGAATATTTTAGCAGGTCAGGCCTCAGCACGACCGATGACCACTGAGGAGATTGTGGTCTCAATTCGGACCATTCACCGTGCGTTGCGGGAATGCGAGAGCAGCAATGAAACGCGCGATGAATGGTTGACGCATTTGACTGAGACGCCCATGCTCTCAGTCAAAAAGTCGGAAATTATTTGTCTTGAATGCGGAAGGTCCTTTCAACTTTTAGCCAACCGCCATTTGGCCTTACACGGGCTGACGCCCAATCAGTATAAGGAGAAGTGGGGATTCCGCAAAGGGACTCCATTAAGTTGCACCGACCTAACACGGAAACGTAGGTCGTTTGCCAAGAAAACAGGCCAAGGATCGGCTCTGCAGACGTACCGTGAAATGAAAGGCATCAAGGCAAAGGGAAAGGTGGTGGCGGTCCCGAAAAAGAAAAGGCGTGCATAGCCTCACACGTAAAGGAGAACAAGATGGAAGAGATTACGACTCGCGACGCATTGATCCATCTCGTGACACAAGGGAGGATTGAGAAGATCACATCCGATTGGAAACCGGGAGGTGATCGGCTTGTGAACATCAAACTGATCATCAGTCCCGCTGACGCGAGAGCCATGAATGAAGCGATTGATGAAATCGAATTGCAACGACAAGCCGAATCCCTGTTTGAGGATGAGCCTTCGGTAGACCTAACAAAGGGGAAAGGCAAACTCGCCCAGAGCATACTTTGAGAAACACTTTGAACCTGGTTGCAGGATGGGCTTTCCCGTCCGACATCGAACATCTCAACTGGATATGGGAGGGAAAAGAATGAGTGAATGGCAATACTACCGACGATTCGGAATTGCCTCAATGCGATCCTACCAGCGGGGAGAAAGCCTAGAGGGGATAAGCGTCAGCGATGTTGATGATCCCGAGACTGACATGGGTATGGTTGCCAGGAATCCTGAGAACCATAACGATCAATGGTATGTCGCACGAGCCTACTTTGAAAGGAACTTTGTGCCTTTTACGATTGCTCCTGGACGTGGAAGAAAAGATTGAATGATGAAAACACTCATCTGGGTAGGAATTGGGGTGGTGGGCGCGGCGTGGGCTTTATGTATGCTCATTGCCTTCTTTTTCGACAGTCCCATTCCAATGTGGAGGGTAAAATGACAATAGACGGAGTGAAGACGGACGAAGAGAGGTGGCAAGAATGGCTGGCTTCACGGCCGGAGAAGGTGAAGAAGTTGGCCGAAGAATTTCCCAGAGGGACTTATTTCGATTGTGAAGAAAGAATATGGTACTTGCTGGGGTACCTAGAGTCTGAGGAAGACATGCTGATCATTTCAGCAACAGACCCATGGGTGAACTTTGATGAAGCGGTGAGGTATCGGCAATTCAGCCATACTGATCACCTTCGGGAGTTCGCCCATTTTAGATAGTGAGTCTCAACATGAAACTATACTCGGAAGAAAGATGTCAGTACCTACTCGACGAGTATAAACGACTCATTAGAAAACTCCCCCAGCCATGCCGGTGCTGTGGGTATAGAGTGTGTATTGCAGCATGTAAGGTTGTCTATTGCCCTACATGCAAACATGAGAAGCATGACTGTTTGTGTGATTCGTTTTAACAGGGAAATAGGTCGAAACCAGGATAGGAGAATCATGAGACGTTATCTAGTAGTTATGATGATTCTGGCTTTGTTGACTAGCGCCGCGTACATGACGACGGCGCCCTTCTTCTCGGCGCCTGACGCCGTCGCGTGGGGAACGGGCGGCGACGAAGATGGTGACTATGATGGGGATTACGACGGTGGGGATGATGGTGGCGATGACGGCGGCGGTGATGACGGTGGGGGGGGCGACGAAGGGGACTAAGTAGGTGCGCTCGCTTGCATAGTGCGTGGCATGTGGAGATCTCTAATGCAAATGCCAATATATGCTTATGACCCTCTCAATGAGTGTAGATTTGCTGTCGTTGGTGGTCATAAATTGCTGATAACACTCTCTGATATTTATTGTCTGGGCAGCGGGGGCTCATTTATGGTGGCATGTCCGAAATGCGGAGACGAGCATTTTCGTGAAGCATCGGATTATTTTGGGCACCCTGAATGGTATAAATGTTTTAACGCGAATTGCGAACATGAGAATCTTTTGCCAGTGCGGTTTGCAGAAATAGAATCATTTTGGAAGCCGCTTTGGAATGAGGTTGCATAGAACCATGTTGGGCAGTATGGAGAAAGGAGGTGAGCAAGATGCACACACCATGAGGAAGCTCATGGACGGCCGAATCAATAAGGGATGTGTGAGGGAGGTTGTGGATGCCCGCACGCCACGACCTCCCAAGATTGGGGAGGAACATGAGACTCAAACGTACGAAACAGTGTGCGCTATGCCCCTGGAAACAGAGCACTGACGTGACTCGGATACCGGGATATAGCCGTGTTTTACATGAGGCATTAGCAGATGCCATTGCAAAACCGTGTGAGACATCATTGACTGGCGAAATGAAGATAATGACCTGTCACGCATCCAGCACAGGCTTTGACGAATACTGCGTCGGCTGGCTTTGGAATCAGATCGGTGTGGGCAATAATATTAACCTGCGCATAAGGATGCGCAGGTGCGTGAATGCTGACAAAATTAAAGTTCGCGGCCCCCAGCATGAAAATTTTGAGGATACACTGTGAAAACCATCTATGTTATAATCGCGTTACTCGGTGCGCTTGGCAGCCATTCCCGCCCGGTGATGGCCTCAGTGCTGCACGTCTCACTGGCTGGCACCGGTGTTGCGTGTACACTAAGTCTACCCTGCACGGTGCCTGTCGCCGTGAGCCAGGCGCGCCGGGGCGATGTCGTTTTGTTCCCTCCGGGTGATTTCCCCACGCCTTTTGACACCCAGCGTGAAGGTGTGACCTTTGCGGGTGCGCCTGACTTCCAAACCCGCCTTCTTTGGTCGAGTGCATCCACTGGCAAGCACATCATTGGCATCAAGCATGACGACATCGTTGTGATGGGCTTTTATGTGAATGGAATGGGCCAAAGCAACTCCGGTCATGGTCTCATCCGAATTGGGAGTTCCAAAAATGTGCACCTCCTTGCTAACAAAGTTGAGAACAGTGGGGCCTCGCTGATCAATGCAGGAGGGAGCTGGAAGGGCGCGAATATTCGGGATTTGAAGATCGAGGGGAATTATCTTTGCAATTCCGGACTTGATCCGGATTACGAGTACGGTGAGGCCATTTATATTTCCGACTTTGAAGGCACTGGCGAGACGAAAAATGTCGAGATTGCCTTCAACATCATTTGCAAATTTGCGGATAATGGTATTGATCTCAAACCCCCCTCGCGAAACGTCCACATCCACGATAATCATTTTTTTGACCAGGTCGAACGTCCGGGCAAAGAGGGCAACCAAGGGACACTTGTCATGCAGGGGCATGGGCACCGCGTTGAACGCAACCTGTTTGAACATCTTGATGGGGGTTCGAGTATTTTAAACGTGGCAACGAAAGCGGATATCCTCATTGAGAACAATGTTTTCACCGATGCCAATATCAATCTGGATTTGGAGAAAGCTGCTCTCATTCGCCAGCGCACGTCAGGAAGCCAAGAGGATACGGTGGTAAGAAACAACGTATTTTGTGATACGAACTCGAAAAAAGTAGAGCAGAAGTCCGGGCTTGTCGTCCGAGATAACCTGGGACTTGGCACGGAAGAACCGGATTGTGAAGCACGCGCCGAATTGATCAAAGAGACAGTCAAACGAGGCATGGCGGAAGCGCGGGCAAAGGCTATCATTCTGCCGCAACCCTTGCCTGCCCTAAAAGCCCCGTTTGCCACATGGGCGGAGCTTGGGGAGAATGTCGTCAGGGTGTATATCCAAGCTGAGGGCGGCGTTGATCCTGAGATGCGCCGGCGAACGTATCAGGAGGGTTCCGTGAGGTTTGAACTCTCTGATGGAACACCCGTGCTTCTGGACCGAGAGAAACGCGCCAAGGATGACCATCTGCCGGGGTGGGTGTTCTATCTCAAGGAGCCCTTTCCCAAAGAGCCGATTAAGTTGGTTGCAGAAGAGGGATGGATTACCGGGTTGCCTGCAATGGAGCTCATGCTGCCTTTTCTGGCAGAACCCTTACCTGAGCCTGAACCTGCGCCGGAGCCGGTAACGTTAGAAGGAGGGCAAACTGCCACTTGCATGGGTAGAGTGGACGTGATGACGCTGGAGGATGGAACAAGCGTCGTGAGGTGCCTGAAAAACTGAAACGGTTCAGTCTCACCCGCGCACGCATGAATCAAGGGGGCTATCGCCAAAGCATAATAGTTGCTAACTTTCGTCTCATTCGCGTCCATGCAGAACCAGGGCACATTAGACCGCCTCAATGTACTCCGCGAGTGCGTCTCACCCGCGTCCGTGCGGAGTCAGTTTTGCAACTGTTGTGGTGGCACCGAAAGCCCAGCGTCTCACCCGCGTCCGTGCGGAGTCAGTAAGGGGAGGTGAACTGAAAATCGTTGAAACGTGCGGTGGTGAGACCAGACTCGGTGGCGTTTAGTCGCCACTCCAATTGACGTAGAGCCGGGCTTCGGCCCGTTACTGACCCTGGAGTGCATCACCAGCTCCAGGCTCTCAAAGCTGATCGTTAAGTAGGGCTACGCGCGTAATGCCCGGTGCGGTTGGCATATGGCTGGCGTCAATTATTGTCGAGGTGACCCTTACCCACTTCGGTGGAGGAGATTCAAAAATGCCGAATGCCGTATTTGTCATTAATTCCAATCTTGAACCGATGAGGATAGTGCATCCTGCCGTTGCGCGTCGGATGTTGAAAACGCAGCAGGCAAGCGTTTACCTGCGATATCCCTTTACGCTGATTGCCAAGCCTGGCATCTCTACAGGGGAACCCTCCGGCTCACTCGGCTTACAAGTGACACCCCAGGGCCAGAAGACCCGGATTGAGTTAGTAGACGGACGGGCGGTTATTTGGCAGGCTCTTTTAACCCATCGGTCCAAGCAGATCAAACGCACAATGGAAAAGCGAAGTCGGGTGCGCAGGTCAAGGCGCAACCGCAAAACCCGTTACCGTGCCCCTCGTTTTGATAACCGGACGCGGAAGCCGGGGTGGTATCCGCCTAGCATGATGCACCGGGTGGAAACAACCCTCGCATGGATTTCAAAACTTTCCGCACTTTGCGGTGTGGGCAGTATCCACGTGCGTCGTACTCGGTTGTCATTTGATCGGCGCCGCGAAATAAAGAATCCGCAAGGACACAATGCGGCTCGCACTGCGGTTTGTAAAAAGCTCGGGCAAATCCTCTATGGGGATGGGCCTGGGCATCGCAAGAGTATTCCTTACGTCTCACCCGCGCCCGCTCAAGAACTCGTATCCAAAGTCTCACCCGCGCCCGTCATCTCCAAAACGCATAGCACTCTGCTGATCAAATCGGTCGGCAGAGGCATGCGCCGTGTCTGCAACATGGACAAGTATGGGTTCCCACGGAGCAAGGCACGCCGTTTCAAACGAATTAAAGGATTCTCTGCCGGTGATCATGTTCGCATGGTAATTCCCCATGGGAAATATGAGGGCTCCTACGTGGGTGTCATTGCGGGCATCCGGGCAACGGGCAGGCATGCTGTTAAAGTCCATGATGAGCCCAATCTGATTACGACGAACGCAGAGAATTTGGCATTGATACAGCGAGCCGATGGCTACAGTTATGATATGGAATAGGCTTGAAGTGTGCCGTCTCACCCGCGCACGCAGAAGGCAGACCCACTGAAGGAGGAGGATAATGGAAGATTATGGAAAACTATTTCACGATGAATTTGCCAGACTTGAACTAGCCATGAAGGAATTTAGGGCCGAACTCGAATTATTTACAGTTCAGGCTCAGCTTATTGTTGACTCGCTCATGAAGGAGGAGCCACTGTCTGTCGACACTCCAAGTGAAGAGACGAATACTCCCAGTCTTGATTAATTTGCCGTTCGTCGCCTATACTGAAGTAATATTTCTCCCATTTATCCTGGACAGGGGGACAGTATGTTGCGACGAATGGCATTTGTGCTTTGCGTATTCACTTTTTGGCTCTGCTCCATGGCTGCCGCCCAGCCCCCCTTGACGGACCAGGAATGGCATCATAACGTCGCGCTCTCCTCCGATACCCTCACCATTGCGTGTGCCCCCTTTGTCCTCCCGGTTGATACCGGAACCGTCATTAGTGATGCAGACCCGTTTGTGACTAAAGGGGTGGCTTCACTGACCCTCTCTTCATCTCACCTTAACAAAATTGCGTTGCAACCTGAGTCGGGAGCCTCCGACACCCTCAGCACGATAAGCGGCTGCACGACGGAGGGGGCAATGATCATGCTGACCACGGAGGACGTTGGCGATTCGATCCAGATCACCGACGCCGGGAACATCAACACGCCTGGCGCCGATGTCGTCATCGACAACCCCGAAAAGGTGCGCATTCTAGTGCTGATCGACAGTGAATGGCGCTTTGCTGCAGGGACAGGATCAGGCGCAGGGGTGGAGGTAGACACCCTCGCCAGCGTGTTTTTGCGGGGTAACACGGCGTCTCCCGCCCCCTGCGCGACACGGCCACTGACAGTAGACAATGCGGGTGATGATAGTATTGATATCTGCATTTCGGCTACCGAGCAACCCTCGTTTTTGACGAGATGCGACGGAGGTCCGTGTAGCTATTTCTTTGATATTCTGAGCGGCGAGATTATGCAGTTCAGCTATGGTGGCGTGGTGGGGATGACGATCGATTCCAACTTCAACACCACCCTGGCTAATAATGCCAAGCGCAAACGGGCGCCTTGGATTGGGGCAGGTGCGTGGTCATCCGATGGAACGCAGTGCCTCGAATGGGACGATACGAGTTTCAATGGTGCACCTGGGCGACCTGCCATCGCTTGTGCGGACAATGATGCGTCGACGATCTCTGCCTCTGCTGTGCTGGAATCGAACTGGGACGTGGGGCCGTTTGAAGTGCGCGCGTGGGTTATTGCCACTGCGGCCGCGCCCGCTGGGATTTATCATCTGGATTGGGCGATCCAGTGCAGGGGCTCCGGGGAGATAGCGGACAATACCTGGGGGACGGAGCAATCCACCGTCTTTAACCTCGATGCAGGAGGGGACTGCGGTGGGTCAGCATGCCCGCAGTGGACAGAACTGCGCCAGGTTTCCGCATCCATTACAGCAGCAGGGGGATGTCAAAAAAATGATCGCATTTCCGTTCGTGGGCAAATTGACGCAGCTGCCACGACGGCACCGAACGTCTTTTTTTTGGGTATTAATCTCGGCTTTCTCACTGATGATGTCAGTGACTAATGCCCAGACAGGCATACCTCCCACGGGAGTCGAACCTCCCCAGAGAACGTATGTCCACGGGACATTGGAAAATGAGCAGATCATTGTGTATGCCATATACGATCCAACAACTTATCAGATCGTGGAATACGTCCTCTGGAACAATACCCAGCAACGTGCATCTGCTGAATTGAGCATGGCCCTCTCTCCGGATGTAACACTTGTCGCATCTGCGAAAAAAGGAAAGAGTGTGAACGTCTCCGGACGTGACCTGTACATGACGATTAATCCGGAAAGCGGGACGACCTATCAGGATGTGAACGTTACAGGCATGACGATGAAACAACTCGATCCCCGCAGCCGGTGGCGTCTCGTGCCCGCAGTTTTTCCCTTGCCCAGCCAGCAATGAGTGAGCAGAAACTTAAGGTTGAAGGAAGAGATGTCATGGGGTGGATTCGGAGAGTTTCTCTTTTTCTTGTGACAACTCTGACTGTAATAGTCTTTCTCATTCCTCGCGCAGGGACAGGACAGCCTCCCACTCCCCCCGTTGGGTTCAAATATGATCCCCGTAATGAGTTTACCGACGAGTTCACTGGAACCCACCTGAACTACTCTAAATGGATGGACCGAGTCGATGTGTTTTTTGGCAACCAGCCCGCTTACTGGGAGCGGGACAATGTGTCCGTGAGTGGAGGTACGCTCAAGATTGAAACGAAATTTGAAACCCCGGTGAATGCCCCACCAGGGCTCGGCTATCAGGATTTTACGGCAGGCATTGTGATGTCGCGTGCGCAGGCGACATACGGGTATTTTGAAGTCAGAGCAAAGGTTCAGGACTCACGGGCGTCAAGCGCATTCTGGTTTTTTGGATTTACCTTTAAAAACACGGTCGCCAGCGAGATTGACGTTTTCGAGATTGGCGGGGGCTCACCTGGACATGAAGATTTGCATCATATCAACCTGCATCATGTCATTCCTCCCGATCAGGTTGTGTCTTTCGACAATGACACTAATGTCGATCTTCCTTCTGATTTTCACGTGTACGGAGTGGATTGGCAAGCGAGCACGATCAGGTTTTACTATGATGGGGTAGAGGTGTTTTCGACTCCTAACACCTATTGGTCTCTCCCTCTCAACCTGATTATGGACACGGAAACGCTCACGGCCTGGTTCGGAACCCCGTTGGAGGCCAATCTGCCCACCACGCATGAAATCGACTATGTCAGGGGCTGGCAACTCGTGCCGGACACGGACCCCAACACGACTCTTGATCCGACACTGCCCCCGCTGAATAACACCAATCTGGCTACGACGAGAAGTATTGGCAGTGGCTGGGACGGTGCCTTTGACGTAGACCCTGTCCTGCCCGCATCCGAGTATCTAAAAGTGGTTGATCATAATGACGGAACCACCGTTTTCGGAACCGGTGATCAAATTCAGATCGGGTTTGATCTGGGAAAACTCACGTCTATTGATGAGGTGCGTGTCAAAGCGCCAGTGGGGACGATACTCAAAGTCTTTCACGGCGATACGGCCCCTTTTAATGGCGTGTTTCCAGGTGCGGGCTTTCACCTGATTCCCGATACCACGTTCCAAGTCTTTGACGGGGGTGGGCTGACAACCCGGTTTTTCATGTTTATCTCGGAAAAAAACACGGAACCCGTGCCAGGAATTACGGAAATCGAAATTATAGGAGAGACATCGCCTCCCGCCGTTGAATCGGTCATTACCTACAAGCAAGATGTCTCCCAAACCAATCACACCACAGGGACGATTCTGCCAGCGGGGAATGATCGTGCGCTAGTCGTTTGTGTCACCGCCGAACAAGCGGGAGGTGTGGACCTGACGGTGAGTTCCATGTTTTTCAACGGAACGGAAACATGTACGGTTATTCAAACATCGAGAGCCCAACCAGGGCATGCCTTTCATGCCAGTCATTGGTACTGTCCGGCCGTGAGCGCCGCCACTGCTGCCGTGGACTACACGCATGCAGAGGCAACGGCTTCAACCGCCACAGTGATTGCCCTTTCGAATGCGTCCCAGTCCAATCCCACATTGGGTGACAACGCCGATTGTGACCTATGCGGAGACGTCCAGATTCCGCTGACTACGACGTCAGACAATACGATGCTCATGACCTGTGCTCATTCCGACAATGACGTCCATACACATGGGCAGGGAGCAGGGCAAGTTGAGCATTCCGATATCGTGGGGGGAAACAACAATCATAGGCACTCGACGTCGTCGGAAAACAAAACACCGATTGGAGCCGAAACCTTAACGACCACCATAACGGCCGGGCCTTCACCTGCTAAGATGACCTACACAGCCATCGGCATACCGGAAGCCGGGGCTGCTCCTGCACCGAAGAAAAGGAGGCAGTCGTGGCTGTGGTACTAACGCTACTGCTCATCCTATTGTCATGCGTGACCAGCTATGCGGCAACCGGCGCCCCCGCTCCCCCTCTGTTTACGGGCGGCACGGGATCAGCCGCGACCTACTACGTGACGCCGGGCGGACCAGTAGGAGGAGGTGAGGCATGCAGCCTGGGCGATCCGTGTGGTTTGCAGGAGGGGATTGACCGGGCGCAGGCCAACGAGACGGTCATTCTCTTGGATGGCACGTATAACAACGAAGAGTTGCAGACCACGCGGAGTGGCACGGCCGGGAACCATATTATTTTTAGAGCCCAGAACAAGGGGCTTGCTAAGATCGACACGAATGACCAGGAACCGGTACAGATTGACCATAATTACATCACATTCGATGGCTTGTGGGTATCGGACAAGGCGAACGGCGATGAAGCGGATGCCGCCTTTCGCTTTGATTTCCAAGGTGGCATCCACCACATCATCATTGAGAATTGCACCACATTTCACACCGGAGACGTCGCCATTCGTGCGACGGGCAATAGCGCAGAAGACCATGACATCATCATTCGGTTTAACCTGTTCGACGGCTGCGGATACAACACCGATATCGAGAACCCTCCCAGCAATAATATTGACGGTGAGTGTATCTACATGGGCCAAGGGGGCGGAGGTCCGGGCGTTGACGATGTCATGATTTACGGCAATGAAATAAGGGACTGGACAAGTAATGCCATTGATTTGAAGCCGAGCGTGACCAATGCCTGGATGTATGACAACATCATTCACAGTTCAGCGAATTTTCAGGACCATGGGACGCAGCCCGTTGTTGAGGATGGAGCCATACATTTAATTGGCGAAAATATGTATTTTTACAATAATAAAATCTTTAATTTAAAAGATAGCAATCGTGTCTTTAGAACGCGAACGCCAAATGGCTCAACTCATATGTACTATAATAATGTCGTTTATGATGCCCCCGATATTAACACACTTTTTGAGGCGGACTCGGGGAATGGCACAGGCTGGTTATTTAACAATACCTTCTGGGACTTGGCCAGTTATGCTGTCGATGACGGTGGGTATAACCTGAATGTGGAGGCGAATCTGGGGGTTGGGACGGGGGACGGGCTCACGATTGGCCAGATGAATGCCAACTGGTTTCTGAACGCGGCCGCAGGCCAATTTCAGTTGACGGACAACGCCACCCTGGCCATTGATGCAGCGGATACCGACCCGTTTTCCGCACTGGATCACGATGGGACTGCGATCAATGGGGCAGACCGGGATGTGGGTGCCTACGAGTTTAGTGGTGCGATTACGATGGCGGCATTACAAGCGGCGATCAATGCGGCGGCGCCCGGTACGGTGATCACCGTCGCCGACAACACCTACAACAACCCCGGCGAAATCGTGATCGATCACGGTGATGATTGCACGCAAGTGGCACCGTGTACGATCATGGCCGAGACGACAGGACAATGGATTATCACGGGGAACACGTCCGGGTTTAAGATCCATGGGGATTGGTGGACGATTAAGGGCTTTGTCGTCCAGAACCAAACGGGGCATCTCAACAGCGGCTGGATGGAGATGTACAGTGCACAGAACGTCGTGGTGGAGGATTGCCGATTCACCGGGATGAGTGGGGGCTGGGATTTTGCTTTTACGTTCGGCAATGAGCCCGACGTCGAGCAGGGGCTGAACATCACCGTCCAGGATTGCGAGTTTGACAACTGGACGGGGGCGGACAACTGGATTTTTGATTGGAATGTGCGCAGCAACAACCATATCCATACGGGGCTCAATTGGCTCCGCAATCATATGCATGACCTCAATTTCGATGCGGGATCCAATTTGGGGGCGAACAACCTCGGGAATTTCGTCGGGCGAGCAGGGACCCTTTGCAACGGGCTTTTTCAGGACAACATTTGGGAGCGCATCTCGGCGGACAACCCTCAGGATAATTGCTTTTTCCACCCGAAGTGTTCCGCTCTCACGTTCAAAAACGAAATCTTTCGGGACTCTCCTGAATGTGCCATACGATTGCGTCAGGGATACGGGAACGTGCTCGACGGCAATCTGTTTGAGAATTTGGACATTGATTTCAATACGGCTCAGGTCTGGATTTCCGGGGGCAATCACCGGATTGTCAACAACGTCTTCAACCCGCAAGGCGGCACTAAAAAATGTCTTGAGCTGACAGAGGGCTGCATCCTGGCCAGTGCGACGGACGCGGAATGCTCAACCGAGGCTGACCCGGACAACGACTGCCATTACATCGCGTCGAGCGGCACGATTGTGGCCAACAACACGTTTGTGGGCTGTGACACCGAATCCATTGATCTCAACGAGGCCGCAAGTTCCAATCAGTGCGATCCAGTTAACGTATGCCCTGCGGACAACTTCCTCGAAAACAATATTTTATATCACAACAATGGCGGTGTGGCCATTCGCGATGCAGGGTGTACTCAGCAAACAGTGGACGATAATCTTTTTCACTTGACCGGGGGTGCTACAGCGGGCCTGCAGGGCACACGTGCCGACTTTGACGATCCTGAATTTATTGACGTAGGGGCCGACAACTTTAACCTCTCGGGAACGAGCCCGGCGATCGATGCCGGGCATAATGTGACAGGCACGACGCTTGACGCACTCGATATTCTTGGGATCGCGCGTCCGCAGGGGGGAGAGTATGATTTCGGCGCCTATGAGTTTGATGGGGCGGATACGCTGCCGCCGTGCGTGCCTACCAATTTGGTCGCAACGCCGGTCTCGTCCACGCAGATTGACTTGACGTGGGGCATATGCACGGAGCCGGACCTGCAAGACTACATTATCCAACGTTGCGTGGGTGTCGGGTGTTCCAATTTTGCGACGATTGCGACCTGGATCACGCAGCCATATCCTGATACTGGACTGGCGGCGGGACAGACCCACCGGTACCAAATTGCGTCCAGAGATACGAGTCAGAATATTTCCGGGTTTTCGGCAATCGCAGAGGCGACGACGTTCTCGGCCAGCGCCAATAGCGGCACTTTTTACGTGGTGCAGGCGACCGGGCTCGACAGTCGGACTTGTGACGAGATCAAGGTCCTCTCGACGCCGGCTTTGACGATCGGTTATGCCCTTTCCTGCGCGGAAGGGGACGCAGACGGCGCCGGTGACCAGGTGCTTGTGGGGAATGGCACGTACAATGAGCGCGTTCTGTTTGGCGCCCACGGCGGATCCGGCAATCCGTACGTGCTGGGAAATATTACGGGCACGAGTCCGATCGTTGATGGAAATGGCGTGACCGTGCCCCAATTTGCCGCCCTTGTCCAAATAGGGGTCTGGGATTACATTACGGTGCAAGGGTTGACCGTGATCAATAGTGATTTTAATGGGATCTTGGTTCATACCGCCCACCACAGCATCATCCAAAACAACGTGGTGGATGCGGCAGGAACGAATTGCATCACGCTTTGGAATATCGTTGATCAAGCGGATTCAAAGGTGCTGAACAATGAAGTGAAAAACTGTGGTCAGTCGGGTATTTTATTGCTGGATAACGACGGTGGCTATTTTTTAATTGAAGGCAATCTGGTCCACAATACCACTGGGACCAATAACTTTGATGCGATTCAAGGTGGAGACACCCACCACATCATTGTACAGGGCAATACGATCCACTCCATTGGCGTGGCCGGCGATTACCTGGACATGGGTGGAGACGCAGGTGAGGTGCCCACCCTCACCCATCATATCGTGGTGCGGGATAATGTGATTTACAAAGGCGGAGGGACGATCGTCCCAGGGCTTACCGGGGTGAAGCTGAACAACCGGGCGACGCGGGCGATTTATGCACGGAATTTAATCGATGGTCCTCGCCTTGAGTTCTACGAACAGCCCCATTCGGAGGTGGCGATTGTCCACAACACGGTCATCAACCAGGACGATCACAGTTTGCAGTTTTGGAATGCATCGGCGGCAGGGCCATGGGCCGATGATCTATTAAAAAATAACATATTTGGATTCAGCACTTTAGCTTTATTGCAGCACATTCCCAACTCGGAGGACGGATCTTTCGGGAGCATTTCCATGACGGGAAATCTGTATCGGTTCAACACGGGTGGTGGACAGGGCATTGAATGGTGTCTCACAGGAGGATGTGCAGACTATACCCCTGGGACACTCGCCAATTACAATGCCTGGCGAACGGCATCCGGACAGGAGCCCAATGGCGGTATTCACTCCACCCAAAGCTTGGCGCAGCTTTTTGTGGACAGTGCTAACCAGGACGTGACACCAGCGGCAGGAAGCGATTCGATTGATGCCGGCGAACATCTGACAACGGCGGTCGGCAATGGATCAGGCGTGCAAATCCAGGTCGTGGACAGCCGCTATTTTATTGATGGGTGGGGACTTGTGCCGGGGGACCAAATCCAGGTGGGCAGCAATCCGCTCGTCAGGGTGACCGCAGTCAACGAGGGGACGCATACCTTGACGGTAGACACGGTCATTACATGGAACAATGGCGATCCCGTAAACTATCCGTATAATGGGTTATCGCCCGATGTAGGGGCGGTTGAATCAGGAGGGGTCATTATCCCTAAAGGTGTGATCATTCAGCCGGGGACATTTAACGGTGGGACGTTCAAGTAACGTGAAATCCATAATTATTGTTTTTCTTCTTTTCTTAGCTTCTTTTGCTTGGGGGCAAACGATCAATGCCAGACAGGTAGGGGAGTTTGCAGGATTGATCTAGAAAGGCAAGAAATGTCATTTGATGAGATATTAGAAACTTATAGTAGTTACATACGCCATGTCGCTTGGCATTTGACCCCGAATGACAACACTGATTTTTATCAAGACATAATGCAGTGCGGAAGAATGGGGCTTTGGAAAGCCTATAGCAGAAAAGAGTCTACTGATCCTGATTTTCATGCATATGCAAAAGGGCGGATTCAGTCAGAGATGAAGGACGAATTGCGCGCACGCTATTGCTGGTCTCATTCTAAAAGCAGTAACAAAGGAGGGAGTGACATCTTTGTCAGGTCCGGGAATTTCTATCTTGAAGTCAAAGAAGGTCACAAAATACAAGAATCATTGCATGACAATATTGTGATTATGAAAGAGTATCTGGATAAATTAGGAATAATTGCTTACTATTATTATATCGATGGTCTCTCTAAAAAGGAGATTGGGGAACGGATAGGAGAATCGTATTATATAATTAGGCTTAGGTTAGAAAAGGAAGTTGTATAATGAAAACCATAGTAGTTGTTTTTTTTCTCCTTATCGCATCTGTTTCTTGGGGGCAAACTCGGTTTTTGGTTTGGACTCCCCCTGCGTTTCTTGAAGATGGGAGCGCCATTCCAGCAGAGGAGGCCCTTCAGTATCGTGTATGGGGAGGTGCGAACCAGGAGAATCTGACGATCCGAGCGATTGTCAGCGAGCCCAAGGTGGACTTATCTCAACTCAGCTTGGCGACAGGTGACCTGATCGCGATCGAGGTGTTTTCCACTGCTCGCGTGGGGATTCAGACACCACTTAAAGACATCAATATCTTTGACTTCTCAGCTAGTAGCATGAAAGTGGTTATAGAACTTGTGATTCCATGAAAGGAGACAAAGATGTCTAACATCTCGGCTCGACTCATTCCCGACCCTATAGAAGGCATTAAACTGAACGCCTTCATTTTTGCAACCTCGCTTATGGCTTACCTGCTCGAAGACTCCACGGCGCCGCAAGCGCTTGAAATGGTCAACAATTACATCCTGAGCAACAACGGGACAGTCCTTACGGCAGCGGAGATTGCGGATGCTGCGGCTATGAAGGCGCATTATGACGGGCTGGGCGAGGTTGCCAAAGCGGAGTATCGTGACAAATTGGTGTGTTATGCGCAGGTGCT
>Ga0224508_10001800_pt1 | contig 18834 bp, 15 predicted proteins | sample SF_Jan12_sed_USG_4_FD_170157 | JGI IMG/M metagenome (GOLD analysis project Ga0224508, IMG submission 170157) | Sediment microbial communities from San Francisco Bay, California, United States - SF_Jan12_sed_USGS_21 | ecosystem: Environmental > Aquatic > Marine > Sediment | place: USA... | reverse complement strand
GCCGATGGGCGGGCAAGAACGCGCTGATGGTGCGGTATCACACCGGCAAGGAGACCGTGGGGCCGCAGGACCAGGTGACCCACGAGTTTGCCGCCGCCTACCGTCACTACCACACCGTGGCCATGTCCGTGGTCGTGACCGGGACGCCGGACCGGCGCCACAAGGACATGTTCGCGGCCTGCAAGGACGCGTTGGCCCTCTGCCACGAAACCCTGCGCCCCGGCAAGACCGTCGGCGAGCTCTACGAGGCCCATGTCGAAGGCCTGACCCGGTGCGGCTACGGCCACGCGGCGCTGAAGGCCTGCGGCTACTCCCTTGGGATCAGCTACCCGCCGACCTGGATGGACTGGCCCATGATCTATCGCGGCAACTCGCAGGTGGTCGAGCCCGGCATGGTCTTCTTCATGCACATGATCCTGCTCGACGACACCACCGGCCTTACCATGTCGCTCGGCGAGACCGCCATCGTCACCGAGGGCCCGCCCGAGCGCGTCAACCACGCGCCGCAGAAGCTGGTGGTGAACTAGCCTAGGGGTCGCCGGATTTCGGCCTGGTAGTCGGCTTTGCTCGTCTTGTGTTTTTTCGGGCGGTGCCAGCGGCCGGTTTCCTAACAATCTGAGCGTTCTGCTCTGCGGCCCTCACTCGGCTGCCGCGCCACCGCGGGCCCGTTCGGCAACGACGTCGAGTATGGCACGGACCATACCGGTGTAGCCGGTGCAACGGCAGAGATGCCCGCTCAGCATGTCGCGGATCTCCTGTTCCGTTGGGTCGGAATTGCGGTCCAGGAAATCGCTGACCGACATCAGGATTCCCGGCGTGCAATAGCCGCACTGCAGCGCGTGGTGGCGGCGGAATGCCTTCTGCAGGTCATTGAGCTCGTTGTTCTCGTCGGCCAGCCCGGCAGCGGTGTCAACGCGCCGGCCCTCGGCCTGTACGGCGAAGGTCAGGCAGGCGCGCACCGCCTTGCCGTCGAGCCGCACCGTGCAGGCACCGCAGACCCCATGCTCACAGCCCACGTGTACCGCATTGATGGCGAGCTCCTCGCGCAAGAAGTCGCTCAACAGCATGCGGGGTTCGGCATGGCCGGTCACCGGCTGGCTGTCGAGCTCGAAGGAGACCGGGTGGCGGGTATCCCGGTTCAGGCGCGGCATGACCTGGCCTCCTCTATCACACGCCGGCCGAGCCGCCGCACCAGATCGCGACGGTAGCGGGCGCTGGCGTGGATGTCGTTGTATCCCCCGAGTTCCCAGGCGAAGGTATTAAGGGCATCGTCGAGGCCGCCGTCAGCCAGTTGGTCCCAGTCACGCACCGTGGGTCGGTCTGCCACACCGCCGACGCCCAGCCGAATGTGACTGTCCGTCGCCACGGCAGCAACCGAGACCACGGCGAAGTCGCCTTTGCGCAAGGCCAATTCATCGAAAGCATAGCCGGCGCCCGGCCGGCGCAACGGAAAACGCACCGCCGTCACCATCTCGTCGTCACGCCGCGCCGTCGACAGCATGCCGAGCTGGAAGTCGCCGGCGTCCAGCACCCGCTCGACCCGGGCCGAGCGAAGCACCACGTGCCCCCCGAGGGTCGCCAGGCAGAGCGGCAGTTCCGAACTCGGATCAGCGTGCGCGATCGAGCCGCAGACCGTGCCCTGGTTGCGGGTCTGAAAGTGGCCGAGATGGGGCATTGCGGCGTGTAGCAGAGGCAGCCGCTCGGCAAGATCCGGCCAGTCCATCAGTTCGGCCTGCGTGGTGGCGGCACCAACCTCTAGCGTGTCCGCGCTGACGCGGAGATAGCGCAGTTCATCGATCCCGTTGATATCGATCAGAATCTCGGCTTCGACCAAGCGCAGATTGAGCATGGCGACCTGGGATTGACCGCCGGCCAGGATGCGCGCCTGTGAGCCGGGGGCGGCCAGGGTGGCCAGGGCCTCATCGACGCTCTCGGCCCGCACGAAGTCGAAGGCCCGCGGCTTCATGACGCCAGCCCCAGAAACTTGAGCAGCCGCTGCCACAACGATGGCTTGCTGATCTCAGCCTCACCGACCTGCCGCACCAGGCGCTCGAAGAACTGGCCGATCACGGCACGCGTCGCCCCTTCCAGCATGCGCCCGCCGACCGCCGCGACCTTGCCGCTCACATCGAAGCCGTAGCTGTAGGATACATTAGTGCCTCCCTCAGACGCCTCCAATGTGACCTGGCCCTCACCTTCGGCGGAGCCAAGCGGACCGGCCAGCGATCCGGCGAGGCGCGCCGAGCGCGAGGGATCGAGGTCGCTCAATCCGACGCGCGCCTTGAAGCGCCCGGCCACCGGTCCTACGCCCAGCGAGAGGTCCCCCCGGTAATCGTTCTCGCCCACTAGCTCGAGTTCCCGGCAGCCGGGAAGCACGGCCGCCAGCTTGGTCGGATCGAGCAATGTCTGCCAGACCTCTTGCGGCGCCGCCGGCACAAAGGTTTCCCCGGAACCGGTCAAACTGCGATCGACCGGCGCCGGCTCTGCCGCGGCGGCCGGTTTGGGCGGCGGCGGTTCTTCACCATGGATCAGGGCGCTCACCTTGGCCGGGGTCAGGGGCAAGGTCACGTTCTCGACGCCCAGCGCGTCGCACACGGCGTTGGCTAGGCAAACCGGTGTGCTCATTGCGTTGCCCTCGCCGATCCCTTTGGCGCCCAGCGGCGTAAACGGCGATGGCGTCTCCATATGGATGATCTGCGGCTCAGGCACCTCGCAGGCCGTGGGCGCCAGATAGTCGGCAAAGGTGCCCGACAGGAAGCGACCGTCCTCGCCGTAGACGAACTCCTCGAGCAGTGCGCAACCGACGCCCCAGCCGAAACCGCCATAGACTTGGCCGTCAGCGAGCAGCGGGTTCAGCAGTTTGCCGCTGTCGTGCATGGTGACGTAGCGGTCGATGCGAATGCGTCCGGTGTTGTGCTCAACCTCAATGCCACAGAAATCGAAGACGAAGCCGTAGGTCAGCGAGGTGTTGATCTGGTCGGCATCGTTGGGCGGTTCGAGTTGCGGCGGCGACCAGGTGCCGGTCGCGCGCACGCCGGGCTCCATGTCGGGCGGCAGATTACCCGGGGCCCAGTGCGCCGTGCCGGCGACGCGGTGGAATTTCAACGCGTTGTCCGGATTGTCGCGGGCAAATATCAGGCCGTCGGCGAAGTCCACCTGCTCGGGCGGCACGTTGAGGGTCTGCGAGGCGATGCGGGCCATCTTGTCGCGCACCTTGATGGCGGCGAAATGGGCCGCCACCGCCGTGGCCGAGGAAAAGCGGCTGGAATAGTTGCCGGTGGCGATCGACCAGGGGTCCTTGTGGGTGTCGTGCTCCAGGTTGACGCGGATCTGGTCGGGCCGAAGGCCCAACTGGTCAGCGACGACCTGCGACAGGATGGTGGCATGGCCCTGGCCCTGGGGGAGCGAGTCGGCGGTGACGTTGACCGTGCCCAAGGGCTCGATGTTGACCGTGGCGTTCGATACGTTGCCGCCCTTGTGGCCCGAGCGGTAGCGGTCCTCGGCGGTCTGAATGGTGCTGAGGTAGCCCATGTTGGATTGCGCTGGCTCGGAAACCACGGCCATGCCGACGCCGTAGAGCTTGCCCGCCGCCCGGGCTTCTTCGCGCCGGCGCAAGAGGTCGGCGAGATCGCCCTTTTCTACCGCCATGTCGACGGCGGTCTGGAAATCGCCCGAATCGAGCAGCGCGCCGCCGGCCGCTCTGTAGGGAAAGGCGTCCTTGGGCACCAGATTGCGCCGGATTACCTCGAGCCGATCCAGGCCGACAACCTCGGCGACCCGGTGCATCATGCGCTCCAGCCCATAGTAGATCTGGGGCCCGCCGAATCCACGCACCATGCCCGACGGTGTCTTATTGGTCATTACCAGCCGGTTGGTGATCGCAAGGTTGGGGATATCATAGGCGCCGGTCATGATGCCGTGCTGGCGATAGAGCGGGCCCGGCATCGGCGGCCGCAGGTAGGCACCGTAGTCGTCGAGCTGGTCGAAGCGCAGCGCCGTGACCCGGCCGTCGTTCATCACCGCGGCTTCGACATCGATCACCCGGTTGGGCGCGGCGATCGCCGCGGTCAGGTGCTCCAGCCGGTCCTCGACCCACTTGATCGGCCGGCCGGCCATGCGTGAGGCGATACAGGCGAGCACGACATAGGGAAAGATGGCCGCTTTTACGCCGAAACCGCCCCCTGAGTAGGGCGCCGTGCGCATTCGCAGATTGGCGCCCGGCACGCGCAGGGCCCGGGCCATGACAGGATGGACGGTGAACGGGCCTTGGAAGTTGGATATGACATCATAGACCTGCTCGTGGGGGTCGTACTCGGCCACCACCACGTAGCCTTCGAGCGGTGTCTGTGAATTGCGCGGGTAGGACACCCTAAGCGACACCCGATGGTCGGCGTCGGCGAAGGCCCTGTCGGGATCGCCGTAGCTGTAGTCGCGCACCGACACAACGTTGTCACCCGCTGCCGGATGCACCAGCGGCGCATCGTCCTTCGCCGCCTCCAGCGGATCGATGACCGAGGGCAGTGGATTGTAAGTCACATCGATGTAGTCCAGCGCGTCCTCGGCGAGATAGCGATCCTTGGCGATGACGAAGGCTACCGCTTCGCCGACAAAGCGCACGCGGTCCACGGCCAGGCACCATTGGTCGAGGGGTTTCTTGACGACGATTAGGAAGGGATCGGTGAGTTCGGCGACCTGCTTGCCGGTGATAACGCCGGCCACGCCGGGCTGCTTCTCGGCGGCACTGGTGTCGATGCTGCTGATCTCGGCGTGGGCGTGGGGCGAGCGCAGGATGGCGCCGTGCAGGGTGCCGGCGCGCACCGCCATGTCGTCAGAGAACTTGGCACTCCCCGTCAGCAGCGTCGCGTCTTCGACGCGTTCGAGCGCTTGCCCGACGTAGGTCTGCCGTTTCGCCCCATTCTGCATATCACTCGTCCTGTTCGGTCCCGCTACTCGTGTTCGTACCGCTTGAATTCTCCGGCTGTTGCGTGGAGTTCGCCGCGCCCCTTGAACTCCTCCTCGATGCCCACCGCATCGTTGCGCTGCGCTCCCGGTCTACGTTCCAGCCCGCAGGCGAAAGCGCTGGATCTTGCCGGTCGCCGTCTTGGGCAGTTCGTCGACGAACCGGAACCAGTGGGGATACTTGTAGTGGGAGAGCCCCGTCTTGCAATGGGCCCGGAGCTCTTCTTCCAGCGCCGCGCTGGCATCGGCCGGATCGTTGAGCACAACGTGGGCCTCCGGCTTGATCAATCCCTCGTCGTCGGCCCTGCCGACGGCCGCTGCCTCCAACACCTTGGGATGTTCGATGAGGCGCGATTCGATCTCGAAGGGCGAACACCACATGCCACCGACCTTTAACATATCGTCGCCGCGGCCATAGTTCACGTAGTAGCCGTCCTCGTCCTGGTAGTACATGTCGCCGGTGTTGAGCCAATCGCCGAGCATAGCCTGGGCGGTCTTCTCCGGATTGTTCCAATAGTATTTGGCGGTCGAGCCGCCCTTGACGCGAAGCTGGCCCACCTCGCCTTGGGCCATCGGCTTTCCGTCCTCGCCGACAATCCGGTGCGCATAGCCCGGGACTGGCCGGCCGGAACTTCCGGGCCGGGTGTCGTCATGGCGGTTGCTGATGAAAATATGCAAGGCCTCGGTGGAGCCAATGCCATCGAGAATGCCGATCCCGGTCATTTTCTTCCAGCGGCGATAGACATCCGCGGGCAGGGCCTCGCCGGCCGAGGCGCATTTCTCGACCGAGCCGAAATCAACCTCGCGCGACTCCATGGCATGGAGCTGTTGGGCGTAGAGCGTCGGCACGGCGAAGAAGATCGTCGGCCGGAAGCGTTCGATGACGTCGAATGTCATGTCCGGCGTCGTACGGTCCTCGCTCAGCACGGTGGTCGCCCCGACCCAAAGAGGAAACGTCATGGCGTTGCCGAAGCCATAGGAAAAGAACAACTTGCCGGCTGAAAAGCAGGTGTCGGACTCGGAAACACCGAGGATGCGGTGGGCATAAAGCTCGCTGGTGTAAACCATATCCTTGTGAGCGTGGACCACGCCCTTGGGATGGCCGGTGGAGCCCGACGAATAGAGCCAGAAGCAGTCGTCACCCGGGTCGGCGGGCGCCACGTCGATGGTGTCGCGTGCTGCCAGCATCCGCTCAACGATCGAGCCGTCGCCATGGGTCGTCAGGGCATGTTCGGGGCCGCTGTCCAACTCTGCCAACGCCGCTTCCACCGGTTCGGCGAGATCGGGCGAATAGACTACGGCGGCGCAACCCGAATCCTCCAGCAGAAAACGGTAGTCGTCGGTCCACAGCAAAGTGTTGACCGGTACGGGAACGGCACCGGCCTTGATGGCGCCCCAAAAGACGTAGAAGAACTCGGGTCGGTCCTTGACCACCATGATTACGCGTTCGCCACCACTCACGCCGAGGTTGCGGAAGACGTTGGCGCAGCGGCTGGTGCGTTCGGCAAGTGCAGCGTAGCTGACGTCGGCCGAATCCGAGCGGATCGCGACTTTGCCGCCGCGGCCCTCGGCGACATGGCGATCGATAAGGGGGACGGCGACGTTGAACATCGGCGCGAAGGTGATCTCCGGCACCCCGCCAGCCTCGCTTACAGTAACCGCGTGGTCGTCCATCGCCTGCCCTGTCCGTCCTCGTCGACTGGCTCAGCCGCCCTGTCCGCCGACTTTGTCGGCGACGGCGGTCTCGACCGGCCATTCCACCATATCGTGTTTTTTCACGATCATTGGCGCCTTCGCCTTGGCGTAGGTGTGCTTTTCGGTGAGCCGGCCGTCGACGAAATGCAGGATGTCGAGCCCGCGCCAACCACCCGCGCGGTCGGCGGTCTCCAGCGTGCATATCCAGCTGATTAGGGCCTGGCCCGATTCGACGTCGAGTAACATGTCTTCGGCGTGGAATCGGATCTTGCCGAAATCGCCGCGGAACTGGGGCACGAAGGCCTCGCGGATGGCCTCTTTGCCGCTGTGGCGCACGCCGTTGAATTCGTCGTAGATGGCGTCGTCGGCGAAGTAGGACATCACCTCGTCGAGGTCCTCGCGGTTGAACGCCTCGGTGAAGTCGATCACCAGTTTCTCGAGTGTGGCGCGATCGTCAAAACTCATGACGCTTCCCTTCGATCCAATGGAGCCTCATGTTACCACGCACCCCGGCGCCTTCCATCGGCCGCGGACCGGGCTCACCGTCAGGCTCTGCGCTTCGATCCCACCTTCATCACGCTGCCGACCTGAGGTGGCACGGGTAGGACGGCGTGCGCCTCTTTCATCTCGCGGAGCAGGGCCTTGGAATTGTCCGGAATGGGGCAGACCTTGCGCTGGCCGAGGTTGACGTGCACGGCGAGCTGCTCGAGCGTCGCCATCTGGTAGCCCTCTTCGGCGTGCGACATGATATGGAAATAGTGGATGCGTTTTTCGTCGAAGCCAAGCAACTGGGTGGTGACCTGAACCGGATCACCCAAGCTGGCCTCGCGACTATAGGTGATATGTGATTCGACGGCGAAGGTGGAAAACCCCGTGTGCTCCCGGTAAGGCTTGCCGAGCCCGATAAGGGGGTAGAAGACGTCCGTGCCGTGGTCGAAGATGAGGACGAAATAGGCCACGTTCATATGGCCGTTGTAATCCGTCCATTCCTCGAGGACGGGTTCCTGCCAACGTGAAATCGGTGCTTCGAACGTCATAGATAAGTTGCTCCGTGAAACGGCACTGTCGCGTTAACACACGGTGGGAGCAATTATTCCACGTTTGTTCGTCTCCTTGGAATTTTTAGCGCACGTCGCTCAGGGCTCAAAAAGGATGTGGCTCATCGCGGCCCGATAGGGAGTTTTTGGCGTCAACTGAAAGCGCAGTCGCATCAAGATTGCCGCCCCGTCCACGGTTCGAGCCGCGCCATGGCTTACTTCGGGCTATAGCTGAACTTCTGTCCCCCGAGACTTGCCTCGTACATGAGTCCACCCTTGGCAACGGTGAAGACTGCTGTCCCTTTATAGTACCTGCCTACGGTGGTGGCGTTGTTTTTTCCACCGCTGGCACCGGCCGAGCTTCCGGTGGTCGTGGCGGCAGCCGATACACCGGCGGTGACCGCCACGGCGGTGGCTTGTGCGGCGAACTCGAAGTTCCCACTGGTGAATTCATCGAACGCACGCTGGTCTTCGAAGAAGATGATCTGGCTATAAGCCTGACCACCCAGTTGAAAGCCTAGCGTCACCTGAGTCATCGAGGTGTCTCCCATGTACGCGCCGCCAGCATAAACCCTGCCCTTGCCATAGGCTCCGCCGATGGCAATAGCGCCTTTCCCTATCGTGGGAAACACAGCATAACCATAGCTGGTAGCGAAAAAACTGCCGCTCTCTCCGGCGTTTTGAAAGATCTCTATTGTATCTTGATATTCATCGCCCCAAGCGTCAGTAAGGGGGGACAGCATAAGTACTAGAGTAAAGGCGGCGCGCAATTGCATAAATCAGGTTCTCGTCAGATTGGCGGTTATGGAATTCCTCTGCGTGCTGGGGTCAATATCAATCCAGGTCCTTTGTGTACAGATTATACAGACAGTTAAGATGGAGTCGAAAACTTTAACCTCTGGAATGCCGCTGGCAACGGTTCCGATTCGCTGCATTTTTGTCTGCCTCCTTCCCATTCGCTCATCTTGGGCCAAATGGTCGGTATCGGAGAGGTAAACAACCAAATTTGGCTGGTGAGCTTCATGCAGTTTGAATTAGGGTATTTCGATGAAGAGGAATGTCGAGTCGAACCTTTAGACAACCTCTTCGCGCCTAAAGTGTTACCTATGTCTTCGGTATAAACTGATCGACGTTCTACATTAAATGCCTGTTCACCCTTTACTCATGCATCGTATTTTGTGTAGTATATTGTGTGAGGGTTCACACAAATGGCAACCAATCTATCAATCGATCCGAAACTGCTTGAACGTACTCTAGAGTTGAGTGGTGAACGCACCAAAAAAGCAGCGGTCAATAAAGCACTTCAAGAGTTCATTGCACGGCGGGAACAAAAACATCTCATAGACTTATTCGGTAAGCTCGATTGGGATTCCAACTACGACTACAAGGGCGAACGATCTCGCCGTGAACCTGCTCGTTGATACGAGTGTTTGGTCGCTGGCATTTCGTCGTGACACCCCACCCGCTATACCCGAAGTTCTAGAATTAAAGCGTGCACTAGAGGCGGGGGATGCCATATACGGAACTGGCCTTATCCTGCAGGAGTTACTACAGGGTTTCACAAAGCCTAAAGCCCAACAACTGATTATTCAGCATTTTAAGGTTTTGCCCTTTGTGGTTCCGGACAGGGACGATCATATTTCGGCCGCCGCACTTCGCAAAAAATGCCGACGAAAGGGAATACAAGTAGGGACAATCGATGCCTTGTTAGCGCGATTGTGCATACACCACGAACTGAATTTGCTGACGACCGATAAAGACTTTAGGAATATAGCAACGGTACAACCTCTTTCTCTCTGGGTGAGTTGAATCGATCCAACTTCTGTAGACGGGATACATCGCAACTCGATTTGATAATCAAAACCATCGGTTGGCAGTTCTAACTGGTTCATCGCAAGGATTTCGAATTAAAAAAATTATCTATCATCTTCATTCTTTCCATTCTCAATGACTATCGACCGCCAGCATCTGGCCTGATATATGACGGCCAATCGGTGTACATAGATACGCAACCATGTATGCAATTTCGTCTGGCTCAATCATTGTTCGCATTGAAACTGATATTGAAAGGGCCGAGTTCACGGGCGGCATTTTTGGTTAGCCCTTCGACCGCAAATTTGGTGGCAAAATTTTGGGAGTGCGCGATGGTAGTGCCGTCAACGTGGCGCTGGAAAATTAACGATAGCTCCTGATCTCTGTTGTTTCATAGCGGGGATGATTCTTTGCATACATTGCAATAAACCATAGAGATTGGCAGAAAAAAATGTTGCTTCAAATTCGTCCAGATCAAGATCTTCGATCAAACCGCTCTCGAATGCTGAGATCTGCTTCGGCATGTTGTCCAGTTGTGGCGCATTAGTGAAAATTGCGCCACTTTAACTGGCGCGCAGGCCCAAAATGCGCCACTACGTAAAAGCAGGCTATCCAGCGTTTGGGTGCAAGCGCCCGCGCCTATAAGAAATTCGAGAGGATGACCGAGGTCACTACTTGCTCGAGGAGGTCACGTTGCTCAACCCCTGGCTATGTTCAAGTTTGCGGCTCATCAGAAATCAGGGTATTGGGGACCTGTATCAGATACATGCACTGTGTTTACGCGACGGAAATGACTTCAACCTAGCCTACATCCCTTCGGAGTTTACGGAAAAGCCGAGCGAAATCTTCGACCCGGTGTACATGGGCAAGCTCTTCGATCTGGGTTATGGGATGGGCCGTGCGGGCTACCCATTGTTAAAGGAGTCACCGGGGTTTGGTACGACGCCGGCAAGTACCGATTAGGCTCTCAATTGCCAGGAAGATCGAACAGCGTTCGGTACGTGGGTAAGATTTGCGTGTGCGGCAGCGATAATTTCGATTCTTCCACGACGTGTAACGAGTTGAATGTTTGGTAGCGTACAATTTAGCAAGAATTGGTGAGTGCTTTAAGCTGAATCAGCTGCTCTTTTTATGCAATACCAGAACTATCTTTGGCCTAATTGGGTAGACTTTTTAAAACAACAAAAAGATATAAGGATTATCACGTATGGAACACTGATTAACAGAAACTCTATACAAAAGACGGCCTCCTTTTCCTCATCTATTGAACCTGTTGTCGCCTTAGGGGTGAAGCGAGTTTTTAACTTTGCTTTAATCGATGAAAACTATGTGGATCAAGGTGGCCGGTATGAGCGGTCCTCCAAGAGAAATCATAGTTCAACATTGAATATCCTTCATACTGGTAATGTTAAAGACAAAGTAAATGGTATTTTACTTTCCACATTACCCGGAGAAATTGATGCTCTTGCTGAGAGAGAATATGGATACGATATTATTCCCGTTGAGTATAAAGGAATTAATCAAAAGGGATCGGCTTATATGTTTATTGCTCGAAAATCTCAGGAAATAGGTTATCGTGTAAGAGATGATATTCTCCCCAACGAGTCGGCATTAACATTATGCTTGACGGGAGCGAGCATCTACGGCAGAGAGTTTTTAGAGATGTGGATCAACTCTTGTTACCTGGCTGATGGAACTGCATTGACAGATCACCCTTACTACAAGAGCTTTATTGATGATTTTTTGATATCAATTGAGTGACAAACTCGAACTCTATTGTTTGTTCGCTACTCTGGCAGGCCGGCCTTTCTTAACGACTCGATATGCCGCTCCAGTTTTTCGGTATCTCGATAAGGTTCACAGATTCGTACTTGTCTGATCGAGGCCTGCGGGTTCTTCTTGAGCACCTCGGAGATCTGCTCTTGGGCTTCTTTGAATCTATCCAATTCTGCATACACAGCGGCTAAACGAAAGTTGGAAAAGGTATTTTCTGGATTGCGTCGGAGCTGTTCCAAATCTGCCTCTATCGCTTCTTCATGGCGTCCAAGTAATCGACAATTAACTCCTAGAATACTTAGGTACCAAGCCGGATAAAATGGGCTAAAACGCATCGACTTTTGAATCAGCCTTAATGCTTCCTCTGGTTGATCCGTGTAGTTCAATGTCTGTGCCAGAAGGATATACGCATCGGCTACGTTTGGACCAAGTTCTACTGCCTTGCGGCCTTGCGCTATCGCTTCTTCATAATTCCGCTGAAAAAGCCTTATTGCTCCCATCATGGCGTAGGCGTCTGCTTGCCTATCATCCAGATTCAGGCTCCTTTGGCACAATGCTGCACCTTGTTCCAACGATACATCTGCCGCGTTACTCCACCCAAGCCGCGCTTCGGTCAAATGCGTCCATGCAAGTAGGGCCCACGGTGTTGCAAAATTAGGGTCAAGATCAACTGCCTGCTCAAACAAAGCGCGTGATTCCAGATTGTCCGGCATATTGAATCGGCGCAACAACGTCTGGCCACGAACAAAGCATTCCCAAGCGCGCAGAACCTTGGTTTGTCGACGCCGTAGTCGGGCCTGTTCCCCCTCAGTCAAGCGCACCTGTAATGCGGTAACAATTTCCTGCGTGATCTCATCTTGCACATCCAGAATATCGGCGAGAGTTCGATCGTAACGATCTGCCCAAAGATGATGTCCAGTTTGCGCGTCGACAAGTTGTGCGGCGACACGGATGCGGTCACCGGCCTTTCGTACGCTTCCCTCGACTACATACCGTACGCCCAGTTCATTTGCGACTTCCTTTACACTCCCCGTCCGCCCCTTGTAGTTGAATACCGAATTAAGAGCGATAACGAACATATCCTCAATTTTAGAAAGTGCTGTGATAATCTCCTCAGTGATCCCATCGCTGAAATACTCCTGCTCGGATTCAATGCTCATATTGGTGAAAGGGAGCACTGCGATGGACGGTTTGTTTGGAAGTTCTAAAGATGTTAGTTCAGCAGACCCAAGCGTCTTCGATCGCGACATGCCAAAATTAACCCGGTATGCTCGCACTGGCTCTGAAATGTTTTTCACCTCCCGCTCACCCATAAAATCGTAGCTAAGGCCAAGCTTCCTGCCAACAGCAGTACGTACTGATTCAGAAATACAGATACCTCCAGGGTCGGCAAGGCCCTCAAGACGTGCGGCAATATTCACGCCATCCCCATATATATCACCTCGGTCTTCGATGACGTCGCCCGAATTAACCCCGATACGAAACTGCACCTTGCGCCGATCAGGTATGTCTTCATTATGAGTTTTGAGTTCGTCCTGAATAGCAACAGCAGCGGATATTGCGTCCACGACCGCATCGAATTTGGCAAGCACAGCATCGCCCGCGTAGTGCATCACCTGTCCATCGTAGGACTCGATAGTAGTCGATATAAGGTCGAGGTACTCGCCCAGAGTTCGATGTGTAGCTTCTTCGTCCTCTCCAGTGAGCCGGCTGTAGCCAGCCACATCTGCATACAGGATGGCGGTGAGCCTTCGGGGAAGGCGATCTTCCACGCTGCGTTGACCTTCTTATATTTGGGATCTGTAAGAAATACTATCGCGGAACTCAGTGGGAGGCGAGCGAACGGCGGCTATTGAGTGTAGGAGGTGACGTTCAGATGGCCATTAATCCGGAAATTGGAGCTCCGGAAGTGGCCCGACTGGTTTTGCCACGGTTTAATGGACCGTTTCGTAAAGGCCACCTGTCCGCTGCTCGAAAGCCACCGGGCTGACGTTACCGAGATAGCCGTGGCGGCGTTTTCGATTGTAGACATTCGTAGGTCAGAATGGCCAGATTATAGTCTCGAATGCGGCCAGTTTATGCGTCAAATTACACAGGGGCCTTTTCTTGTATCAACTCACGGGCCTAACGTAGCTGGCTCAATTGGAGTGCCCAACAGAGCGGGCCGCCTTTGCACAGGTTCAACAGTTTTGCCATGGCCAGGTCGCGATCCAGCATCATGAGTCCGCAATCCGGTGCCGCCAAAAGGCGCTCACAATCAATGTGATTCAACGCGTTTGAGAGACGTATAACTACGATCGGTCGTTCGAGTATTCGCTGTTCTTGGCACTCAAGAACCGATATGGGCTAGATGACACGCAGTGCTACGAAATGCTAGATAGCATCCCCATCATACATTTGCACGGCGATCTTAGACCCTTGCCTACGCCTGGTCATGAGAGTCCCAAAAGTCGCATGTATGCGAAGGACTCCAACCCACAGATGATCAAGAGAGCCAGTAAGTCCATTAGGGTAGTACATGAAGACATTGCCGATCTGCTCCAATTCCAAGAGGCGCATAGGTTGCTTCACGCAGCGAAATTAGTGTGTTTTCTCGGCTTCGGCTACGATGATACGAATCTGCACCGATTACAGCTCGAAAATTACGGCCATGCTGCGATGTTTGGAACGTGCTACGGCAAAACAGAAGCAGAATGCGCTGTCTTGTTTGCTAAGTATCCATTGTTGAAGCTCGCTGATAATACATTTGACTGTTTGGGTTTCCTACGAGGAAACGCTTATGTAAACGCAACCCTTTCAGGAGTGGACCATTCCAAAGTTACCAAAGAAAATAAAAGCCGTGAAAGTCTAACAAAACTCACCGGACGGACCTGGAATTTGAGAACAGGTGGCATAAATGAGCACTTCAGCCGGGCTAGGAGGGATTCCAATGTATGAGATCGACCCGTCCCGAACGGACCTTGTCGCGGAGTTCCGGAGAAATCCCGGGGGACCTTATAGCGCTGAGCTCACGCTCGTCGTCAACCGGCTGCGTGTAATGCCAATGGCGGATCGCCACATACTGGTTTGCACGCGCCGGGGTCGCGAGTGGACTCTGGCGAAGATGCCGGGGCAACGCGGGGCTAAGCTGGAACTCTACGAAGACCGAGTCTTCCATGACTACTATGAAGGTGCATGGGAGGTTTTCCGGATGCGCTGGAAGACAATAACAGGGAAAGATCCGGAATAAGAGATTCGTCTGTGACTGCGGAGTCGAGCGCGTGAAGAAGATACTTGGTTACACAAATGTCTGGAGCGTGACCCCGGGCGAGACGGTCAGCGTCATGGTGAGCACCTATGGACCTAAGCGCTATCGCGCCGATCTGGTCCGGGTAATCTGTGGTGATGACGAGCCCGACCACCATATCTACCGTGAAGAAGAGATTGAGGCGCCGTTCAGCGGTGAGTATCCCGGCCGTACACAGCCGATCGATGCGGGGTCCTACGCGGTGGTGCCCAGCTCCCCCAGTGTTGCCGTGCTCGAAAGCTTCACCGTTCAAGCCTGGGTCTGGCCGACGACACCGAGCAAGGGAGAGCAGGGCCTCATCACCCATTGGCGGGATGACCCGGCGGCCGGATTCGCCTTACTGATCAACAAAACCGGTGCGGCTGCGATACGGGTTGGTGATGGTAGCATCACCGAGATCAGCACTGGCGAGCCTCTTGCAGCACGGCGGTGGTACCTGGTTTCCGCATCGTACGACGCTGCGACGAAAGAGCTCCACGTCTGTCAAGAACCCATCGGGTCTCATCTCGAGAACCTCAAAGCCGCTAGTGCAACGAGCAAGCTCGAGCTCGACACCATCGCCACTGCAGATTCGTCCCTAATGTTTGCCGCGCTCCCTGCGAGGCTATTGAACGGGAAATTAGCGTCACGCAATCACTTCAACGGCAAATTCGACCGCCCGCGCCTGGTCGGGCGTGCGCTGTCCGCGGCTGAGAGAGCGGCGGTGGCGTGGGATGCGATGCCTCATGAACGTAGTACTGATGTCGTCGGGGCTTGGGATTTCTCCCGCGATATCGGCACCGACACGGTCAGCGACGTCGGACCCAACGGCCTTCACGGGCGTACGGTAAACCTGCCTTCACGTGGTTGCAAGGGCCACAATTGGAGCGGCACTGAGCAGAGCTGGCGTCACGCACCCCAAGAATATGGTGCCATCCACTTTCACGACGACGACCTCTATGACGCCGGCTGGGAGACAGATTTCGAATACGTAGTGCCAAGTGACCTGCCGAGCGGCGTTTACGCAGTGCGCCTGACAGCCGATGACGACGAATGGTACGTGACGTTCTTCGTGCGCCCGCGCAGGGGCACTACCACCTCGAAGCTCGCATTCCTGGTTTCGACAGCAACCTATATGGCGTATTCGAACTACCATTGGATGTTGCACGAGCGCTACGCCGAGGCCACCGAGTCGTTCTGGACCACGCTGGACAAGGGCGATGTCTTTCTGCAGGAACATAGCGAGCTCGGGTTGTCCACCTACGACACCCATTCCGATGGCAGCGGCGTGCGTTACGCCTCGCGATTGCGCCCGGTGCTCAATATGGCGCCGAAAACGCCGTTATGGAGCTTCAACGCCGATACTCACATCTTGGGCTGGCTGGAAAATAGGGGCATACGCTACGACGTGATCACCGACGAAGACCTCCATGCCGAGGGCGTCGGGTTGCTCGACTCGTATCGTGCGGTGCTTACCGGTACGCATCCCGAATACTATACGACCCCAATGTGGGATGGGTTGCGCGCTTATCTTGCGCGTCAGGGACGATTGATCTACCTCGGCGGCAATGGGTTCATCTGGCGCTGCGCTTTGTCCTCCGAGATGCCGGGTGTGCTCGAGCTGCGTCGGAGCGAAGACGGGATTCGTTACCGCGATGAGGAACCGGGCGAGTACTATCTGGAATTCACAGGTGAATACGGTGGCTTGTGGCGCCGCCTCGGCATGGCGCCGCAGGCTCTGGTGGGTGTAGGCACGGTCGCTGTCGGGTTTGACGCATCCGGTTATTACCGGCGCAAGGAGGCGAGCTTCGATCCCCGCGTCAGCTTCATATTCGATGGCATCGGCGACGACGAGGTGATCGGTGAATTCGGCATTCTCGGCGGTGGGGCGAGCGGCTCGGAGATAGATGCCGCGGATCCGATGCTGGGGACACCTTCGCATACTCTGGTGGTCGCCAGCTCCGAAGGACATTCAGCAAATACTTACTTGGTGCCCGACGAAACTGGATTTCACCATTGCGCCATGGACGGAGCCCAGAGCCCGGACATTCGGGCCGACATGACGTTTTTCGAAACACCCGGAGGCGGGGCAGTATTCTCCGTAGGCTCCATTGCCTGGGGCGCGAGTCTGCCGCACAACGGGTATGACAACAACGTGGCGCGGATTTCGGAGAACGTGGTGCGCCGTTTCCTAGACGGCGCACCCTTTTCCATTCCCGATTGAAGGCGATATTCGCCGACACGGGGCTTGTGCCGTACTGTGCATGAGATCAGCGAGGCCGCGTGACGACGCGCCAGCAACGGCGCCTGATTGCCCTGTTTGTTGCTATACCGATTAGGCCAGCGCGACCTGCTCTTGTGTGCATCTAATCATCGGTGGACCTGATGGTCCGGGGTAGCTTGGACATCAGCTCGAGACCATTCTCCGTGACCAGAAAGCTCTCGATCCAGGCGCAGCCGGTGCCGCCCGGCCAATCCTCCCAGACATCGAACTGGTTCTCAAAATTGAAGATGACGCCCGGCTCGACGGTGCGCTTCGAACCCGTCGGGCCAAACTCCTCCTTGTTCCAGTGAAGCCAGTGGGCGCCGGTCCAATCGGGGGGGAAGGAGATGCCGAAGCTATAGCCGCCAATCCACCAGGCCTTGTCGCGCAAGCCCATCTCATCGACATAGGCGTTGCCGACCTCGTCGACTTTCGTGAACGGATCGCCCAGCATGATCTCTTCGAGAATGCGGTCGGCACAACCCGCCGATTTCTCCATTAGCGCGAGCCAGCGGTCGTCGGCCTTGCCCACCGCGAGCGTACGGCAGAGATTGGCGTGATAGCGGTGCAGTGATGCGCAGAAATCGAAATGAACCAGGTCACCCTCTCGCACCTTGCGGTGAGTCGGGGCCGAATGGTGGGTACCCGAGCGGATACCCGAGCCCACCATGGTGTGGAGCGCTGGGTAGTTGCAGCCCTGGCTCATCAGGCTGCCTATGAGCACGCCCTCGATCTGAGTTTCGCTCATGCCCGGGTGCATCTGCGCGCGCACAGCTTCGAGCGCGGTGTCCGCCATGGCGGCGGCCTCGAGCATCACGGCGACCTCGCGGGGTGACTTGACCACCCGGATCTCCTCGACCAGCAGGGAGGCGTCGACCGTTTTCGCGCCGACCGCCTCGAGTTTGGCGGCAAGCGCCTCCACCATCGAGACATGGATGCCGTATCCCCAGTGCTGTAGACCGATGGTTCCCTTGACCAGCCCTCGGGCGGCCAGGGTATCGACGATGGTGTCGAGGTCGGAGGGGCTGCCGAGCTCGGACTCGCCGAATATCACCGCGTCCTTAATCTCTGGCAGGAGCGAGATGATGGTGGTGTGAACCGAAGTGTCGAAGAACAGAGTGTCGTCGGTATCGGCGCGGATCAATAGGCCTGTGGACATGCGGGGCGTGTCCCAGATCTGGTCGTAGTCGACGAGGTACTTCAAGTCGGTCCGGCGGATCACATACAGCGCATCGAGCCCTGCCTCGGCCATCGCGGCGCGTACCTTGGCCCGACGCTCGGCATACTCTTCCGGAGGAAAGGGTTGCTCCCAATCTATCTGGTCACGTAGATAGGTTTTCATAGATTCTTTCCCTCCTTACCACTCAAACGGATAACGGTCTTCTCAGTCATGTCTCAGTCCTCTGATCCCCAGCTCACTCGGCTGGCGGTTCGTTCAATCGTTGCCTTCGCTACATGGACTTCAGCGCCAGCACCTTTGCGAACGCGAAGGTCAAGAGATATCGACCGAGTCTTTTGATTTTACCTGCTGCGTAACCACATACCCACTGCGTATAGGAAACTACAAAGCATACGTTATCTGATAGAAACCTATCAATTGGGGCAGTACAGTTGTGTGAAATTTGTTTTTGCGCGTTCGGGTCCTAAGGACAGTAGGTGCATGCAACCTGGAACACGCCGGGTGAGACCCGTATCTCGCCCCGGAACACGAAGGTGGCTGCACCCGGGTCGCGCTGCTGGGTGGTTTCGAACCAGGTCTGGAAGAGACGCAGACCCTGACTGACTTGCTTCCTCGATCCTGCGAAGAATCGTTCGTCGTTTTCCTCCATCACCTTGAACTCGGTCTCGAACCGTTCGAGACCTTTGATGCTCGTTGGGCGCTTCAACACTGCACATCTCTGGTCCTTCGTGTTCTTCACTAGCAGAAGAGGGAGATCGCTTCCGAAGAATGCTACGTGTCCGCTTTCGCCGCGGCGGCCGCCATCACAGCATATTGTCGCCAACGTAGGGATTCGTGCGGCGTTCCT
>Ga0224508_10001799_pt1 | contig 18838 bp, 14 predicted proteins | sample SF_Jan12_sed_USG_4_FD_170157 | JGI IMG/M metagenome (GOLD analysis project Ga0224508, IMG submission 170157) | Sediment microbial communities from San Francisco Bay, California, United States - SF_Jan12_sed_USGS_21 | ecosystem: Environmental > Aquatic > Marine > Sediment | place: USA... | reverse complement strand
ATTATGGACATTCTTTTTCAGCTGCTTTGCAGAAAGATAATTATTATGCTACACAGTTTCATCCGGAAAAATCCGGACCCGTAGGTGCCTCTATTCTAGATCATTTCCTAGCTCTATAATATGGAGGTAATACCAGCTATAGATATCATCGGTGGCAAATGCGTCAGACTTGAGCAAGGGGCATACGACCGCCAGAAAATATACTACGACGATCCTCTGGAAGTGGCTATCATGTTCGAGTCACATGGCATTAGGCGCCTCCATCTGGTGGACCTGGATGGGGCCAAAGCAAAACAGGTTGTGAATTGGTCCTGCTTACAACGGATTACATCGTCGACTTCGCTCAAGGTTGATTTCGGCGGCGGTATAAAAACAGAGTCTGATCTGCAGAAAGCGTTAGAGCTGGGGGCCGATCAGGTGACTGTCGGTAGTACGGCATCAGATCATCCTAAGAAGTTTCATGCATGGCTTACAAAATATGGTGCCGACAGACTTATACTGGGAGCTGACCTCAAGAACGGAAAAGTTGCAACTCATGGATGGCTTAGAGATACTGATCAGTCCTGGCAGTCGTTTATTGAGCTACATCAATCCCATGGTGTACAGTTTGTGATCTGTACCGATATTCAACAAGATGGAATGCTTGCAGGACCTTCTTTTGATCTGTATAAACAAATGAAGCACTTACATCCCAGTCTAAAAATTATAGCCAGTGGCGGTGTTGCTACAATGGAAGACCTACATCGTCTAAGGGACATGGAACTTTTTGGCGCCATTGTCGGAAAAGCAATTTATGAACAAAGAATCTCTCTTCCAGATCTCGAAACCTTCTGTAATGTTAGCTAAGCGCATCATACCCTGTCTGGATGTGAAGGATGGCCGCACCGTAAAAGGAATCAATTTTGAGCAACTACGAGATGCGGGTGATCCGGTTGAACTAGGTAAAATATACAGCGACCAAGGTGCTGATGAACTTGTCTTCCTGGATATCTCTGCAACACTTGAAAAAAGGAAGACCCTAGGTGCTTTAGCTGATCAGGTCGCCAAACACCTAAATATCCCATTTACGATAGGTGGTGGTATCGCCAGTCCGCTAGACCTTGAAACCATGCTGGCAAATGGAGCTGACAAAGTATCTGTCAATTCTGCAGCTGTGAAGAATCCGGGATTGATCGATGAATTGGCAAAGTCCTTTGGCAGTCAATGCGTGGTTGTGGCCATCGATGCTAAAGAGGTTGGTAGTCATTGGACAGTACATGTATCGGGCGGATCGATCCCAACGGATCGGGAGCTCTTTGAATGGGCACGTGAAGTGGAATCTCGAGGAGCCGGAGAGATTCTGTTTACGTCAATGAATCATGATGGGACAAAAAAAGGTTTTGCAATCAAGGCACTGTATCAACTTTCCTGCCAAGTGAATATTCCAATTATTGCGAGTGGTGGAGCAGGTACAATAGAACACTTTGAACAAGTCTTTACACAGGGATGTGCCGATGCAGGTCTGGCGGCCAGCATTTTTCACTATGGTGAGATCTCAATACCGGATTTAAAAGCAAATCTAATCCAGCGTGGAATTCCGATTCGAACATAAATCTATCACATGAAAGTTAACCCGGAGGATCTTAATAGACTAGATTTTGACAAGGGGCAGGGTTTACTGCCTGCTATCGTGCAGGATGTAGACACAGGAAGAGTCCTAATGCTGGGCTATATGTCGCAAGAGTCGGTCTTAAAAACCATGAAGACAGGCCTGGTGACATTTTTTAGCAGATCAAAGAAACGGCTTTGGACAAAAGGAGAAAGTTCAGGTAATCACATTTCATTTGTTGCGATGCTGACCGACTGTGATATGGACGCACTACTGATCAAGGGCCGGCCTGTAGGGCCGGTATGCCATCTAGGTGCAGAGACTTGCTTTGATGAACAAGCCAATACGCTGACCTTTCTTAAGATTTTGGAAGGCGTGATCCAAGAGAGATATTCCAGTCCCTCTGAGGAGAGCTACACCTCCAAACTATTTGCCCGGGGCATAGATAAAGTGGCACAGAAAGTGGGGGAGGAGGCCGTCGAACTTGTAATCGAGGCCAAGAACAACAATGCTGAGCTATTTAAAAATGAAGCGGCTGACCTCATATACCATTTCCTTGTGCTGCTGCGAGCAAAAGGTGTTTCTCTTGAATCTGTAGTCCAAGTGCTTAAGCAAAGGCACACCACGTAAGTGCATGGCAAACGCAAGCATCTCCTCTCTAATGGCCCGAAAATTGATTCATTTATTCTAGGTCGTTCTTTAACGATTCGATAACGCGATTGTACAGAATGTTGATAACTCGGTTTAGGACAGTTACGTTGAATATGTGGAAAATTACTAACATTAGAGGTAGATAATTTCTTCGGACTCAAATGAAATACCTACGAAACATAGAGCCCATTCATCAGGAAGCCCTGAATGTCATCATTGAAACTTTGACTACAGAACACGGGATTTCCATGCGTGACCTGCATTATCGCCTAGGAGAAAATCAGACCTTCGAATCCTGGCTGAGAGCCATGCTTTTCAAAGATGTTTGGGACTTTACCCAATACGTGGAAATTTGTGATTTGACACGCGATGCCCGAAAAGAGATGCGTACTATTTTTCAAGCCATGAAAGATAGGTTGAATTCCGTTTGGTCAGAAACCGAAGCCGAAGAAACCAAAGAACTGGAATTACAACTTATCCAACTGAAGAAAGCATACTTGAATCTTCTTATGGAAGTAGAAGGCTACAAATTTGCTGAAAGAATGTATAGGGAGGATCCGGACGCTCCTACCCTTTGGATCCATCCGGGCACTACGGCTATTGGCCAGCAAGACTACTTTCTTTCGTATGGTGATATGATGCACTTTTTCACCAACATGGTCTTTGCAGATACAGGAAATGACTTGTATAATGCCACATTAGATCTCTACTTTACGGTCTGCTTTGATTATGCAAACGTTACACAGATCGAAGATGAAGACATTCCTGAGGTGATCGATGGTTCACGCTCTGGCATGGTTGATTTAGGCAGGGAAATCCTGGAATACATGACGCATCTCAATAGAAGGTTGAGTTAGATTTTCTTCATTTTGCATCTTGTTCCTCTATCTTCTAGAAAAAAATGGAGAAATACAATTAAGAATATCTGGTAAGAAAAATGAGATCAGGAGGTTGATTCTATGGCTGACCTCAAAATTATGATGTTGTTTATTTCTTACCTCAGTCACTTCATACTTCCTATCAACCATTTTGGATAGACAGGGTACAGGGCTTTTTTGGATTTTTATTAATTTCGTCCTTCGCTTAAGAATTTCGTAATATTCTATAAGATGACTGCTATTGGCAGCAACGGTTTACATGTACCAGCTTTGGAGAAGGACTCCTGTGGTACCGGCTTGATTGCCAACCTGAACGGCGAAAAGAGTCACCAGCTGGTAGAGAATGCTCTCATTATGTTGACAAACATGGAGCACCGTGGTGCTTGTGGGTGTGAGCCTAATACAGGTGATGGCGCTGGTATTCTTATTCAAATACCCCAAGAGTTTTTTGAGAAAAAGTGCAGACAAGCCGGATTTAATTTGCCAGCTTTTGGTCAATACGGAGTGGGCATGGTGTTTTTTCCAAAGGACAAGAATCTCATGTCACAGTGCAGGATACTCTTCAATGATTATATCGATGAGCAAGGATTTGAATTGCTAGGGTACAGAAAGGTTCCTACAGATAGCGAAGGATTAGGGGCTTCGGCGCTAGAAGTAGAACCACGGATCGAACAAGTCTTTGTGAAGCCCAAGAGCGAGTTGGAGCCTAAACATTTGGAAAGGCGACTATACGTTTTGAGGAAGTTTGCCACACACAATATACATAAGACCTTTCCACAGACTGCAGATCACTTTTACCTGTGTTCGTTTTCATATAAGACTATCGTATATAAAGGCCAATTGACAACAGGCCAGCTACGAGGGTATTATCCTGATCTGCAAGATGAAGATTGCAAGAGTGCTATCGCGATGATCCACTCGCGGTTTTCGACGAATACCATTCCAAAGTGGAAATTGGCTCAACCATTTAGGTATGTTGCACATAATGGAGAGATCAACACGATTCAGGGTAATATTAACTGGTGGCAATCGAAGGAATTTCAGCTTGAGTCCGACTTTTTCAATGAGATCGAACAACAAAAGCTAAAACCAATAATTGGTACCAGTCATTCTGATTCGGGCTCGTTTGATAATATACTTGAATTCCTGGTCCTGAGTGGTCGAACCCTGGCCCACTCACTTATGATGATGATACCGGAGGCATGGGAAGGGAACGACCAAATGGAACCCTATAAGAGGGCATTCTATGAATATCATTCAAATCTCATGGAGCCATGGGATGGTCCAGCTTCAATTTGCTTTACAGATGGGATAGTTATTGGTGCTACTCTTGACCGTAATGGATTAAGGCCGTCCCGCTATCTGGTCACTGAGGATAATACCCTGATCGTTGCATCAGAGGCTGGTGTCTTACCGATTGATCAATCCAAGGTATTGTTAAAGGGTAGACTACAACCTGGTAAGATCCTGATTGCGGATCTCGACCTGAAGAAAGTAATTGCTGATGATGAAGTAAAGGATATCATTTGTCACAGGGGACCCTACGAAGATTGGCTGAAGGAGCATAAGATTAGTCTGGAAGACATTCCCTCCGTCATTCCCTCCACCATCGCTCTTGACGACCAGACATTGGTACGGAGGCAGCATCTCCATGGTTTCACTAAGGAAGACCTGAAAGTCATCATTGCTCCAATGATCCAAGCCGAGAAGGATCCGGTCGGTTCAATGGGAACTGACACACCGTTGGCAGTACTATCACATCATAGCCAACATCTTTCCAACTATTTCAAACAATTGTTTGCTCAGGTAACCAACCCTCCCATTGATCCGATTCGTGAGAGAATGGTCATGTCTCTAAACTCCACTCTGGGCAAATCACCGAATATTTTGAGGCCAAGCGAGGACCATGCAAAATTTATTCATCTTGATCAACCTATACTAAGGAATGATGATCTCACAAAGATCATGCAAATCAATCATCCTGATTATCAGACAGGCGTGATCGATATAGTTTTTGCTGCAGACGATCAGCCAGGCAGGCTAAGAGCGGCGCTGGATCATATATGTGCTGTCGGAGAGGATCTGGTTAGAAACGGTCGTAACATCCTGGTTCTTTCAGATAAGCAGGCCGATGCATATAAAGCACCGATTCCATCGCTTATGGCCGTTGGAGCGATTCATCATCACTTAATAAAAACAGGGCTTAGGACCGAAACCTCATTGGTAATCGAAGCCGGAGATGTGCGTGAAACGCATCATTATGCAACACTGATCGGTTATGGAGCAAATGCCGTAAATCCATATATGGCGTTTGCAACAATTGCAGATCTTGAGCGGAAAAATTTCTTTGAAAAAGGGATCACCCTAGAGGATTTGCTTTACAGATATAGAAAGGCTGTCGGGAAAGGCTTACTAAAGATCATGTCAAAGATCGGTATCTCTACTTTGCAGTCTTACCATGGTGCCCAAGTTTTCGAAGTTCTGGGTATCTCACAACAGGTGGTTGATCGTTGTTTTTCGGGATCAATTTCGCGAATAGAGGGCTTGGGATTCGATGAGCTGAGTAAGGAGATCTTGCAGCGTCATGTGCATGCCTTCCCTAAGAAATTACCGCCTACAAATGAACTGGAGGTGGGTGGAGTCTACCAGTGGAAGCAGCGTGGCGAGATTCACATGTTCAATCCACAAACCATCCATCTTTTGCAATACTCGACACGCAGAGGCGACTATAAACTCTTTAAAAAGTATTCAGAGTTAATAAATCAGCAATCTCAGAAGGCATTGACTCTGCGAGGATTACTCACTTTCCGAAAAGGACAATCGATCCCCATGGAGGAAGTCGAACCTATCGAGTCCATTTTGAAGCGCTTTGCCACTGGTGCTATGTCCTTTGGATCTATCAGCCATGAAGCTCATACCACTTTGGCCATAGCCATGAATCGAATCGGAGGGAAGAGTAACTCTGGAGAAGGAGGAGAGGACGAAATTCGATTCGACAGAAAGGAAAATGGCGATTGGGAGCGGTCGGCTATCAAACAAGTGGCCTCCGGCAGATTTGGTGTAACCAGCTACTATCTTTCTAATGCTGATGAACTTCAGATCAAGATGGCTCAGGGTGCGAAGCCGGGAGAAGGGGGTCAATTGCCAGGTCATAAGGTGAACGATTGGATAGCCAGGGTACGGAGTTCAACTCCTGGTGTAGGATTAATTTCACCACCACCGCACCATGACATTTATTCGATAGAGGATCTTGCTCAACTTATCTTTGACCTTAAGAATGCGAACCGGAAAGCAAGAATCAATGTGAAGTTAGTTTCTAAGGCAGGTGTTGGAATCATCGCTTCCGGAGTAGCGAAAGCGCATGCCGACGCAATTCTAATATCAGGTCATGATGGAGGAACAGGGGCTTCGCCACTAACCTCCATTCGCCACGCAGGACTTCCCTGGGAATTGGGTTTGGCTGAATCACATCAGACACTGGTAAAGAACAAATTGAGAGATCGGGTAGTGCTGCAGACAGATGGCCAAATTCGCACCGGCAGGGATCTAGCAATTGCCACGCTGTTGGGTGCTGAAGAATGGGGTGTAGCCACTGCCGCACTTGTTGTAGAAGGCTGCATTTTGATGCGAAAATGTCATCTGAACACATGCCCAGTTGGTATTGCTACCCAAGATCCGGAACTGAGAAAGAGATTTAATGGAAAACCCGAGTACGTAATCAATTTCTTCACATTCCTTGCCCAGGAATTGAGAGAAATAATGGCTGAACTCGGCTTCCGTACTATCAATGAGATGGTAGGCAAGGTTGAGCTTCTGAAGATGAAGAAGGATATCGAACATTGGAAGTATAGACACCTTGATCTCAGTCCCATCCTTTATAAGGAGCCGGTGGGTGAGGAAGTAGGTCAGCACAAGCAGATCGAACAAGATCACGGTATTGAGGAAGTATTAGATCGAAAATTGATTGAACATGCTAGGCATACGTTGAAGGCTGCTCAGCCCATGTCTGGAGTCTTTGAGATAAGAAATACGGATAGAGCTGTCGGTGCTATGCTTTCTAATGAGATTTCGAAAATATACAAGGGCGATGGCCTTCCTGATTCAACCATCGACTTTCGATTTAGAGGTTCAGCGGGACAGAGCTTCGGTGCCTTCTTGGCAAAGGGCGTTCAATTTACGCTAGAGGGGGAATCAAATGATTATTTCGGAAAAGGACTTTCAGGTGGCCGCTTAGTTGTGACCCCGGATCGGGATGCTCTATTCCAACCCAAAGAGAACATTATTATTGGAAATGTGGCGCTTTATGGAGCGACCTCTGGTGAGGCCTATATCCATGGAATGGCAGGAGAAAGATTTGCAGTCCGAAATTCAGGAGTACAGGCAGTTGTTGAGGGAGTAGGGGATCATGGGTGCGAATACATGACTGGTGGAATCGTGGTGAATTTAGGCTCATGGGGAAAGAATTTTGCTGCAGGTATGAGTGGAGGCATAGCTTTCATTTTTGATCCAAAACAGATCTTTGCAAAATCTTGCAACCTGGAAATGGTGGAGTTGGAAGACCTGGTAGCAGATGACAAGGCATTAGTACGGAAGATGATTAGAGAACACTTTCGTTTTACAGCAAGCAGCACTGCCTTAGAAATTCTTGAAAACTGGGACGAAAATATTGGGCATTTCGTGAAAGTCATGCCAAAAGATTATAAAGCTGTGCTCTTAAAAATGCAGGAAAAGAAAGAACTGGCCAGAGTAGCTGGTTGATCACTATGGGGGATCCCAAAGGCTTCATAAAGTATACGCGAGAGCTGCCTATGAGCAGACCCAGTGAGGAACGGATCGGGGACTATCAGGAGATTTATAGATCTTTTGATGTAGAAAAAACAGTCCAGCAAGCGACGAGATGTATGGATTGCGGTATTCCCTTTTGCCATAATGGATGCCCTTTGGGTAATATCATACCTGAATTCAATGACGCCGTTTATCAAAAGGATTGGGGATTGGCGTATGAAATCCTTAGCTCAACAAATAACTTTCCCGAATTCACCGGAAGAATTTGCCCGGCTCCGTGTGAGGCTGCATGCGTGCTTGGAATCAATCAACCCGCTGTGGCTATAGAGCACATTGAAAAATCGATTGCTGAAATTGCATTTGAGAAAGGATTCATTCGTCCGGTGCCTCCAACATTGCGTACAGGTAAAAAGGTGGCAGTGGTTGGCTCGGGCCCCTCAGGACTGGCTGCAGCTGCGCAGCTAAACAAGGCGGGACATAGCGTAACAGTTTTCGAACGTAATGACCGCATCGGCGGTCTCCTACGATATGGTATTCCCGATTTTAAATTAGACAAGGGGATCGTAGACCGTCGATTAGCGGTGATGGAGGCCGAAGGAATTCGCTTTCAAACCAATGCCAATGTTGGTGAAAATATCTCTGTCGAAGACCTAAAGCAGCAATTCGACGCTTTGGTATTGTGTGGAGGTTCTACTATACCAAGAGATTTATCGATTCCAGGTAGAGAATTAGATGGAGTTCATTTTGCCATGGACTTTCTTCATCAGAATAATAAGCGAGTCGCCGGTGATCCAATTGACTCCGAGCGAGAACTTCTGGCTACAGACAAACATGTGGTCGTGATTGGAGGCGGTGATACAGGATCGGATTGTGTTGGCACATCAAATCGCCATGGCGCAAAATCGATCACCCAAATCGAACTGCTCACTAAACCGCCAGAAGAACGGGCGGAAGAGACTCCTTGGCCTTTGTGGCCAATGATGCTGCGAACATCTTCTTCGCATGAAGAAGGCTGCGAAAGACATTGGGCTATATTAACAAAGAGTTTCAAGGGTGTAAATGGAAGAGTCGCATCATTGGAGTTAGTCGATATTGAATGGTCAAAAAATCGGGAAACAGGCCGATTCGAATTTGTTGAAATTGAAGAGACTACACGTGAAATACCTTGTGATATGGCATTATTAGCTATAGGTTACCTTCATCCCCAGCACAAAGGCATGCTCGAGTCATTGGGTATTGTGCTAGATTCCCGAGGTAATGTGCAAACCGACAATTATCAAACGTCAGTTGAGAATATCTTTACTGCTGGTGATATGCGGAGGGGTCAAAGCCTGGTCGTATGGGCAATCTCCGAGGGCCGCGAGGCAGCTCGAGCTGTAGATATTTATTTGATGGGTGAAACTGTGCTGGAGGGCAAGCAGACGTCCTCTCTTGAGATTTCCACTTGATTTACACGAATGCATAAAAAAGGTGTGATTTTTGTAGAAATTCTGAGTATTACCTACATTTAGTGCCGGAATGGAAAAAATCATTCGCAGTCGATTCTTTTTTTACTTCTTTTTTTATGGTCAACCATAAAAGGGATTCGGCTTGCTATTAAGAATTCAGAAAATAAGTAAGATGGGTCCCCGAAAGGACCCATTTTCATTTTTAGACATTTGGTAAGAAATGAAAGTTGCCATACAAGGGTACCACGGGGCATTCCACGAGATTGCTGCTCGACTTTACTACGAGGATGATATTGCCATCATACCTGCCGATACATTTGACGAAGTAGTCTCTCTTGTGGAAAGTCACGACAGAGCAGATACAGGCATCATGGCTATTGAAAATTCTATAGCAGGAAGTATTCTCTACAACTACAACTTGCTAAATGAGTCGAACTTGCAGATTATCGGAGAGGTCTTCTTAAGAATAAAGCAAAATCTCCTTGTTGTACCTGGCAGTCAACTCGAGGATCTGAAAGAAGTTCATTCGCATCCGATGGCGATCGCCCAGTGTAAACAATTCTTTCGAGCTTATCCGAACATAAAGTTGGTAGAAACAAAAGATACAGCCGAAAGTGCCAGAGATATTCAGGTCAATAATTTGCAGCATATTGGAGCGCTTGGGAGTGTGCTGGCAGCTGAACTATACGATCTAAATATCCTAATCCCCGGTATCGAGACTAACAAAAGAAACTACACGCGTTTTATCCTAATCGATCACTTTATAGATGCACCCAATCAAGAAGACTTTAACAAAGTATCAGTGTCTTTTGCGGTTAGTCATGAGATTGGGAGTCTGTATAAAGCACTTAAGACTTTGTATGACGCAGGTGCTAATTTGACAAAAATTCAATCCGCCCCCATTACCGGTCGGCCATGGGAGTATCTTTTTTTTGTTGATTTTCTGCTGGAACAAAATGCATCCTTTGGTCAAGTGATCCAGGGCTTGACAATGACCACAAGAGGTCTCAAAATATTAGGGAAATATAAAACCGGCAAGCAACATGAATTATAGGACAGCTGATCGGCTTGCTCACATCCATGAATATTACTTTTCTCGCAAATTGAGAGAACTCTCTCAGCTACGTGAACAAGGAGTGGATGTAATAAATCTAGGAATTGGCAGTCCGGATCTGAGTCCTGATAACACCGTTATTTCGAAACTGTCTTCCGAATCAAGTGTACCGGGCAATCACGGATATCAATCCTATATAGGTATTCCCGAACTTCGGGAGGCATTTGCTGCCTGGTATCAACAGCAGTTTGGTGTGGAGCTGGATCCATCAAACGAAATTCTGCCGCTAATCGGTTCTAAGGAAGGGATTGTGCATGTATCAATGACTTATGTACAGTCTGGCGATGTTGTGCTAGTTCCCGATCCAGGTTACCCCTCCTATTCAGCTGCTTCCCGGCTGGCTGGTGCTGAGGTAGCTACATACGATTTACTTCCTGATAGAGGGTGGCTGCCAGACCTGCAGGCAGTTCGGGACCAGGATCTGTCAAATGTTCGATTGATGTGGTTAAACTACCCTCACATGCCCACTGGTGCCCGCGGGGGGTTGAAGCTATTTCATGAGCTGGTTTCTTTTGCCAGTGATCACGAGATACTACTGTGTCATGACAATCCTTATGCATTCATATCGAATGATAAGCCCTATAGCTTGTTCCAGGTTGATGGAGCAAAGGAGGTCTCCGTAGAGCTGACATCCTTGAGTAAGACGTTCAATATGGCGGGATGGCGTGTAGGAGCTATGATAGGCCATTCAGACCGAATCAAAGACGTACTGAAATTCAAGAGCAACATGGACTCCGGCATGTTTCGACCTATTCAGCTAGCAGCGGTAGAAGCACTTAATCTGGATAGGCAATGGTATCAGCAAATCAATCAGACATATAAGTCAAGGCGTGAGCATGCTGAGGAGTTGTTGAGGTCCATAGGTTGCCAGGTAGATTCAGCTCAGGTTGGAATGTTTGTATGGGCGCGAATTCCTGATCAGTTTGAGGACGCCGAAGGTCTTTCTGATCTTATACTTGCTACGACAGGTGTATTCATTACACCCGGCCATATTTTCGGAAGGAATGGAAATAAGTACTTGCGTGTATCACTGTGCACCCCTATTGAAGTGTTGGAAAGTGCCCAAGAGAGGTGTGCTAGTTCCATAGAATTAAAATCCATAGTATGAAGGTTTCGATTATTGGTATCGGCCTCATTGGTGGTTCTATGGCAAGAGCACTTCGAATCGCAGAACTGGCAGATCAGATCTATGGAGTTGATAGTAATAAGGAGCATATTAAGGTGGCACTGGAATTGGGAATAATTGATAAGGAAATTGAATTGGCACAAACACCGTTGCAATCAGATCTTATCATAGTGGCTACACCCGTAAATCATATAGTAGAGATTGTATCCTCATTGTTGGATTTAGTGACAGACCAAATCATTATAGATGTGGGTTCGACCAAATCCACTTTGATGGCAGCCATTAAATCTCATCCCAAACGGGGCCGGTTCGTAGGCACGCACCCCATGGCTGGTACCGAATATTCGGGGCCACAAGCTGCCATCCCAGATCTTTTCATAAACAGGTGTTCAGTTCTGGTAGATATCGACGATTCTGACCGGGATGCAGTTGAATTAGTTGAAAACGTGTATAGATCCATGGCCATGACCATCGTCTACCACGATTCGGCAGATCATGACATCCATAGTGCCTACGTGTCACATATCTCTCATATTAGTTCTTTTGCTCTGGCTCTGACCGTCTTGGAAAAGGAGAAGAATGAGAAACGAATTTTTGAATTAGCTGGGGGTGGATTTAGATCAACGGTACGGCTTGCCAACAGCAACGCAGATACTTGGGTGCCGATCTTTGAGCAAAACAGGGATTTTGTCCTTGATGTCCTCGATGAGCACATCAATACCATCAGCAAGTTCCGAACGATGCTAATAAAGAAGGACTTTCAAGGTTTTAGAGAAATGATAGAACAGGCCAATCAAATTAAAAAAATAGTCAATTAAACCATTCACTATGGATATGCAGATCAAAGCACCGTTAGAGAAAAAAGATAGACCCGTTCTTATCACGGGACCATGCAGTGCTGAAACAGAAGAACAGGTAATGGCGACAGCTGAGCAATTAGCAAACCTCAATATTGAAGTCGACCTCTTTCGAGCGGGAATCTGGAAACCACGCACCCGGCCAAATAATTTTGAAGGGATTGGCTTTGAGGGATTACGCTGGTTGAGAAAGGTGAAAGATACCTATGGATTTAGAGTAACCACAGAAGTTGCTAATACGCAACATGTTTTTGAGGCGCTTAAGATTGGTATCGACGTACTATGGTTGGGCGCTCGGACAACGGTGAATCCATTCTCTGTGCAAGAGATAGCAGATGCGCTCAAAGGAGTAGATGTTCCGGTCTTTATTAAGAATCCGATCAATCCCGATCTCAAACTATGGATGGGTGCTATTGAGCGAATCTACAAAGCTGGTATAACACGCATCGGTCTAGTACATCGGGGCTTTTCCCAATACGGGCACACAATATACAGGAACGTGCCTCAATGGCAGATTCCTATCGAATTGAAACAGACCTTTCCTGATATGATGTTGATTTGTGATGCATCACATATCTGTGGTTCTAGGGAGCACTTATTTGAAGTATCGCAAACCGCGTTGGATTTGAATTATGACGGTGTAATGTTAGAATCTCACATCGATCCAGAGAATGCATGGTCGGATGCCAAGCAACAGGTGACGCCTTATCAGCTACAGGATCAGATACTCAGTCGACTGGTTGCTCGCAAGACTGGACAAGATGATGACAACTTTCTTAGCAATATAGAAGACCTTAGAGCCAGAATCGATGTAATAGATAAGGAGCTGATTCAGCAGGTGGCTAACCGAATGCAGATTGCTGAGATGATCGGTAGTTACAAGAAGCAAAACAATATTGCTATCCTGCAATCTTCCCGATGGAACGAAATATTCACAAAGGTGATGGAGCAGGCAGGACCACTAGGATTGAGTGAAGAGTTTGTATCAAAATTCTTAAAGGCCATTCACCAGGAGTCAATTTATCACCAAGAGAAGATTATGCGCATGGAAAGCAATCAAAAAGTGGAGTAGAAATGGCCCGAATTTTGCAGTTAGGATCTATATAGTTTCCCATCTGTTTTCTTTAGCATATTTGAATAAGTTTATTTTTGATATATAGGAGATTATTGGATGTAATCTCTTCCTTAAAAGTTATTTACATATTGTACATCTGTGAATATCTTTTGCTGTATGAATAGTTTTTTTTTCACAAAAAAATGATCATATTAGCGATTGGGAACACACATTAGAGTTTCTAAACTTGAGATTTTATTGGCATGTTGATTTTGTGCATTACCTCCGTATCATTCTTATTGGGCGCTGCGATCATTTCAGGTACAAAGTTCCTGACTGAACGTAGAAGAATTTATTAAAGAAGCCCAAACATTCTTAGTTATTATTTGGTTTCCATCATGATGGGAGAATCAACCTTTCTCCTCCATCCTCTATTTCTATTGTAGTACTTTTATGTCGATGAAAGCACTTTCGAGATCGGTCATACCGACCAGGTGGGGAAAATTTGAGATCGTAGCCTATGGAACCGATTACAACGATCCTATGCCACATTTGGCCCTCATCCATAGTCAACAGCAGGAGCAAGAGAATGTCTTGGTTCGGATTCATTCCGAATGCATGACCGGTGACCTGTTTGAGTCCACACGCTGCGAATGCGGGTCGCAGCTACGAAAGAGCTTCGAACAAATAGCGGAGCAGGGGGGGATCATTATCTATCTGCGTCAGGAAGGAAGAGGAATTGGTCTCATTGAGAAGCTCCGCGCATACGAACTGCAGGATGCTGGTTTGAATACTGTCGAGGCAAACATGGAACTGGGACATGCACCGGATGAGCGAAGTTTTGACTTGGGCATTCAAATCCTCGAGGATCTTGGGATCCGATCAATTCGATTGCTCACCAACAATCCCGAAAAGATCAAAGCCATTGAAGGTTCATCCATAGAACTCAAGGAAAGAATTCCCTTGATTATAGAGCCGACGAAGGAAAATCAGGACTATATCCAAACGAAGAAAAACCTGTTAGGACACATGTTGGACTAGCTGGTAACAAGCTTGCTTTCTTCCAATTCCGGCATCTTGCAATCTTCTTCAGGGCTTTTTCCGCAAACGGTGCACTCGCCCAAGCTGTCTTTCAACATAGGATTATTGGTGGCGCAAGTACCTCTGAATTCTTTACCAGTCACTACCTGTCGCAGATTGATTAGTACAAAGGACAGCGCAAAGACGACAAACACGATGGTTAAGGTGGCAAGGAATGATGTCATTTCAATTCTTTCTATGTAAACGATTAATGCTAGGGTATAGTTTGAAAGTCATAAAGTGAAAGGGTTACTTTTGCGAAGATAATTAATTGCAAAGGATGTTAGATCGAAAAACAGCAGCTTTCCAGCGTCTCCTCACAGTGATGGACGAACTAAGAGATAAGTGCCCGTGGGACAAGAAGCAGACCATGGAGACATTGCGCAACCTAACCATTGAGGAAACCTACGAATTAGCAGATGCGATCCTCGACAAAGATATGAGCGGAGTGAAGGAGGAAATTGGAGACCTCATGCTTCATATGATCTTCTACGCAAAGATAGCTGAAGAAAAAGGTGAGTTTGACATTGCAGATGCCCTGGAAATGGAATGCGAAAAGCTAATAAAACGGCATCCACATGTCTATGGTGACTTGAAGGTGAAAGATGAGGAGGAGGTAAAACAAAACTGGGAACAAATCAAACTTCGGGGTGGCAAGAAATCCGTGCTGGAAGGAGTCCCTAATTCACTGCCTGCACTTGTAAAAGCCTATCGTATGCAGGAAAAAACCAAGCAGGTCGGATTTGAGTGGAAGACCAGTGAGGATGTCTGGTCAAAAGTCATGGAAGAATTGGACGAGTTTCGATCTGTGATGACCACCGATTCAGCCACGCATGAGCAAAAGGAGGACGAATTTGGTGACCTACTTTTTTCCCTGATAAACTTTGGTCGATATCACGGCATCGAAGCAGAGTCAGCCTTGGCCCGAGTCAATAAAAAGTTTAAGCAGCGCTTCGAATATATCGAATCTAATGCCTCTAAATCGCTTATGGATATGACCCTGGAAGAGATGGATATTCTCTGGGAGGAATCAAAAGTGAGCGGGGTTGATTCCTAGTTCTTCCAGGGTAAAAGACTTACGGTTTGCGAAGATTTATTTGCTATCTTTGCGCGGCTATAACTGATTTTAGTAATCACTAATGGTAAATAGTTAAACTATGCCTGTTTATTTAAACAAGGAAAAAGTCCAAGAGATCTTTAAGCAACATAGCGGATCGGAAAAGAATACAGGATCCGTAGAAGGGCAAATTGCTCTTTTTACCTATCGTATCGCTGGCCTATCAGAGCATCTAAAAGAGAACAAAAAGGATCATTCATGTAGAAGAACCCTTTTATCGCTGGTTGGTAAGCGCAAACGCCTATTAAGATACCTTGCTGAAAAAGATATTACGAAATACCGAGAATTAATAGAACAGTTGGGTATTCGTAAGTAGTAAAGCTTGGTCAATGCATTTGCGACTAGACCATCATATCGGATGAATCGTGATGTATACAAAGGAGCCAGCTTCTCACCACGATGTTATGATTATAAATATTATCATTTCTGAATATTACAAGTATTATGGGCAAACAAACTCCTCTCTCCGTATCATTTAATCTGCCTGATGGGCGGGAAATCACTCTTGAGACTGGCAAATTAGCCACGCAAGCCGACGGTTCTGTCTTACTCCGTATGGGAAAGACAATGATTATTGCGACCGTCGTGTCAGCCAAAGAGCCCAGGGAGAATGCCACATTTTTCCCACTATCGGTAGACTACCAGGAAAAATTTGCCTCCGTCGGACGGATCCCCGGCAACTTTTTTAGGAGAGAAGCTCGACTAAATGATTATGAAGTACTGATCTGCCGGTTAGTAGATCGTGCGATTCGACCATTATTTCCGGAAGGATATCGACATGAAACCCAGGTCATTATCAATTTGGTCTCCGCAGATAACGATGCGATGCCAGATGCCCTGGCAGCGTTGGCAGCTTCAGCAGCACTTGCTGTGTCGGATATTGTATTCGACGGACCCATATCGGAAACTAGGGTAGCAAGAATCAACGGAGAATTTGTGATCAATCCAGGTAGAGAGGCTTTGAAAGAAGCTGATGTTAATATCATAGTGGCTGCAACACAGAAGAATGTCATGATGGTCGAAGGCGAGTCCAAAGAGTGCTCGGAGGCCGATTTGATCCAAGCCATCAAAATTGGTCATGATGCGATCAAAGTCCAGATCAGTGCGCAACTCGAACTGGCACAATTAGTAGGAGAGAAAGCTACAGTGAAAAGAGTGTTGCCAGAAACCGTAGAAGATGAGGAGTTAAAGAAGATCGTGACGGAGCTGGTGAAAGATAAGATCTATGAAGTCGCCAAGTCAAGCCTGGACAAGAAAGCCCGCAAGGAGAAATTTGCTGAAATCAAGGAAGGGCTAATAGAAACATTTACAACAGACAAAGGAGAGGAATGGATGGAAGAAAATAGCAAAGAAGTTGGCGATGCTCTGGGAAAGCTGAAGAAAGAAGTTATCCGGGAAATGGTGCTCAGCGAACAGGTGCGCCTGGATGGTAGAAAGCTAGACGAAGTACGACCCATCTGGTGTGAAATCGACTATTTACCAGCAGCCCACGGTTCTGCGGTTTTCAATCGAGGAGAAACTCAATCTCTTACGTCTTTGACTCTCGGGTCAAAAATGGATGAAAGTATGGTTGACACAGCGCTGGAATTGTCTTACTCAAATTTCATATTACACTATAATTTTCCTGCATATTCAGTTGGTGAAGTTCGTCCAATGAGAGGCCCGGGTCGCCGGGAGGTAGGACATGCCAATCTAGCTGCTCGATCTTTAAAGAAAGTATTGCCAGAAGAGCAATCGCACACTATCAGAATCGTATCGGATATACTTGAATCTAACGGATCGTCGTCCATGGCAACAGTATGTGCTGGCTCGCTAGCACTGATGGATTCAGGGATTCAAGTCAAGACAGCAATATCCGGAATCGCAATGGGATTGATTTCCGATGGAGAGCGAACAGCTATCCTTTCTGATATTCTTGGCGATGAAGATGCACTGGGTGACATGGACTTTAAAGTCACGGGGACGAGCAAAGGTATTTGTGCCTGCCAAATGGATATCAAGATCGATGGCATGCCATACGAGGTACTCGAACAAGCACTAGAGCAGGCACGATTGGGTAGATTGCATATCCTTGAAGAGATGAATAAGGTGATCTCTCAATCAAGAGAAGATCTGAAACCGCATGCTCCGCGTGTCGAAAAGATGGAGATTGATAAGAGCCAGATTGGTGCAGTGATCGGACCTGGCGGTAAAGTCATCCAGGAATTGCAAGAACGTACAGGTACGGTGATCACCATCGAAGAAGTAGATGACAAAGGGCATGTATACATTTCCAGCTCAAATAAAGATGGTATTGAAGCTGCTCTCAGTAAAATTCGTGATATCACCTTCCTACCCGAAGTAGGGGGAGTTTATCCTGCTGTGGTGAAAACTTTGGCTCCCTACGGTGTTTTTGTAGAGTTCAAAGGCAAGAGCGGTTTGCTTCATATTTCAGAGATATCACACTCACGCATCAACAAAGTGGAAGATGTGTTCAAGGAGGGTGATGAATTAAAAGTCAAACTGATCGGCATAGATAAAAAGACTGGAAAGATGCGGCTTTCCCGTAAGGCTTTGATGCCGAGGCAGGACAAATCTAAGGTGGAGGATAGCTAGATCCTCCCAGTAGCATTTCTATTCTATTTCTGATCCCAGTGAGCTCAACATAAGAGTTAACTTCAACGTTATTGGTACGTGGGGAAACTTTTTTCCCTTAATAGTTGTCTTTTATCTTGAAAAGGCCTATACAAAATATTTCGTAATAAGTCAACCCCAGCTGAGAAAAACGAATCGAAACAATCGCTATGCGGCAGCTCAAGATCACAAATAAGATTACCAACCGCGAGAGCCTTGCCCTGGATAAATACTTAAATGATATTTCTAAAATACCTCTTCTTTCTGCTGATGACGAAACGGTATTAGCACAACGAATCCGTGCCGGTGACACAGAAGCACTGGAAATACTAACCAAATCTAACCTACGGTTTGTTGTCTCTGTGGCAAAGCAGTATCAGAATCAAGGCCTTTCGCTTAGTGATCTTATAAATGAGGGTAATCTCGGCCTTATGAAGGCTGCAAAAAGGTTTGATGAAACCAAAGGGTTCAAATTCATATCCTATGCTGTGTGGTGGATTAGACAATCAATCCTGCAAGCCATTGTC
>Ga0224508_10001798_pt1 | contig 18842 bp, 6 predicted proteins | sample SF_Jan12_sed_USG_4_FD_170157 | JGI IMG/M metagenome (GOLD analysis project Ga0224508, IMG submission 170157) | Sediment microbial communities from San Francisco Bay, California, United States - SF_Jan12_sed_USGS_21 | ecosystem: Environmental > Aquatic > Marine > Sediment | place: USA: California... | reverse complement strand
CCGGATCGAAGCAGCGCTTGAACGAGTAAGGGCGCGCACCATGGGCATGCACCAAAGTTGGGAGTTGGCAGAGGTAGCCTCCGTCCTGTTTGAACAATTACTTAGTCATTATGCATTGGGATCTAATCAGTATAGATGTTGGATAGCAATAAGTGATGAACAAAGAGGTATTAACAGAATTTGGTCGACGGACGCTGCCGGTCAACCCTTGAATACGGAAAGTCATATACCGATTAATGATCACCCCATTCAAAAGAGAATATATAAAGCTTGGAAAAAGGGAGAAGCATATATAAGGACCGATTTTACGGCGGATGAAGCAGTAGCATATACTAGTTACCTGACTCAGTTTCAGGGATATGATGAAGACGCCGAATTAATCTCCAAAATTCGTCAATACAAGAAAGTCAGAGCAAAATCTCAACTCAAAAGGAGAAAAACCAAAGAAGAAGTGATTGTGGGGTCGATGTATGAGGCCTTTTTCAAAAATGGTAGAATTGGTTTCTTAGTCATGGATAAATTGGTTGATCTCGATATGAATTTGTTTGTGCGCTTCGCCAAAGTCTTCGAACAAACCTATACACGCTTCCTTGACTTACAAAAGGCGGAAACCCAAGCACTTGAAGCACAAATCGAAGCTGCTCTGGAACGTGTACGTGCAGCCTCCATGGCCATGCACCACACTTCCGAACTACAGCATGTTATCAATGTGGTTGGGGAACAGTTCCGAACGTTGGAAATAGACAATACCGGTGGTGTTTTCATTTGTATTAATGACGAAATTGACCAGGAGATTTGCGTGTGGGGCTCAGGTGGAACTGCAAACTATGTGCAGAGAGTCTCTGTACCGATGCTGGATCGTCCGATCTACACCGAGATTGTTAAAAAGGTAAAGGCGGGTCCCAGCTTCATAACAGAGTCATTCTCCAGAGAAGAGAAAGTCGAGTTCTTCAAGCACATGTTTAAGTATCCTCCCTACAACAAAACTTCAAAAGCCCATCAAAAGGAACGGCTCGCTCGCGAAGGAGGGTATACTCGCTCTTGTGCTATCTCAAAGCATACGACCCTATTCATGATCAACCACCATGGTCGTGTTTTTTCGGAGGACGAAAACAACATTCTCAAAAGGTTTGGGAGGGTATTCGAGCAGACGTACACCCGCTTCCTCGATCTGAAAAAGGCAGAAGCCCAGGCAAGGGAGGCTCAGATCGAAGCGGCCCTCGAACGGGTGAGGGCCAAGGCAATGGCTATGCATCATTCATCAGAACTCCATGAAGCTGCTGCTGAGCTCTTCGACCAAATGAAACATCTGGGAGCCAATCCTTTTGGATGCGGTTTTGTTTTATGCGATAAGGATGATCCTATCGATAGACAATGGATGTACGTTCCTGATGCGGGACGTTTTATTACACAGTACATGCCACACGACCGTGAGCCGGTTCATAAGGACATGTACAAAGGATGGCTGGAGAAGAAGGAAATTCATGCGGAGGTGGTTGAAGGAAGGCGAATGGAACGCATGGTGAAGTTCTTGAATTCACAGCCAAGCTTTAAGGATAATATCAGTCAATTCGAATCAAAGGGCATCGAAATGCCGATGTGGCAGAAGCTACATGCGGCTTATTTTTCCCATGGCTATCTTCTCATCATCACACTGGAGGATTTTCCTGAAACAGACATCTTTGTGCGATGCGCCAAGGTCTTTGAACAGACGTACACTCGCTTCCTCGATCTGCAGAAAGCTGAAGCCCAAGCCCGGGAAGCTCAGATCGAAGCTGCACTGGAACGGGTAAGGGCCCGGATGATGGCCATGCACAAGAGCGATGAGCTACGAACAGTAATAGCATCGGTTTTTGAGCAATTACAAGATCTTGGCTTTGAGCGCTCAGCGACAAGTCTTGGCATTTATGATAACGACCTATCCTCTGAGCATTGGTTTACCGGATTTACTCATGAAGTTCTTCCGAAAAGCTACAAGATTCCCTACTGCAGGCATAAGCATTACCAGGCTGAGGTCATTGCTTGGAAGAAAGGAATGGAGTTTGACGAACTGGTCTTCAAAGGAAAGGCGAAAGTCACTTATGCAAAATGGTTGTTTGAGCATAGTGACTTCGGTAAGCTTCCACCTGAATTCAAGAAAGAAATGCTGGATCTCAAGCCAACTTTCGTCTCCAACGCATATATGAAATATGGCTTCATGGAAGTTTTGGGGAACTGTCCACTAGATCCAGAATCAGTCCAGATTCTTAAGCGGTTTGCCGCCGTATTTGAACAGACCTACACTCGATTCCTGGATCTCCAGAAAGCCGAGGCTCAAGCCCGGGAAGCACAGATCGAAGCTGCCCTCGAAAGAGTCCGGGCCAAAGCCATGGCTATGCATTCCTCTGCAGATCTGACAGAGACGATAAAGGTGTTTTACAATCAGATTGGTGCGTTGACAAACATTCCGCGAAGATGTGGTGTAGCCATCATCGATGAGAAGGAGAGAGTCTCAGAAGTCTGGACAATGAATACGACGGAAGAGGGAGAGTCAGTGGATGTAGCGGGATCGATTAAGATGGAAGGGCATTCGGTCTTGGAGAATGTCTTTACCCATTGGAAGAATCAAGAGGATTACTTTCCGATACTGCGAGGTAAAGAAATTACTGACTACTACAAGGTCCTTCACCCTCAGATTGAATTTCCTGATTATCCCCATGATGAGGTCCAATACGGGCATTATTTTATGTTTCCGGAAGGAGATGTTTATGCCTGGACCGAAGAGGAATTGAGGGAAGATGATTTGGAAATATATCGTCGATTCACCTCAGTACTTAGTCTCACTTACCGTCGATACTTTGATTTACAAAGGGCGGAAGCCCAAGCCCAGGAGGCCCAAATTGAAGTTGCGTTAGAGCGAGTAAGAGCCGTGTCCCTGGCAATGCACCAGAGCGAGGAGTTGCAAAAGGTGATCACCACGGTATTTGATCAGTTGAAGTCATTGGACATCTCGATGGATGTCTCTTTTATCGAGATTTTTGATCATACGCATGACACCAACATGTGGGTGGCAAACCCCCAACACGAATATGCACAGTTGGTGCGAGTACCTTATTTCAAGAATCCATTACTCGACCGTATGTTGGAGGCTCGCAGGCGGAAGGAAACCTTTTTTAACGATCACTATGGCAGGGGAGTGAAGAACCGATTCTACCGCAAAGTATTTAAGGACTCGGATCTTAGCGTGATCCCACCTAAGCTGCAGGAGGAGATCTTGAGGCGAGCAGGCTATGCTCGATCGGTAGCATTGACCAAGCATGCAGCACTTGCCATTTTCAACCTGGATGACCTGCCCTATAGAGAGGATGAGAATCTGATTCTGCGACGATTTTCCAAAGTCTTTGAGCAAGCCTACACGCGCTTCCTTGATCTTGAAAGGGTGGAGGCACAAGCACGCGAAGCAGAAATTCAGCTAGCATTGGAAAGGATCAGGGCGAGGAGCCTGGCGATGCATAAAAGTGAAGAACTGAGTGATGTCATCAGCGAGCTTTTCAAGCAATTCGATATCCTTGAAATCAATCCTGCGTTTGCTCATCTTACTCTATTCGATGGAGGGGATGAATGGTTTACACTAAGGCTGACAGACACTTCTGGTGATAGAGTGATGGCCGAGCAAAGAATAAACCTCAAACACATTCCCGAATGGATTGAGGCTTACCATGCATGGAAGGATGGTAAAGAAGGTGAAGTTGGGATCATTCCATATCGTTCGGAAGATTTACCATTTGTTTTCGGATTAATGAAGGATTTGATAAAGGCCATGCCGGCCAAGTCGAGGATAAAAGCCAAGAAATACCCTGACGGACTTTGGACGGTTCAGGGCCATTGCCAATTTGGCTACCTGGGCATGAATATCACCCGTTCACCTACTGATGAGGACAAAGACATCGTGAGACGCTTTGCCAGGGAATTCGGGAGAGTCTATCTAAGATTTATCGATCTGCAGAACGCTGAAGCTCAGACCAGAGAAGCACAGATTGAGGCTGCGCTTGAGCGTGTCCGGTCCCAGACCATGGCCATGCATAGGAGTGATGAGCTCCTGGAGATCGTTCATGTTGTGCATGATGAGCTGGAAGCCCTAGGATTGGAGATGGATGTCATGCAGATTTATGAGAATCAGCTGGATCAGCATTCTTTTAATGCCTGGATGGCTGTTCCTGGGAAACCCTATCCTGCTGAAATCCGCTTCCCCTATTTCGATCATCCCTGGTTGAGGAAGATGAGGAGAGCCCAAGAACAAAGAGAGACCTTTTCTGATATCATTACAAAGCGATCTAAGAATACATTCTATAGAAAGTACTTCGAGCTTGCATCGATCGCTCCTTCACCAAAAAGACAGAAGCTGATCCTAGATGCACCCGCAGTCACCTACGCCATTACGTTCTTAGAGAATACCGGATTAGGTATCGTTCGATTGCATGAACAAACATTTACGGAAGAGGAATTATCCATTTTGCAACGATTTGCTTCGGTCTTCGAGCAAACGTATACCCGCTTTCTCGACCTACAAAAAGCAGAGGCCCAGACGAGGGAAGCGCAAATTGAGGCTGCTTTAGAAAGAGTTCGATCGGTTTCCCTGGCTATGCACACAAGCGAAGAGCTGCACAAGGTAATTACCGTCATGTTTGACCAATTAAATGGAGTTGGAGTGCGGATGGATGCGGCAATGATCGTAGAGAACATCCCGGATTCCAGGGACTGGTACATGTGGTTGGCTGTGCCGTCTGACGCAGTCGGTGGTTATGTTCGGGTGCAACGTGTACACGTGCCCTATTTACGCAATCCCTCTTTCACTCGATTAGAGGCGGCCAGAAAGAAAAACAAATCTTTTCTAGTCGATTTCATGACAAAATCGCAGAAGGACGCGATGTTTCGTCATTATTTCACGAATTCCAATCACACGGATGTTCCTAGAAAAAGGAAGAACTATATTCTATCAGGTGACGGCTTATGCCGGTCTGTGATCCTTTCGAAGTCTGCTTCGATCCAATTGTTCAGGTATAGTAAACAGGCCTTCAATGAGGTAGAGAACGACCTTATCCGTCGTTTTGCCAAAGTCTTCGAGCAAACGTATACCCGCTTTCTCGACCTTCAGAAAGCAGAGGAACAGGCAAGGGAAGCACAGATCGAAGCGGGCCTGGAAAGGATAAGAGCGAGTGCTATGGCCATGCATAGCTCGGAAGATCTGATCAAAGTGGCTAAAGTGCTTCGAGAGCAGATGGGTCAGCTTGGGCAGCCTGAGCTGGAGTCCTCCATCATTCACTTGTATCCGGAAAGTGGTGACACTTTCGAAGCCTGGTGGGTTTTCCGTCCTCCGGATGATACTAAAGGCCAGGTCAGGGAAGGAATCGCTGTGATCCCAAAGAGACAATCCGCCTGGGCAAGAGCAGTAGTCGAGCGCTACCGATCCGATAAAACGGAATATGTTATTCTTTCGAAAGGCAAGATGTTGACAGAATGGTATAAGCAACTTGAGGAAATTGCACCAGCGACCATCGATTATGATCGAAATGGCAAAATCATTGTTCCAAAGCAGTTGTATTATTATTTCTCGAAGTTTTCGGGAGGTGCTCTACTTCTCATTACATCTGATGAACCCGACCGAAAATCCTGTGAGCTGCAGCGGAGAGCTGCCGGTGTTTTTGATTTAGCGTATACTCGTTTCCTCGATCTGCAGAAGGCTGAAGCGCAAGCCCGGGAAGCAGAAATAGAGGCTGCCCTAGAAAGAGTACGTACCCGTACCATGGCGATGCACAGTAGTCAGGATATCAGTGACACTACTATAGCTATGTTTAATGAACTGGAGAGTCTTGGCATCAGCACGGTACGCTGCGGTGTGCTGATCATGCGAGAAAAACGTCATATAGAAGTCTGGGCAGCGGCTTCCCGTGAGGGGCGCACCTCGCTCATAGCACAGGGACGATTGGACACGACAATTCATCCCTTAATCCAAGGAATATACGAGAACTGGGACCAAAAAGCCGGGTTTTATGAATACGATCTCGAAGGGGAAGACCTGATTACTTATTATCAAGCCTTAAGAAATGCAAACTATGATATTGATTTGCCCGATAAGTTACAACCAAGACTGACCTTCAGAGTATCATTTTTTCCTGAAGGAGGGCTCTTTTCATTTTCGATTGATCCCTTGTCAACAGAAGCCTCCCAGATATTTTCCAGGTTCGCGGGTGTGTTTGGGCTGACCTATCGGCGTTACCTTGACTTGCAGAAAGCGGAGTCGCAAGCTCGAGAAGCGAAGATAGAAGCGGCATTGGAGCGCATTCGAAATGCAGCCATGCTAATGACTACGCCCAACGATTTAATGAATGTAGTCCGCGCCATGCGTGAACAGATGGAGGCCTTGAAGGAACCGGGACTGGAAACAACCGTTGTGCAATTGTGGGACGACGAATTAGAAATTAGCGAGAATTGGTATTCTTTTAAGATGCCAGGGGATTTGGGTGCCGAAGTTGTCGAGGATATTGGGTTGATACCTAAGTACTCTACTGCATATGCGAGGGCCGTCACTGACCACTATAGCAAAGGCACTAGAGAATTCACAGTTACCTCCGATCATGAGATGCTAGTCGAATGGTACGGCGTATTAGAGGAAATTGCGCCGCGAGTGGTCATGTATGACAACAAGGGAAAATTGATTGTACCCGACGAATTGCACTATCATTATTCACGCTTTGAGGGTGGAGCTCTAGTGATGGTTTCAGAAGAGTTACCCCGTGATACTGCTAAAATACTTTTGCGACGTGCAGCCCGGGTTTTTAATCTGGCCTATCAAAGGTTCATCGACCTTCAAAAAGCGGAAGCACAGGCTCGTGAAGCACAAATCGAAGCGGCCTTGGAGCGCGTACGATCTCGCACCATGGCCATGCACGACAGCGAGGACATAGGCATAACCGCCGCTGCTCTCTTTGATGAATTGGTGGGATTGGGTATTAGCAAAAAGGTGCGATGTGGGATCGGTATATTGAACGAAACCGAGGTGATGGAACTTTGGACGGCTTCATCATCCGTAGATACTGGTGTGGATCTAAACATCGGTTACCTGGAGATGACACTACATCCTTTATTAAGTGGTGTCAGGCAGGCCTGGATCGACAAAAAGAAGTCGTTTTCATATGAATTGAGAGGAGATGACTTATTTCGCTATTTCGAAGTGATCAACAGTGCACCGGATTATCCTGTCCAGATCCCACTGGATAGTTTACCACCTCTGGTTTTTCACCATAGCATCATGTTCACCAACGGTGTTCTCTTTGCCTTTGCTGAAGAACCTCTCCCCGAAGATGTCAGTAACACACTAAAACGTTTTGCCGTTGTGTTTGGTCAAACCTATCAGCGCTATGTCGACTTGCAGAATGCAGAAGATCAAGCCCGGGAGGCAACAAAGAATGCTGCTATCGACCGGGTGCGCGCAGAGATAGCTTCCATGCGCACGACCGAAGATTTGCAGCGGATCACCCCGTTGATCTGGCGGGAACTGACCACATTGGAGGTGCCATTTATCCGTTGCGGGGTTTTCATCATCGATGATGAAAGCGAGACGACCAGAACCTATTTATCTACACCAGGTGGCAAGTCATTGGCAGTAATGGATCTTGGTTTCGATAATCCTTTGGTCCGCCCTGCAGTAGAGCAATGGAGGCAAAATCGAGTGTATAAAGAAGAGTGGGATAAAAAGCAATTTATCGAATGGACACAGGCATTGATCGATCAGGGAGTGGTGAAGAGCTCAAAAAAATATCAAGGTGGTGGTGATGCTCCGGAGCATCTGGTACTTCATTTCGTCCCATTCACTCAGGGCATGATGTATGTAGGTAGCCCTGATTTTTTGGATGAAAATCAAATAGAACTGGTGGAAGCGTTGGCAGATGCCTTTGCTGTGGCATACGCACGATACGAGGATTTCACTCAATTAGAAGCGGCAAAGGGGCGGGTGGAAGGTACACTTGACGAACTGAAATCTGCGCAGAATCAACTCATCCATGCTGAGAAGATGGCATCATTGGGCGAGCTCACTGCCGGCATCGCTCATGAAATTCAGAACCCATTGAACTTTGTAAATAACTTTTCGGACGTCAACAGCGAGCTCATCGACGAGATGTTGGAGGAAATCAAGGCAGGCAATTATGAAGAGGCGAAAGAAATAGCACAGGACATCGAAGGCAATGAACAAAAGATCAAAGATCACGGCAAACGGGCAGAGGCCATCGTCAGGAGTATGTTGCAGCATTCCCGTAGCAGTTCTGATCAGAAAGAACTGACGGATATCAATTCGCTGGCGGATGAGTATCTGCGATTAGCTTACCACGGAATGAGAGCGAAGGACAAATCTTTTAACGCAAGCATGAAGACGGATTTTGATCCTTCGCTCAAGAAGGTAGAAATCGTGCCCCAGGAGATAGGAAGAGTGCTGTTGAATCTCATCACTAATGCCTTCCATGCCTGCCAGGAAAGGAGTCTGACGATGACCAGTGATAGGATCAAGCCGGGAGAAAACGGCTACGTTCCCGAGGTGCTCGTGGCCACCCGGTTCGAGGCAAACAGATTGCAAATATCCGTCAAGGATAATGGCGGAGGAATTCCGAAGAAAATCTTGGACAAGATTTTTCAACCCTTTTTCACCACAAAACCCACCGGGCAGGGTACAGGGCTTGGCCTATCACTGAGCTACGATATTGTCAAGGTCCACAACGGTGAATTGAAGGTGGAGACGGAGGAGGGAGAAGGGACGGAGTTCGTGATAGAGCTTCCTATCGCTTTATGAAACTCAGGGGCTCAATGGCTAATGTGTGAGATATGTTTCGTGCCTACTGCACTCTCAGAAATGGAGGGGAGTTTTAATGCTGATTGAAATCCGCAGGTTAGATATGAAACGAGCCTACAGCTCTTAAGGTGGTGAGAAAAAGAGGCGTAGCCTCGCCAGATATAAAGACCACGGATTTCAATCCGTGGTTTAACAGTATAACTGACATGGAGAACCGTAGGTTCGCCCCATTTTGATTGTTATAGAACAAAAATATTATGGCTAACACATACCATAAAATTTATCTACAAGCGGTCTTTGCTGTGAAGTATCGTCGAGCTTTGCTTGACAAGAAATGGAGAAACGAGGTCTTTGCAGTAATGGGCAATCTAATAAATCAAGCCAATTGTAAAACAATGATCGTGAATGGCGTCGAAGACCATGTGCATTGCTTCTTCTCTATGAAACCTGTTGCTTCGATATCTGATGTGATGAAAACTGTAAAAGCAAAATCATCAAAATATATCAATGACCATAACTTAATCAAAAATCGATTTGAGTGGCAAAAAGGATATGGAGTTTTCTCCTGCAATCATGAACAAATAGACAATGTATATAGATACATTCAAACCCAAGAAGAACATCATAGGAAAAGCTCATTCCGCAAGGAATATGTCAATTTGCTTGAGAAATTTGATATTGATTATGATGCATAATACATATTCAAAGATGTGGTGTAAAATATGTTTCGTGCCAACTGCACTCTCAGAAATGCAGCCGAGATTTACTGCGGATTAAAATCCGCGGGTTAGATATGAAACGAACCTACGGCTCTAAGCTGGGGGACGGAGTAGAATTTCAGACATACATTAATAAGATCACAACAGGTATATGCGGACACCTCTAGAAATGATATATAAACTGCGAAAAGCTGACTATTTTGTAAAGAACTGTATCAAATGAAGCCACTCAAATTCGTTCTGCTGGGTCTATTTTTTGCAGTTACTACAGCTGCTCATAGCCAGACCAGGCAGATCCGCTTTAGTGAGGTCACCGGTGCTAGTGGTATTTCACTGGGGAAGATTAATGCCATCACTCAGGACGAGCGCGGCTTTTTGTGGTTGTCGGACCAGACCAATCGTTGCATCATTCGCTATGATGGCAGCCATATGAAGCGATATGCGTACGATCCCGATGCCGAGTTTTCAATGGGCGGTTTTTATCCGGAGGCACTATTCGCCGACGATGATGGCATTGTATGGATTGGATACTTTGGTCAGGGTTTGGATCGATTAGATACCAAGACCAACGAAGTTACCCATTGGCAACACAGTACAGAAGATCCAAGTAGTCTTCCCGATAATTTTGTCACAGCAATCCTGCGGGATCACCGAGGGCTACTGTGGATAGGTCACTATGGTGGCGTAAGCATCTTGGATGAGCAAACAGGAGGTTTCACCACCTATCAGCACATTCCGAATGACACCGCTAGCCTTAGTCTCAACACGGTAAGGACAATTTATGAGGACAAAGAAGGAACGATATGGGTTGGCTGTGGCTTTCCGTGGAATTTTGATGAGGGGGGTGGATTAAATCGATTCAATCGCGAGACGAGGTCCTTTACGCAGTATCTGCACGATCCTGACGATCCGAACAGTCTGGTTCACAACAAAGTCAGAGCAATATTCGAAGATAGCCGAGGGAACTTCTGGGTAGGGTCGCTGGGTGATGGCTTGCATACCCTGGATAGAGAGACAGGCAAATTCACCAGACATGTTTATAATCCAGCAGATCCTACGGCATTGAGTCGTAGTCCGGTAAATAATCAGGCCGATCATATCACATTTATCTCTGAAGATTCGGAGAATCAAATCTGGATAGGTACCGAGGACAATGGGCTGTTGAGATACGACCCGATTTCAAGGACCAAGGTGCATTATGGAGAAGGGGCCGAGGAATCAAGTGGGTTTGACCAAAGATCGGGTTGGGCTATGCATGCTATGGATAATGGACTGCTGTATGTTTCGACTCAGACTGCCAAGCTTTATAAGGTCGATTTAAACAATTATGTGATCCCAAATCATACCGATGTTCCTGCACCGAGAACTTTTTTCAGGTCTTCTGAAAGTGAGTTGTGGATTGGGTCATGGTTTGGTCTGTACATTAAGAACTTATCCACCGGGAAGGTCAGATGGTATGCAGCCGATACTGACGATCCAAATAGTTTGAGCAATGATATCGTGCAGCATATCTTTCAGGATAGTAAGGGATCGATGTGGATCAGCACTTTTGAAGGGCTAAACAAGTACATTTCAGAAACGGACAATTTTAAAGTCTATCGAAGGAATCCCGACGATCCGAAAGCGATTCAATCGGTAGACGTTGCCTCTATAGCAGAAGACAGCAGAGGTATGGTTTGGATCGGATCCTATGGTGAAGGATTGAACCGGTACGATCCGACCGCAGATCAATTCACTCATTATCGAAGTGTTCCTTCTGATCAAAGTACCTTAAGTGGCGATTGGGCATGTGAGCTCTTTGTCGAGGATGATGATCATCTCCTGATTGGAATGCGGGGAAATAATGGCTTGAATCGAATGCAGATCTCGACCGGTAAAGTCGAAAGATTTCTCCCGGGTTTGAACATTGTGAACATATACCGGGACAGCAGGAACAAGATCTGGCTTGGAACGACTAATGGCCTTTATCACAAGAGTGTAGAGGGGGCCTTTGTGACCTACAAAAATGCGCACTTGACCCAGGGAATCAACGTTTCGATCAGGTCGATTGTTGAGGACGATTTTCAGAATCTTTGGTTAGGTACGAATCTGGGCTTATACCGCCTAAATGCTGATCGTAGTCGGATGGTTTTATTTAACCAAAACAATGGTCTCCAGGGTGACAATCAGGGACACCTCGGAAGTGCATTCCGCAATCCCGATGGCCAATTATTTTTCGTAGGCAACGATAGATATTATTCATTACAACCATCTGATTTTCAGACCATAGAAGATGAATCAGAGATCATTTTCACGGAATTTTGGCTGGCTGACAAAGCCCTAAAATACGAGGATCATGCTGGACTTGACCGGCCCATTCACGAAGCTGCTGAGATCAGCCTGGAGCATAACGAAGATGTTTTCAGTATCGGATTCTCCAAGATAGACTTTCGCAGCGCCGAACAAGCTGCCATTCAGTACATGCTGGAAAATTATGATTTGAACTGGCGAGATGCTTTTATGGGAGAGCGCCTCAATTATTACAATGTACCGCCGGGCCATTACACTTTACATATCAAGGCCCTCAATACCACTAATGGCGTATGGGCTGAAAAAAGTATGGATATCAGAATTGCAAAACCCTGGTGGGTAACGTGGTGGGCTTATCTGCTCTATGCGGGCATCATCGCTTTTCTGGGATGGCGGGTACATCTGTTTCAAAAAGCAAGGGTTGTTCGCTCTGAACGAGAAAAAAATCGCGAGAAGGAACTCGAACATGCCCGGGAAGTGGAAAAAGCATATAGTGACCTAAAAGGTACCCAGGCTCAGCTGATTCAGTCAGAGAAGATGGCTTCCCTGGGTGAGCTCACAGCAGGCATAGCTCACGAGATTCAAAACCCATTGAATTTTGTCAACAACTTTTCGGAGGTCAGTACTGAATTGATTGATGATATTGAAGATGAGCTGAAAAATGGAAATCAAAATTCGGCTCTGGAGTTAGGCCAGGATCTAAAAAATAATCTGGAAAAAATTGTACATCATGGACAGCGGGCCTCTGCCATTGTAAAATCCATGCTTCTCCATTCCAGGGCGGATAGTGGCAAAAAAGAATTGGTGGATATCAATACACTGGCAGACGAATACCTGCGTTTGGCTTATCACGGTATGCGCGCCAGGGATAAATCATTTAATGCATCGATAAAGACCGAATTCGATCCTTCACTAAAGGAGATTGAGATAGTGCCACAGGAGATCGGAAGAGTACTGCTAAATCTGATTACGAACGCCTTCCATGCGATGTCTGAAAAGAAGGAGAGATCTGAAAATGGATTTCTTCCGGAGGTGCAAGTCTCTACAAGGAAGCTAAATGATTCGGTGGAAATATCTGTGAAAGATAATGGAGGAGGAATACCCAAAAATATCAGGGATAAAGTATTTCAACCATTCTTTACCACTAAACCTACCGGTGAGGGAACGGGCCTGGGGTTATCGTTGAGCTACGATATTGTGAAAGCGCATGGCGGGGAGTTGAAAGTGGAAACAAAAGAGGGAGAGGGGACAGAGTTTATTGTTGAATTACCTATTGCCTGAATCACTTGTCTGGATCACTCCTGACTGCCTGCTGGGTGAGGAAGGTCTGCCTTCCAGTGAGGCAAAGGTTGACAATTGAGGACAGCAAATAGTACGTGCCCACGGCACTCCAAAAGAATAAGGAGGATTGTGCTGCGGATTAAAATCCGCAAATCAAAAATGGGCAAGCCTACGGCTTTTCGAATTTTGAGGAATGAAGAAGTGCAGCTTTGCCATTTGGGGCCGGGATGGAATCATCAAATGGCAATTTTAGTCAGACATAGGCTTGTTAAATTGGGATGATGCAAGAGGCAGAGCCTCGAGACGATGTAAGGACCACGGATTTCAATCCGAGGTTTCAAGAGACTTAATGAGGTAGAGAACTGTAGGTTCGCCCTATTTTGACTGGTAACAAAAAAAATAATGGCAAACACATATCACAAAATTTACTTGCAGTCGGTTTTTGCGGTGAAGTATCGCCGAGCTCTACTTGACCGAAGATGGAGAAACAAGGTCTTTGCAGTAATGGGTAATTTGATCAATCAATCGAACTGCAAAACAATGATTGTGAATGGCGTTGAAGACCATGTACATTGTTTGTTTTCAATTAAGCCCGTTGTTTCTGTATCAGATGTTATGAAAAATGTCAAAGCGAAATCTTCGAAGTACATCAATGACCACAGCTTGACCAGAGATCGATTTGAGTGGCAAAGGGGTTACGGGGTTTTTTCCTATAACCAATCTCAACTGGATGGGGTATATCACTATATTCAAAATCAAGAAGAACATCATAAGAAGAAGACGTTTCACAGCGAGTACATTAATCTACTTAAGACATTTAGAATTGATTATAACGAGCAGTACTTATTTCATGACGCGCTATGAGCGATTAGACAAACAAACCGACCAAGGTGATGGACTACATATCAAACTTAAAGGCTTAGAAATTAGAAGTAGGGCTTCTGATAAACTTTGGAAGCAAAAGTCTTACCTTCAAGAGATTAGTACTCTAGATAATCCGTGAAATCCAAAAATTCGTAGGAAACCACACCTTATAGTCGGGCAGGCAGGGGTGTTGCAGATAAATTACAATTTCAAAATAATCAAAGTTCATGAAAGCAAAATCTATCAAAGGAAGTTCTCCTGCAGAAATTCGAACTGCCCTGTCGACCAGTCTGGCAGACGGCTTCAAACCATCTCTGGCCCTGGTGTTTATCTCCATTAAACAGAACCGCAAGCAGGTTATCGATGCGCTAAGTGACAAAGGAATAGATATAATCGGTGCGACCTCCAGCGGAGAGTTTATCAATGGTCATCAGAGTGAAGGTGAAATCGTGGTTTTGTTAATGGATATTCAAAGAGAGCATTATTGCATACTGTTTGAAGATATCGGTGATAGGAATCAGGAGGACGCCACGAGTCAGCTGGTGCAAAGGGCTTTTAACAAGTTTGACAAACCTGCATTTATCCTGATAACTACATTATTAACAAGTGACGGAAAATTTCTTGATGGAGAAGGATTGATAAGTTGTATCGAAAGGCAGGCAGGTCCAGATATCAGCATGTTCGGAGGTATGGCAGGCGACGATATCACCTTCACCGGCACCTGGATCTTTACTCAGGATCAGTCTACCGACTATGGAATGGCAGCTTTGGTTCTGGACGAAGCAAAAGTTGAATTGCATGGATTGGCTCTCTCAGGATGGAAACCTATGGGTGTTTTCCGGCGAGCAACGAAAAGTGAAGGTAACCTCCTTTACACGATCGATGATCGACCCGCCCTAGAAATGTACCTACAATATTTAGGGCATAAAGAAGCAGTCTTAGAGGATCAAATCGAATTCTTCGAAACTATCGGTATCCATTATCCTTTTCAGATCGAACGGATAGACAGAGAGCCCAAGATGTGCAGTCCGATAGGCTATGACAAGGAAAACAAGGCCTTAGTGTGTGAATCAGATGTGCCACAAGGGTCCCGTCTTCGATTTTCCACACCACCAGATTTTGACATCATTGAAACGGTGATGAACAAGGCAAGTGAGATAAAAAAAATGCAAGATTCTGCTGCTGATGCATTACTAATATTCTCTTGTGCTGGCAGATTAAATGCACTAGGGCCCATGGCTCAGCAAGAAAACGAAGGATTATTCAAAGTTTGGAATGCTCCAATGGCAGGATTTTACACATATGGAGAATTTGGGAAAGGTGAAAATGGCAAGCATGAGTTCCACTCTACTACCTGCAGTTGGGTGGCATTGAAAGAGAAATCGCAATAGGTAATTGGTAATATGGTCAAGAAATGATCCACATCTTCAGGCTCTGTGGGATAAGATTGGAGCTATCGGCTCGGAGGAGTCATCCATTTTGGAAGAGTTGGTCAAGAAGCTGGACAAGGAAATTCAAATCCTTGAATTTAAGCTGGATCGGACCTAGAAAGGGGAAGAGGACCACCTCAGTGCCGTTGGAAGAGCGTACCTACGGCTCTTAAAAGCACAAGCCCAGGGCTTTTGAGTTGGAGGGAAAAAGAGGCGTAGCCTCGCCAGATATAAGGACCACGGATTTTTGAACCAGAGTTAAACAAGAAAACGGGGCTGGAGAAATGCTCGGTTCGATCTGAAAAGCGAAGTCTTCAAAGTACATCAATGACCACAGCTTGACCAGAAATCGATTTGAGTGGCAAAAAGGTTAGGAGGTTTTTTCCTATAACCAATCTCAAGTGGATAAGGTATACTACTATATTCAAAATCAAGAAGAACAGCATAAGAAGAAGACGTTTTCACAGCGAGTACATTAATCTACTTGGAAGCTTTAAAATTGATTATGACGAGCAGTACTTATTTCATGACGTGCTTTAAGCGATTAGACAAACAAACCAACGAAAAGGGGTGGACTACATATCAAACTTAGAGGCTTACAAATTAGAAGTAGGGCTTCTGATAAACTTTGGAAGCAAAAGTCTTACCTTCAAGAGATTAGTACTCTAGATAATCCGTGAAATCTAAAGATCCGTTGAAACCCGTGTCTTGCGTAGGGCAGGCCTGCCCGCTGGGAGGCAGGAGGGCAGATAAAATTACCATCTCATAAAATCAACTTAATGAAGGCAAAATCAATTAGAGGCCAAACGCCAGGCGAAATTAAGCAGGCTTTGGATAAAAGTATGCAGGATGGCTTTAAGCCATCCTTAGCCATTGTATTTATGTCTGTCAAACAGGATCGTAAAGCGATAAGTAGTCTATTTTCTCAACATAATATTGCAATATCAGGAGCTACTTCCAACGGCGAGTTTATCGATGGTGATCTGGGAAAAGAGTCGATCGCTGCCTTGTTGCTCGACATGAATCCAGCGCATTTTGAGATTCTATTTAGTGAATTTGGGCAAAGATCTCCCAGGGAAGTATCAAAGGAACTGGCAAAGACAGCTATGGATCACTTCAATGAGCCGGCTTTTCTAGTGACAGGATGTCATATGGAAACGGATGCGGAACAAATGCTTTATGGATTTGCTGACATAGCGGGCCAAAAAGTCAGTGTCTATGGAGGTATGGCAGGAGATGATTTTCAATTTGAGGATCAATATGTGTTTACGAATGAACATGAAACCAACAGGGGTGTGGTGGTTATTGCACTTGATGAAAACAAGATCAAAATAAAGGGTCGCGCCACATGCGGTTGGAAAGCGGTAGGTACGGAGAAAATCGTGACAAAAAGCGAGGGCAACCGGGTCTTTACCATAGATGGTGAACCAGCTCTGGATATCACTGCTAGGTTCGGAGGATTGACCGATATCGCAGAGGATAATGCACAATTGGCTATGGAAATCGCTACAAACTTTCCATTGCAATTGCAACGTGATAAGGGCGATCCAGTGATGCGACCAGGCTTACTTGTTAATTGGGATGATCACTCTTATTACTGTAGTGGGACCGTGCCTCAAGGATCCAAAGTCAGATTTTCGCTGCCTCCAGATTTTGATGTCATTGAAAAGGTGATCTCTGCCAGCGAGGAGCTGAAAGCATCAGAGATGCCAGAAGCGGATGCAGTAATCCTTTACAGTTGTGCTGGCAGATTGTTATCACTAGGACCACTCATGAGCAAAGAAATAGAAGGAGTGAAGGAAATATGGAATGTGCCACTGGTGGGGATGTTCTCCAATGGTGAATTAGGCCGGGCCACCGGGGGTGAACTCGAAATGCACAACCTGACCACATGTTGCGTGGCAATTAAAGAAGAATAGGCAACTGGAAATGGATCAGCATTTTAAAAAAGTCCGAGATCTGATCACGCAATCAGCTTCGATTGGGGACGAGCGAAAGGAAGACCTATTGCGCTCACTTAAGAAGGTGGAAGGTGAACTGGAAATACTGAGATTTAAGCTGGACCGAACCGAAAAAGTAAAGCAAACAATCACTGTCCTTTTGGATGAGACCATCGCTGAACTAAATGAAAAACACCGAAAACTGGAAATCGAGGCCGCTCTCGATCGAGTGAGAGCGAAGATAGCCTCGATGCGAAACCCTGCTGATTTGGAGCGGATCACTCCTCTCGTATGGCAGGAATTAAGCACCATGAGTGTTCCTTTTTTTCGCTGTGGGGTGCTGATCATCAATGACACGGAAAAAAAATGGGATGTATATCTCAGCACACCTGAAGGACAGTCATTAGCGGCTATGATGATACCCCATGGAACTTTCGAGTTTATGGATGAGGCTGCTGATCGGTGGAGCAGGGGAGAGATACTGACTCTAGAATGGGATAAATCAGAATTTGTAACATGGACTGCATCGCTGATTCAGAAAGGAATGATCAAGGATCAGGAGCGGTATTCGGCTGGCGATGAAGCACCGGAAAAACTTGCGCTGCATTTCATTCCTTTTTCCAGCGGGATGCTATATGTGGGCAGCGAAAACATCCTGGAGGAAGAGCATTTGACGTTGGTAAAAGCATTGGCCGATACTTTTTCTGTAGCCTATGCACGTTACGAAGACTTCATTCGCCTGGAAAAGGCAAAAGTTGAGATTGAACACACCTTAAGTAACCTTCGGACTGCGCAAGCGCAACTCGTCCAATCGGAAAAAATGGCGTCCCTGGGTGAGCTCACAGCCGGTATTGCCCATGAGATACAAAACCCTCTAAATTTCGTGAATAATTTTTCCGAAGTGAGTATTGAATTGATCGAAGACATGGAGGACGAACTAAGAAATGGCAATCCCTCAGAAGTAATGGAACTAGGTCATGATCTCAAGCAGAACCTTGAGAAAATCGCTCATCATGGAGAGCGTGCATCAGCCATTGTTAAATCCATGCTTCTGCATTCGAGGGCCGATAGTGGTAAGGAAGAAAAAGTGGACATAAATGCCCTGGTTGATGAATATTTGCGACTGGCCTTTCATGGTATGCGGGCTAAGGACAAATCCTTTAATGCATCCATGAACACTGATTTTGACGAGACGTTGGAGGAGATCGAAGTTATCCCTCAGGAAATAGGCAGGGTGCTATTGAATCTGATCACTAATGCCTTTCACGCGGTAAATGAAAAGAAGACAACTGCAGATGATGGCTATGTGCCAGAGGTCCTGGTATCTACAAAGAAATCTGAAGGTAAATTGCAGATTACAGTTAAGGACAATGGTCCGGGCATACCTGATTCGATCAAAGACAAGATATTTCAGCCCTTTTTTACAACAAAACCAACAGGAGAGGGAACGGGTCTTGGATTATCCTTAAGTTACGATATTGTAAAGGCCCATGGAGGC
>Ga0224508_10001797_pt1 | contig 18860 bp, 17 predicted proteins | sample SF_Jan12_sed_USG_4_FD_170157 | JGI IMG/M metagenome (GOLD analysis project Ga0224508, IMG submission 170157) | Sediment microbial communities from San Francisco Bay, California, United States - SF_Jan12_sed_USGS_21 | ecosystem: Environmental > Aquatic > Marine > Sediment | place: USA... | reverse complement strand
CCGCGCAATTCCCAACGCATGCGCGCACGCGGTCCGAGCTGCATGCGCTGGCCGAGGCTCGTTGAGAGTAGCGAACGTGTGAACCCTGGTGAGGCTTCGAAATCGACGTCCATCAGACCCGCGCCGAGTGCCACGAAAAACTGAGGGCGTTGGACGTCGGGACGTGAGAACCACTCGACGCCGCTACGGCCCGTGAGCACGTTCGCGTCATCCGGCCCGAGCGTGGTGTTGATGTCCGCGAACGTCGCGTCGAAGAACCAGCCCCAGCGCGGGGCGAAGAACACACCGGTTCGCACACCGGACAACGCCTCGGAGTTGGTCAGGATCTCGGGCTTGCCGGAGAGATCGCTATCAGGAAGGAAGAAGCCGGCCTGGATACCGAACTCGGCGCGCTCCGGTTCCTGCGCCAGGACCCGGCCCGGAATTGCTGCCACGAGTACCGCGAGCGCGAGAACGAATCCCGCGCACGACCGTCGCGTCACGCCCATGCCTCCCCCTTTTACCGAGTATATCCCCTCGGTCGGCGGCGGCGGTTTTTCTTTTTGGTATGCTCGGGCCCCCCGTGAGGAGAAGACTCGATGCGGAACGAATTGACGACACTTTCGATGGTTGCACTATTCATGCTGCTGCCGGCAACCGTGTCGCTTGCCCAGGACGATCCCGACCCGGGCTGGAGCTACGACCGCGGTCTCAACTTCGTCTCCGAGGACGGTAGCTTCGAGCTAGCAGTCAAGAATCGCACGCAGGTCCGGTTGACCGGCAAGAATCCGGATTTCGGCGACGAATCCGCGTCGTTCGACATAGCGCGGCACAAGCTGCAACTGTCGGGCCGGGTCTTCGAAGACTGGCAGTTCGGGTTCCAGGCCAACCTCACCGACAACGAGAACTCGCCACGGGCGCTGGAAGACGCGTACTTCCGTTACACGGCCAAGCCGCTGGCGCAGGCCTGGGTCGGGCAGGGCAAGGTTTTCTTCGGGCGCCAGCAGCTGACGTCCTCGGCGAACTTGCAGTTTATCGAGCGCTCGATCGTGGCGGAGGAGTTTCGCCACGGGGACGCCGGTTCCGACACGCGCGACGTGGGCGTAGCGGTGATCGGTCAGAATCGCGATCGGACGTACGAGTATTCCGTCGGGTTGTACAACGGCAATGGGATCAACAAGGACGAGGACGACAACACGGATTACATGGTCGTCGGCCGTCTGGTGATGACGCCGCTGGGCGAATTCTCGTTGAACGAGACGGATCTCGAGCGCCCCGAGACGTCGCGAGTCGCGATCGGCGTCGCCGCGCGTACGCTGACCGAGGGAACCGAGGCGATCAACGAGGAGCGGCGCGACTCGACGGCCTCGTTCGAGGTGGCCTACAAGATTCACGGGTTGAACCTGACGGGCGAGTTCTACACGCGCAGCGCCGATCCACCGCTGGGCGTGCCCGGCGACGAGGAGGACACCGACGGGTGGTTCGTCCAGGGTGGCTGGCTGTTCCGCAATCGTTGCGAGTTGGTCGGCCGCTTTTCGGAGATCCTGCGCGAAGTGCCGAATGACGACGAGACCGAGGTCGGGATCGGGTTCAACTACTACTTCACCGGGCACGACTACAAACTGCAGGTTGACTACCGCAAGCTCGATTTCGAGGGCGTACCGGTCACACCCGAAATCGACCGTGACGAGTTGCGGGTGCAGTTCCAGTTCAACCTCTAGCGGGCACGAAGGCACGGAATTCCACAATTTCCGTCGGTCGATTCCGGCTGCGCGGCGAGGATAGCGCTCCAAGTAGGGCCTTTTCCGCCGTATACTTCCGCCAACTCAGGAGGCACGGTTCGATGAGGCGTTGGCCCGGGACGATGGCTGCTCTGGCAGTCGTCGCATTATTCACGACGAACGCTAGCGAGGAGCGCGCGGGTCCTTCGAGGTTCGAGCGCTGGGTCGACTCGGCGAGGTCCGTGGGAGTGATCGAGACCTGCGACGGCGGCGTCACCGATTGCCACGGAAAAGTCGTTTCGATCGCGCTCGAGTACACCGGCGGAGGTTGCGGCGCGACGACCAATCACCAGAACGGCGACGTGGTTTGCGTAGGTGGACCGAGTTCTGACGACCCCGTCGATATCGTGGTGACCAACAAACGCGGTAACAACCTGTACGGCGATTTGATCTATGCCGAGGCGTTCGATGTGACGGTCGGCACCAGGGTTGATGCACTCGCCTCGAACGCGGGAGAATCAATTCTAGAAAATACGACGAAGGTCATCATCGACGACGGCGCGGAAGTGATTCAATTCCACACCTCGTGCTCGCAATCGATCCGTGTCGGCGACCAATTTGGCAGCATGCGGGTAGTGGGCCTGACGACGACGCAAGGCGGAACGACGGGTAACGATCCCGGCGATGAGCAGCGTTGTCTGATCGCTCGCGCCACGTCGGATCTCGACTCTGCGACCGTCCTGCTCGAAGGCTCGTTCTGTCCCGCTCCCGTGGTGCGGATCGGTGTTGCGGGTGGCACGTTCGAGACGGTGCCGATCCTGGCTTCGTCGGAGTCGTTCATCGAAGCCGAGTTGCCGGCAACGGATCCGGGGACCTGCGTCATGATCGTCGAATGCCCATGCGCGGCTTGCGTCGTCGACGTCGCGCTTGTCGGGGACGGCGGCGTCCAAGGACCGCCCGGACCGCCGGGGCCGCCTGGACCACCAGGACCGCCCGGACCGCCCGGACCGCCCGGACCGCCCGGTGAGCTCCCGCCGCTGGAGTGTCCGGAAGGCGAGTGCGTCAGCGCGATCGACGCCGACGGCGTTCCGACTTGCACCCCGTGTGGCGAAGTGGACGGGTGCCCGGCGAACATGACCCGTATCGCCGGCTGGTGCATCGACAATTTCCGCCGCCCGGTGCACGACTTCCTGGCCGCGACCGCGACCTGCGACGAGGAAGGGCGGATGGTCTGTCCCGTCGAGGCAATGATGGCGTGCGACGTGCTGAACCCGGATAGCTCAGGGTGCCGTATCGACACCGACACGGCCAATACGCGACTCTGGACATCTACTCTGGGCGTCGCCTTTGACGACCGGGTCTTCCAGGCGATCGTAATCTACGGTGGCGACGAAGTCGTGACTGCGGGCAACGCGGGCGAACTGCACGCCTACTACTGTTGCACCCACCACTGAGCGCGGCGCAACGCCTTCGTTCTAGAGGATTCGACCTGTTGCCGTGAGTGCCGGCACGAGATCGCACGATCCGGAGAAGTTGCCGTCGAACGACCGATGGCTCTCGGTGAACTCCAGCATCTCGCCCATCACCGAAGCCGAGAAGGATTGGATCGCATCGACACCCGCGTCGGATGCGGTCATCCAGAGCCCGGCCAGAGAGCCCTCGATCAGCGTGACGTTGGCCGTTACTTGGGCGCTTGATCCGTCACCACACGATACCTGGTGCGGTGCCACGACCAGCGTGTCGTCGGATTGAGTCACCTCGAAGGTGTTCGAAACGACGCAGATTGGCGCCGCGGCCATTCCCTCGGCAAAGCTCAGTCCCTCGAGCGCAGCGGCATCTCCCGTGCACCCGACGAAGACGGAGTCGTAGGCGTTGGTGATCAGATACTGCCAGGTGCCCTCGAGGCTCGCAGCCGACCCACTGAATACTTCACCGTCGTTGATCGATGAACAGCCGGCGCCGATCGTGATCAGCGCCGCCGTTGCCAGGAATCCGAGTATTCGCGATCGAGCTTCCATAGACTTCTCCCTCACCGACGACCCTCTGTGGGAACGAAGCAAGATGCGGACCACCCGCGCAGTGGTGAATGCGCGATGTCTCGAGCCGCGAGCCGGGGATCGGCCTACGTTTTCGAAATCCAGGTTACGTTTCGGGACGTCCGTGACCGATCGACTGGTGATCGATGTGACGGGCAGCGACACGATCTGGAACGTGGAAATCGATTTCCGATCGAGTGATATCACCGGCACGATTTTCACCAAGGATCAGAACACCCCGACCGGAGTTCCTGGACTTTCGATGTTGCACAGGGTCCCGATGGTTTCTGGAATGTCGTCAGTGTCATCGACGCTTACCACCGAGTCGACTTTGGCGTAATCGGTGTACGGCTGGACCCGGTCACGAGTTTCGTTCCAGCCGGCGAGCAATTGTGGCTGCTCCTGGTAAACGGAAAGTTCGGCGGAAGCTAGCGCACCACGACAGCGTCAGCGCGGCGTGAGCAAGATCCTGATCGTAGCCTGACCCGTCTTGAGAGGCTCCAGCGCCTTACCGACGATGGTTCCCGGCATCGGGTCGTACGCACGCATGGCGTGGCCCGGGGTAGGCGAAACGACCAGCAGATCGCCGACTGCGATCCCGCCGTAATCGGCATCGACACGGGCGGGTACGATCCCGGCAATGGCCACGAGCGCTGTTTCGCCCGGCAGCTTCCGCCCGACGACGGACGCGACGACACCGACGACGCCACGGTCGTAGGCGTAGCTTCCCGGTCGCAGGGCACCACTGCTCAGACGATCCACGACCACGACATCGCCGGGATCGACCGTTTCGCTAACGGTGTGCGGTGCCATCAGTGACGACGGGGGGACAGGCGGTGTCGATGCCGCGGCGGGAAGCGCTTCCGCTTCTCGCGGCGGATCGGTCGAGGTCACATGACGGACGTCGTGTTTCGATGCACTGTTTGGTGTTTCCCGCGTAGCGGAATTCTTTGGCGTCTCCCGCGCCTCGGCACCGCAACCCCCGAGCAGCCGGCAACTGGCGTCGAAATCGCCGTCATGCAGTGCCGAGTACAACTCGGAACGCTGTTCGGGTTTGATGCCTTCGACGGAGCCCTGGGGAATCGTGGCTCGCAGTATCGACTTCTCGGCCGCAGAGAGGCGTGGCGTCGTCACGATCTTGTCGGAGAGCGAGATCGAGCGCACGGCCTTGGCGTCTTCATAGCCACTGCGCTCGGCCATCACCAGGTAGTTAAAAGGAGTATTCGATCCGGCTCCACCGGATTCGCGAACGGTGAACCCCTCGGCGCTTATACCGTTCCGCGGGACGTAGAGCGCCCCACTCTCTTCCTCCGCCGTGACCTGCACGGTGATCTTGCCGGCGGCGACGAGCGGAAAGGGGTCGGGGAATTCGATGTACGCTTCGCCTCGATCGAGCCGGCCGCTTCCCCGCTGGTAGACACCGATCTCTCCGCCCTCGAGGCACGCGAACCGGATCGCGCTGTCCGCTCTCTTCGGGTGTTCGGTGAGAAAAAACTTCGTGCCCGTGGCATAGATGTCACCGGCCGTGATGGAGTCTCCGATCGAAACGACGCCGTAGCCTGTCGAACTCGACGTCTCGCCGTACACGCCCCACGCGTCGCCGCTGGTGGCGCGGGCCACACCGGCGACGCCGGTCCCCAGGGTGCTGAAGTTCTCGCCGCCGACGCCCACGGTTCCGCCGGACGCCGCCGTGGCGATGCCGATGACGCCCGTGCCGTCGGGACTATGGCTCTCTCCGTATACGCCGGTGGTTGCGCCGGAGGCGGCGAAAGCGCCGCCGACAACGCCTCGGCCATCGGGACTCGTACTCTGACCGCGCACCCCTTCCGTCAAACCGCTGGAGGCGAGGGCGGATCCAAGCACTCCGACTCCCGAGGTGCTGAGCGTGGTCGCGTTGACCGCTCGCACGTTGCCTGTGGTCGCGCCGGAGTCCGCAACGAGGCTCGTCATGGAGGTCAACGAGCCCGTCTTGATTTGAGCGCCGCCGCCCGTGTCGATGTAGTCGTCGGGCAGCCGGCCGCCGAACTGCCCCGCGTTCAGAGCAAAGGCGGTCGAGACGACCTGCACGCGAGGCGCGAGCGTCTCCGCACCGACCTGCACCTCGACGTAGACGGCGGAGTAGTTGGAAAACACGCCCTGTAACGACGATTCGATTCCCGGCGACAGGGTGCCGCCTCCCAGCAACGCCGTGAACAGGCCACCATCGATGACGATCGCATCGGGGCCGGTGTGGTAGTCGGTCAGCAGGAGCGTACCTCCGGCGGGAGTATCGGTGAAGCGGAACACCATGTCGTACGTTCCATCGAGCGGCGCACCGGCGGAACTGCGTAGGACACCCTGGTAGCTGACCAGTTCGGGAGGCGTCGCCGCCATGGTCATCGGGACCATTAACATAAGGAAGGCCGAGGTAAGGATTAATCTGCATGTTCCGGTCAAGGTAGCTCTCCTGCGTTACGGACAGGGCCCCGCGGCAGCCCGCGCCGCACCGGCGCTGTCGTATCCGATAATCCCTTCCTCGAGCAATGTGTTCTCCGCGGTCACAAGATAGAAAAACTGTTCGCCAACGTCGGGAACTTCCTCCAGCGGGACGTACTCGACGCCAACGTCCGCGATCGGGCAAGCGCCGTGGCCAAAGGGCAGCTCATGCAAGTCGCCCGGTACACACGGTAGGTCCCCACGGAACGCTCCGGAGTCCAGGCGAACATCGTCTTGTCGAGGACCGTGATCTGTTGCACTTCCCGGGGTGGCGGAAAACAGCGGGCGAAGCCGACGTCCATCGAGTACGCGGTGCTGAAGAGCACCGGGGCAATCGGCGTTTCACCGATCGCATCGAGACTCATCCGGTAGTTCGCCGAGGACAAACCGATGCCGTTTCGTGGATGACCACCGGCGTTCATCGTCGACTCTTCCAGCCGGTAACTCGGGCTGGATTGGGCCGACGCGATGCTGCACAGGCAGATCGACAATGCGAGAACGTATCTCATGATGAGGCGTAAAATACGAACGCCGTCGGAGTAGAGCCACGATTACCGGTGTCGTTCAACCGGTCTCGAACACGCTCGATTACGGAACCGGAAAATCTGTGTAGCTAATGCCGCATTTGACAAAGATGACGCCGCCGGGGTCGTAGCGGTGGTCATTCCATACTGCTACATTGTCACCCCGCCGGGAGTCCCGGCCGCCCCCGGATTCAACGCGCCGGGGCCTAGTCCCACGAAGGTATCGGGTAAAGAACCGTGATCAGCACACAAGAGCTATCTCTTCAATACGGCAAGCGCATCCTGTTCGAGGATGTTTCGCTCAAATTCACCGAGGGCAACTGCTACGGCCTGATCGGGCCCAACGGTGCCGGCAAGTCGACGTTTCTCAAGATCCTCGCCGGCGAGATCGAACCCAATGCGGGCTCGGTCATCATCCCCGCGGGTCTGCGATTGGCGGTCCTCAACACGGACCACTTCGCGTACAACGATTTCGACGCGCTGGCGACCGTGCTGATGGGCCACCAGCGGTTGTACAAGGTCATGCAGGAGAAGGACGCGCTTTACGCCAAACCGGATTTCGATGAGGCCGATGGGATGCGGTCCGCGGAGTTGGAGGCCGAGTTCGGCGAGCTCAACGGCTGGGAGGCCGAAGCCCAGGCGGGGGAGTTGTTGAACGGATTGGGCATTCCGGGTTCACGCCACGGTGTCCTCGTCAGGGACCTCGACGACGGCGACAAGGTTCGCGTGCTGCTTGCGCAGGCCGTTTTCGGCGAACCCGACATCCTGCTGCTCGACGAGCCGACGAACCACCTCGACGTGGACTCGATCCTGTGGCTCGAGGAATTCCTGCTGGAGTTCAAGCACACCGTGATCGTCGTGTCGCACGACCGGCACTTTCTGAACAAGGTCTGCACGCACACCGCGGATATCGACTTCCAGAAAGTGCAGTTGTACACGGGCAACTACGACTTCTGGCGCGCGGCCAGCGAGATGGCGCTACGGCACCGGCAAGCCAAGAAGGAAAAGAACGAGGAGCGGGCCAAGGAGTTGAAGGAGTTCATCGCCCGTTTCAGCGCCAACGCCTCGAAGTCACGCCAGGCCACCTCACGCAAGAAAATGCTGGGGCAACTCGACGTCACGGCTATCGCTCCCTCGTCCAGAAAATACCCTCACATCGTGTTCGCCCCGGAAAAAGTGCGCGGCAAGGAAATGCTCAGCCTCGAGAATGTTTCGAAGTCCGTCGGCGGGCAGCGCATGTTCGAAGGCCTCAACCTCACGATCACCAAGGGCGAACGCGTCGTGGTCGTCTCGCGTAACTCGATGGCCTCCTCGGCACTCCTCGATGTCATCGCCGGCGCGCAGGAGGTCGACACCGGCTGCGTGAGGTGGGGTGCATCGGTGCAGCGTTCGTTCCTACCCAAGGACTACAACCACCTGTTCGAAACCGATTTCAGTGTCATCGATTGGTTGCGGCAGTACAGTGAAGAACGGGACGAGGGGTTCATCCGCCAATTCCTGGGGCGCATGTTGTTCACCGGTGAAGAGTCGAAGAAGTCGGTGAAGGTGCTCTCCGGTGGTGAGAAAGTGCGCTGCATGATCGCGCGTCTGATGCTGGAAGACCCGCAGTGCATGATCCTGGATGGACCGACGAACCACCTCGATCTGGAATCGATCACCGCTCTGAACACGGCTCTGATCAAGCGCGAGGGCACGCTGATCTTCGGATCTCACGACGTCGAGTTGATCGAGTCGCTGGCCGATCGGGTCATCGAGATCACCGATGACGATGTGGTCGACCACCAGTACAGCTACACCGAGTACCTACGCCGCCATACCCAGGAGCTCGGTCTGGCCGTCGGTGCATCCGCCGGTTAGTTGCTCCGCGTGTAAGACGAACGGCTCGCCGGTCGGCCCGACCATTTCGCCCATCATCTCCCAGCGTTTGCCGGAATCGTCGGCATCGCCCGAATCGACCTGCATGATCGTGCTCGCGTTGTCGATCCAGAATCCCGAGGATTGTCACCCGAGGAATACAGCGGCTACCCCTCGGCGAGATCGATCAACTTGTTCACGGTTCTCCAGTTGCGCGCCGTGCTGACCGTTGAGAGCCTGGAGTCGAAATACTGGTTGGTCAGCTTGGTCCTGGCCATGCCGTTGGGTGTATGCAGGTGAATCTCGCGGCCGAGCACCTCGAAGCGATCCCCCGGGGAACGGTCTGGGTCGAGGGTCGCGATCTCGGCCGCGCTCGGTTTGCGGGCCAGGAAGGCAATGCCCAGGTGCGCGGGCTCGGCACGCTTGGCGAACGGGTTGCGTTTGACGGCGGCGACCAACTGCCCAGCAGTGCGGGTGATCACCGGAACGTCGAAGCCCCAGCGTTTTCGAATCCCCGCAGCGACGAGGTCGGGCACCTTCCCGGCCAGTGTTGCCGACGCGCCGAAGATCACGTTGCCGCTCTGGATGTAGGTTTGAACGTCACGGCAACCGAGCCCCGCGAACAGGCCGACGAGTTCTTTCATCGGCAGCTTGTGCTTTCCTCCGACGTTGATCCCACGTAGTAGGGCTACCCACATGAGGCCTACTTTAGCCTGAATTATCGTCCCTCAAGGTCCGGCTCCGCCGGCCGATGAGGGGAGATCGGGGCACCGGTCTGCCCCGCGAGGTCCTCGACGGGAGAAGAATGCCCCTACGGCGCGATCACAGGGACGACAGGGTGGACGACCCACCACGAGATCTCGACGGGATGTCCACCGAATGGTCGGTGCCCTGGTCGGACCTGATGATGGTCATGTTCGTCCTGTTCGTCGTGCTCTACGTCACCCAGGCGGCGGAGCGCGACATCAAGGATGCCCTCACGCCCGCACCGCCCGTCGAGAGGCCGGTCACGAACGACACGGTCTTCGAACAGAGCCGCCAGGCCGTCCTCGAGACCAACCTGACCAACGTCGATGTCGTCCTCCAGTCGGACCAATCGGTCAAGCTGAGCGTCAAGGGACCGACGTTCTTCGAGCTGGGTAGCGCGGAACTCCGCCCGCATACGCTGAGCTTCCTCGATCGCGTGGCCGAGGTGTTACGGCGCAACGACCGTCGCGTCCGGGTCGCCGGTCACACCGACTCCTTCCCGATCAGCAGCGAACGTTTCCCGACGAACTGGGAGCTGTCGGCCGTCCGCGCCACGACGGTCGTACGTTACTTGATCCGTCGGGGCGGGTTGGACCCCGGCCGTTTCGAAGTCGAGGCCCATTCGATGTATCGCCCCGTCGTTCCGAACGACTCACTGGAAAACAAAGCCGTCAACCGGAGAGTCGAGATCGTCGTCCTCCCCGAGAAGTCGTGAACTTCCGCAACTACATCGGCGGCGCGATCTGCGCTCTGGCGTTTGCCGCCGCGTTTCTCACGGTCGAAGGGGCGATCCATTTCCTGAACCCGGTCGGCATGCTGATCGTGATCTCGGGGACCCTGGGTGCGACACTCCTCAGCTATCCCTTCGACGATCTCGTGGCCGCCTTTCGAGTCGCGCGAAACACCTACTCGGTCAAGGTGCCGACGGCGACCGAGGTGGTGAACACGCTACTCGGCCTTTCGCTCAAGTCGCGGCGCGACGGCATCCTGTCACTGGAGTTCGACGAGAAGAAGACCGAGGTCACTTTTCTCCGGGACGCCCTGGGGATGCTGGTCGACGGCTTTGACCGTAAAGAGATCGAGGAAATCCTGGTCACCGAGACGCATTTCTTCAAGCGCCGCCGGGAACGTCACGAACGCGTGTTCCGGCACATGGCGCGTCTGGCGCCCGCATTCGGCGTTACGGGAAGCGTCGTGGGGTTGATCGGCATGTTGACCGGACTTGGCGATACCGTGGTCATCTTGAAAATGATCCCGCTTGCGTTCACCTCGACGCTGTACGGGATCGTGCTCTGCAACTTCGTCCTCAATCCTGTCGCCGAGAGCATCCACTTTAAGACGCAGCGTGAACTGCTGATGCAGCGGATGGTGATCGATGGGGTTCTCGCCATCATCGACGAGCGCAACTCCCATCGGTTGGAGCGCAAACTCAAAGCGTTGATGACGCCGTCCGCGCGCAATTCAGCCGATCTTAGCTTCAGCGAGATCCGCCGGCGCTATCTGGCCCTGACGACAAAAAACGAACCTGCCTGATCAGCCGTTGCGCGGCTCGTTGTCGCTACCCGGAGGGGGCGATTCACCCTGGCCCGGAGGCGTGGTTTGACCCGGAGGCGTTCCGCCCTGGCCCGGAGGCGTGGTTTGACCCGGAGGCGTTCCGCCCTGGCCCGGAGGTGTGCCACCGAACCCCGGCGGCCGGAAGGGGCTCGCTTCCGTTTCTTCATTTGCGGATACGCCGTCCAGTATGCCCATCACGACAAGGAGCGGGGACTTGTCAAGCCTTTCCGGGCGTACCTCACCTCTCCCGGACGCTACCGCGGGCGAGAGCAACGCACTGACCAGCAGCAACAAAACAGTTAAGGAGCAAGTCGAGGGGCGCGCCCGAAAGTTATCGTTCATGATGTCGTCTCCGTTCTACGGTAAAACTACGCAAATCAGAGTCGCGCTGTCAAGCACTTCGATCCCTATACCTGCGGACGTGCCTGCAGCGGGGGAGTAGGGCCCATAAAGAACTCAACCAATCGGGTCCACGACACCACGGTTGTCTACATGGCTCTGGCTGCTGCGGTTTTCACCGCGGCCATCCTGGGCTGGCGCGAGTTCTTCTTCCTCTGTGACGACGCCTTCATCGCGTTTCGTTACGTCAGCAACGCCATGTCAGGCTACGGGCTTGTCTGGAACCCACCCCCCTTCGCTCCGGTCGAGGGTTACACGTCCTGGCTCTGGGTGACCCTACTTCGAATCACCTGGGAGCTTACGGGCGTAGAGCCTCCTGTTGCGTCCAACTATCTTTCCCTGGCATTCGGCATCGGCACGCTGGCGCTGGGTTTTCGGTTCCTCTTGCGCATGCGCCTCTCCGAGAGCCTCGACCGTTTGCGGCCCGCACTTCTCGGTCTGGCCATGTTGGGAACGTTGACCAACCGCACATTTCTCGCCTGGCTCAGTTCGGGCCTCGAAACGGCCCTGTTCAATTTCTGCTTCACGTGGTGGGTCTTCCAGGCATTGGCCCCGATGGCCAGGCGCGGCCCGTTCTGGGCCGCGCTGCTCTCGACCAGCGCGCTACTCACGGCGCTGACGCGGCCCGATGGCATGCTGTTGGTTCCCGCTACGATTTTGTTGTTGCTTGCCGATTTCCGGGAACGTCCGATCCGGTTGCGATGGCCCGCGCGACGGTCGTTGGGGGCCGTTCCTCTCATCGGCGTCGCGGCACACATGATCTGGCGACGGTTCACCTACGGCGACTGGCTTCCCAACACCTACTACGCGAAATACAGCGGCGCGTGGCCGGAAAGCGGCGCACGCTATGCCCTCTCTTTCGTCCTCGAGTACGGGCTCTGGGTCTGGTTGGTCCTGGCCGCCATCTGGCTCGTTCGGAAGCACGCGGTTCCGTTGCGCGTGGCGATCGCCGTCGGTGCCCTTGGCGTCCACGTGGCTTTCTACACGATCATGATCGGAGGCGATCATTTTGAGTACCGTGTTTATAGCCACCTGATCTTGTTGTTGTTTATTTCCTTCGTGTGGTTCGTCTCCAGCCTCGACCTGAAGCCCGTCTTGGCAGTTTCGCTCATGACATTGTTCGTCGCCGGCTCGTGGCCCATTCCCTGGGTCCACCACTTCGATACGAGGAACCTCGTGACTCGCGAGGAGACCTACGAAATGTTCCGTCCCGTGGCCGGCAAGTTTCCGCCGGGGCTGCGGGCCTACGCGGAAATCTTCGACCGGCAACAAGCGTGGTTGATTCGCCATTACGTTTGTAACCGGCATCAGGAGCACAAGATCCTCGCCGAATTCCTGAACAACATCATGAAGCGTGAAGTCGAACCGCGGTTCCGGTGGGAGGGTCGAGCCGTTCTTGCACAGGGCTCGGTCGGGGTGGTCGGTTGGGTGCTGCCGAATGTCGCGATCATCGATACGTTCGGGTTGAACGATTACGTCGTCGCGCGACACCCCCGGGCCGAGACTGAAGAACGGGTGATGGCCCACGACCGGGAGCCTCCCCCGGATTACGTCGAGTGTTTTCGCCCGAACGTCGTTTTTCGAGTGGGAGCGCAGAGCGCAGCGTTCGTTTCCGAGCCCCGAGAGATTCCCCTGACTGACGAGGCCATCCGGCGCTGTGAGGCACGCTTTCGGGCTTCCGGGCGCCCGAAAACCAAGAATTAGCAAATTTTTGTAATAATAGGCCTGAGGAGGGGTTTGTCATGAAGCAGATTGTCGATTCGTTGAGCCAGGCATTGGGCAGTTCTCTGATCAGTGTCCTGGGAGCTTTGGCCATTCTCGTGGCCGGTTGGATTATTGCCGTCGTGATCCGCGCAGTGGTTCGCCGGGGGCTGAGTCTGGCCAACCTGAACAAGCGCCTTCGCAACGGCACCGGGGAAGAATTGGACGTTGAAGGCGGCATCGCGCGCGGAGTGTTCTACTTGATTCTGGTGATGGCGTTCATCGCGTTTTTCAACGCGCTGGACCTGCAGCAAGTCTCGGCACCGCTGCAGTCCATGGTCGACAGCTTGCTCGCGTTCCTGCCCAATCTGATCGCCGGCGCGGTGCTGATGCTCGTGGCGTGGGTGCTGGCCACGCTGGCGCGCAAGATCGTCACCAAACTGCTGTCTTCGACCGGGCTCGACGACAAGGTCGCCTCCGCCGCGGGGATGCGCCCACTCAGCGAGAACCTGGGTCACGTGCTCTATGCATTGATACTGTTGCTGTTCCTGCCGATCGTGCTGGGCGCGTTGGGGATGGACGGACTACTCGCGCCGGTCCAGGACATGGTCGGTCAAATCGTCGGGATGCTGCCCAGCATCATCGCTGCGGTTGTGCTGGCCGGTGTCGGCTGGTTCGTGGCGGGGCTCCTGCGCAGTCTGGTGACCAACCTGTTGGCCGCCTCGGGAGCCGACAAACTCGGCGAGCGAGCCGGTCTCAAGGGCGCCACAAAACTGTCCGGTCTGGCAGGGCTGATCGTTTTCATCTTCGTGTTTGTCCCGGCGTTGATCGCGGCGCTTAACGCGCTGAAGATCGAAGCCATCTCGCGGCCGGCGGTCAACATGCTGGACGTGTTCATGGGCTCGATCCCCAACCTGTTCGCCGCCGGAGTGATCCTGGCGATCTCTTTCTTCATCGCCAACCTGGTACGCGGCCTGGTAGCCAACCTACTCGAAGGTGTCGGTTTCGACTCCGTCCCGGAAAGACTGGGCGTGGGCGCCGTCGTTCCCGAGGGTCAGTCCCCGTCGGGGCTCGCCGGACAGATCGCGGCATTCTTCATCCTCCTGTTTGCCGTGGTCGAGGCCGCCCAGGTCATCGGGTTCTCGGAGATTTCGGGGATCGTCGCGATGTTGATCGACTTCGGCGGCCAGGTGCTGCTGGGTGTCGCGATCATCGCCGTCGGGATGTGGATCGCGAACATGGCCCACGGTGCGATCGCGCGCCTCGGACGGCCCAATGCGGCGTTCTTTGCCGGGCTGGCACGGATCTCGATTCTTGGCGTCGTGTTCGCCATGGGTTTGCGCGCGATGAACATCGCCGAGAACATCGTCAACCTGGCCTTCGGGTTCACCATCGGAGCCGTGGCGGTCGCCGTGGCGCTGTCGTTCGGGCTCGGTGGCCGCGAGGCTGCGGGCAAACAGATGGAGCATTTGCTGTCGCGTATGCGCGGCGAGAGTTAACCCCGCGGGATAGCGCCGATCTTATATAGTGGGAGGCCCAACCCTGGAGGGCACCCGTATGCTCGAGGCCTTTGACGAAGCGCGACTCGCCGCGTCCAGCCCGGACGATCTGTCCGACGCACTCGAACGTGGCGCGATCGTTTACTTTCCGCGTGCGCCGATTCCGCTGCCGTCCGATGACGATCTTGTTTTTTTTCGCGAAGAGCTGCCGAAGCTTTTGACCCTAAAAAACATCAGTTATCACGCGGAAGCCGGACGCGTTCGCGGCCTGGACCGTGCGGATGCGAAACTCGCCGACCGCGTGAATCGAGTCCTGGTCTCGGTCAGCAACAACGTCGAGGCCTTTCTCAAGACATCGGCGCCGCGGCTGACCGACGGGTGGACGGTCGGAACCTGCAGCTTCCGCCCGATCGAGGAACACGGCCGCAAACTCAAGGCGCATGCAAGCAACGAACTCGTCCACATCGACGCCGGTGCGTACGGTGCGACCAACGGCGATCGCATCCTGCGGTTCTTCGTCAATGTGAATCCGAAAGAAGATCGGGTCTGGGCCACGAAAGGCGACTTCCCGAATCTTTATAGGCGTTATGCGGACAAGGCGGGCATCCATCCGGACAGCGCGGGGCCCCGGTATTTGCGCCGTGGACCTCTGGATCAGCTTCGCACCGGATTGCTGACCGGACTGGCGTCGGTCGGATTGCCGGCCGCCAAGGTTCTCGATTCATCGCCCTACGATCGAGTGATGCGCAAGTTTCACAACTATATGAAGGACACGCCCTCGTTTCAGCAGGACAAAGCCGGGCACCAGGAATTTCGTTTTCCACCGTATTCGGCCTGGATGGTTTTCACCGACATGGTCAGTCATGCCAGCCTTTCGGGTCAGTTTGCGTTCGTGCACACCGGTATCGTTCGACTGCAGAACTGCCGCCTGCCGGATCTGGCGCCGATCAACATTCTGCGAACGTCCGCCGGCCGGCCGGCTTAGTTCGGCCGGGGTTCGAGTTGTTCGAGCGTGAACGGCGGCGTGAGCGGCCCTGAAAGCTCGCGCGTCCACCAGACATCTTGCGCGCGCCGTTCCCGGGGCGTCGCGAACTCGTATTTGTAGTACATCAGCCGCACGTAGCGGGGCGGGTCGTCGGGAAACGGATCGTCGTCGAGCAGGGCGAGAACCTCCGGCGACCCACGAAGCAGACCGCGCATGAGGCCGACGAGCCAAGGCTGGGCGCGGCGCGGGTTCAGGGCCGCGAACCACATCTGCCAGTCCAGCCGCGGCATGTGGGGAGCAACGAACGGCGGGGATCGCTCGGGGTCGCCCGGCTTCCACCTGAACTCGTAGGGTGTCCACGAGACGCCGTCGCGACTGCCCTCGACCACGATCTCCGGGCGCTCGGTCGTCATCGCCCGGAACAAACCATAACCGTTGACCGTCCGAAACGGCGCCGCCCAACGCAGGACGGTCGGCCCGCTCCAGCTCAGCAACCCACGATCGGCGGCATCGGCGACGGTTCTTGCCGTCCCCTCGGTACCGGGTGGGATCGTACGAACGAGTTCGTTCACCATCGTCAATGCGCTGATCGCGATCAAGACGGCGACGGGGGCGACAACGGCGACACGCCGGATGCGCGCTTCCCGGCCCAACGGCGGAACTGCCGCAGTGGGAAGCCAGCGCGCGAACATCTTGTCGTCGATCAGCGGAACGCAAAGCACGATCGTCAACAGGTTGAAGAAACCGTAGTTTCCCGTCCACGAGATCATCAGCATCAGGAAAACCGTACCCGCCGCGACGAAGCGGCGGCCGATTCGGCCGGTGAAGATCAGGAAAGGCAGGACCATCTCTATCAAGTACGTGAGGAACACCGAAAACTTCTGGAACCACCCCGGAAGCTGATGGGCGTACCAGCTGGTCCAGGTCGGGATCGGCTGCGTCCAGTAGTGGTAGTCGAGCGCGCTGAGCTTCCACCAGGTCTGGTCCATGCTCAACGGTTTCACGGCGCCCGAGAGAACCATCAGCTTGAACAGCAACAACCACAACAACCATAGGCCCGCCCGCGGCGGCGCCCGAAGCGGGGAGGACCGCCAACCGGTTGGCGCGACGAACAGCGCGCAGAAACCCGTCTCGAGCAGCAACGTGTCCCATTGAAAGCCGAGGAATGTCTGTGCGCCATGGGCGAGCGAAAGGTAGAACATCCACAGCAAGAACAACACGGGAATCGGCGCAACGCCGAACATCAGGGCGATCGACAGCGCCACGCCCGCACCGCACACCGTGTGCAGCGCCAGGTTCCCGTCACCGAGCCACAGCAGCGTCGGTATTCTCCAGTAGCGCTCACCACCCATGTGCTCGCGAGCCCAATCGAGGTGGTCCGCGACGGGAAGGATGCCGTCCGATCCGACGAGCCCATCGACCTGCACCCAGAGGGAAACGAAAGCGACCAGGTAGACCAGTCCCAACAGACGCAGAAAAATTCGACGACCAACGATGTAGGAGCCGCCGTTCTTACCAGCTTGACGAATCGATTTTCCCTCCCCGCGCGGGCAGCCGTATTTTACATCGAGCATTCCAGGGTCGTGTAACCTAGGGACTCACAAAAGGAGTCCCGAATGAGAAAGACGTGGACCGCAACTGCCATAGCGTTGGCATGTTTGATCCCCTTGACCGCCGCCGACGAGTCGGTGGCTCCATCGGCGGATCAGATCCGGCCGCTGCTGATCGGCGCCACGGTCCCGGCCGTCACCCTCGCGACCGGCGATGGTGAACCGTTCGACCTCGGCGAGGCGCTGTCGCGCAAGCCGTCGGTTGTCGTGTTTTATCGCGGCGGTTGGTGACCGTATTGCTCCAAGCAGCTGGGTCAGCTGCAAACGATCGAAGATGAACTGCTCGAACTCGGCTACCAGATCCTGTGCATCAGCCCGGACAAGCCCGCAAAGGTCGCCGAGTTCAATAAGAAGGGCGAGTACGGGTACAAGCTACTATCCGACGCGACAATGGAGGCCGCAAAACGCTTCGGTCTGGCATTCGAGATTACCCACGAAGGTTTCCAGAAATTTCTTGCCGAACACTCCGGCAACACGCACCACTTGCTGCCGGTTCCCGCGGTCTTTATCGTGGATCGTAAGAGTAAGGTTCATTTCCAATACGTGAACCCGGACTACAAGATCCGAATCGACCCCCAGACGGTGCTTGCGGCGGCACGTGCGACCGCAAGGCACTGAACTTCTCGTCTGCCTCGCGCTCTTCGCCGCGACGCTGGTCGCGTTCTGGGGCGTGACCGGGAACGAGTTCATCAGTTTCGATGATGACGAGTACATCACCGACAACCCGCATGTGCAGGCCGGTCTGACCGCGGACAGCGCCGCATGGGCCTTCGGGAGTTTTCACTCCAACAACTGGCACCCGCTGACCTGGCTGGTGCACATGGTCGATCAAGAACTGTTTGGCGACGATGCCGGCGGGCATCACGTGACCAGCCTACTGTTCCACGTACTCAGCGCGGTTTTGCTATTCGTCGTTTTCCGGAGATTGACCGGTGCGTTGTGGCCCAGCGCGTTCGTCGCCGCGCTGTTCGCGCTGCACCCGGCGCACGTCGAGTCGGTGGCCTGGGCTTCGGAAAAGAAGGACGTCGTCAGCACGCTGTTCTGGATCCTGACCGTCGGCGCCTACACGCGCTACGCTCGGCGTCCTTCCGCGGGTCGCTATGCGTGGGTCCTGGCGTTATTCGCGTTGGGCCTGCTCGCCAAGCCGATGCTTGTTACGCTCCCGTTCGTGCTGGTGTTGCTGGACTACTGGCCGCTGGAGCGTCGCCCGTCGCGTTCGCTGGTGCTGGAGAAGATTCCGCTCCTGGCGATGACCGTGGCCTCGAGTTGGATCACGTTCCTGGCACAACAGACCGGTGGTGTGGTCAAAACTCTCGAGTCGTTTTCGTTCGGCACGCGGATGGCCAATGCCGTCGTCGCGTACTGCGCCTACCTGGGGAAGTCGATCTGGCCCTCGCGCCTGGCGATCCTGTACCCGCACCCCCATGAATTTCCGGCCTGGAAGATCGCCGCCGGCCTGTTGCTGCTCGTCGCGATCACGGTCGCAGTCGTGCTGTCCCGGCGCCGTAGTCGGGCGATGCTCGTTGGTTGGTTGTGGTTCCTCGGTACGCTGGTCCCCGTAATCGGGCTCGTGCAGGTGGGGAACCAGGCCTTCGCCGACCGCTACACGTACGTACCGTTCATCGGGTTGTTCATCATGATTGCCTGGGGGGCGGCTGGGTTGAACTCCAGTCGGGGTGTTCCCGGCGCGGGGCTGGCGGTGGCCGCCGCGGTCGTCCTGATCGCGCTGGGCGTCACGACCTCGAAGCAAACGCGGCACTGGAAAGACGGGATCTC
>Ga0224508_10001796_pt1 | contig 18866 bp, 18 predicted proteins | sample SF_Jan12_sed_USG_4_FD_170157 | JGI IMG/M metagenome (GOLD analysis project Ga0224508, IMG submission 170157) | Sediment microbial communities from San Francisco Bay, California, United States - SF_Jan12_sed_USGS_21 | ecosystem: Environmental > Aquatic > Marine > Sediment | place: USA... | reverse complement strand
CGCGCTTTCGGTGGGCGGCACGATCTACTGGTGGGGCGGCGTGGCGTTGATCTTTGTGGCCCTGTTCCTGGTTTGGGATTCCTTGCGCCTTTCTCAGGCCGCCCGTCTGACTGTTGGCGACGGGACAGTCGACGAGCTCGCCGAGCTTGAAGACATCGACCCGGAAATGCAGACCTGGAAAATCGCGGTTCTGATCGCGGCGGGATTGGCCGGTCTGCCTTTGGGAGCACATCTCCTGATCGAAGGCGCGCGCGGCATCGCCCAAGACGTGGGTGTCTCCGAGGCGGTGATCGGCCTGACTGTGGTTGCCGTCGGCACCTCGCTGCCCGAGCTCGCGACGACCGTGATGGCGGCGATCCGGCGCCAGGCAGATGTTGCGATCGGCAATGTGATCGGCTCCAACATCTTCAACATCACCGCCGTCATCGGGGCGGCCGCAGTGACCCTGCCGCTGCCGATTCCAGAGGAGATCCTGACGCGCGATCTCTGGTGCATGATCGCCGCCAGTTTGGCGCTAATCCCGCTGGTGGTGCTCAAGGTCAGAATCGGGCGCAGGATCGGCAGCGTCTTCCTGGCGTCCTATATCACTTATATCTATTTCGCCGTCGCTGGATGAGAGAGAGGCCAATGACCGAGAGACCGCGCGCCCTGGTGACCGGAGCGGCAAGGCGGCTGGGCCGCGCCATGGCCCTGGACTTGGCGGCGGCGGGTTGGGATGTGGCGATCCACTACAACGGCTCGGGCGATGACGCCGAGGAAACCGCGGCCACCGCGCGTGCGTCCGGAGCCGCCGCCGAAATCCTCAAGGCCGATCTTTTGTCCGAAGCGGAAACCGGAATGCTGATCGACCGTGCTGCCGAAGCCCTGGGTGGTCAGCTGAGCCTACTGATCAACAACGCGTCGATCTTCGAGAACGATCACATCCGCAACGGGACACGGGAAAGCTGGGACCGCGCGATCAATTCCAACCTCAGGGCACCGGTGCGTCTCACGCAAGATTTCGGTGCCCAGGCGCCCGAGCCCGAGATTGACACGGCCGGTGAGCCGGTGGCGCGCGCCGTGGTGATCAACATCATCGATCAGCGGGTTTGGAAACCGACGCCTTACTTTATGTCCTACTCGGTCGCGAAATCGGGCCTGTTGAGCTTCACGCGAACGGCGGCGCAGGCGCTGGCCCCAAAGGTACGGGTTGGCGCGATCGGACCTGGTCCCACCATCTGTGCGGTCGATCAGTCCCAACAGCATTTCGCACACCAGCGCGCGTCCTGTGTGCTGAAACGCGGATCGGACCCCGAGGACATCGTGGCGGCGATGCAGTTCATCCTGACATGCAAGGCATTTACGGGTCAGATGCTCGCAATCGACGGCGGGCAGCACCTGGCTTGGCGCACGCCCGATGTCTTGGGAATCGATGAATGAATCCGCTCGGCAACGCGATTTCAGGGGCCGAGTCAATCGACTTTTCCACCAAGAATCGACACCGTCATCGCATTGCCAAATTTCTGCAACATTTCCAGGACTTTGCTTGCGACAATATTTTTTCCTCAATGATTTCAATATCTTGAAAAACTGCCTATTTTTTAATCAATTCAATTGACCACATTGAGACTCAACGAAAATCAAGCATGGCCGCGGAATTGCTGACAGACTTATCCACAGATTTCGGGGACAGGTTTTTCCTTGCATGATATGACGGTTCCGAGTAGCGCCGACGCGAATCTTATGCCCGATCAATCCAGCTCCAATTCGAACTTGCCGGAGGCCGAAAACGCGCCCGTCGCCGGCCCGGCAACGGCCACGCCGACCGGCCCTGAAGTTATCCGCGCCTACCTCTCGAAGCTCGGCGACGGGCCCGGCTGCTACCGGATGCTCGATGCCAAGGGCGAGGCGCTTTACGTGGGCAAAGCCCGCTCGCTCAAGAAGCGGGTGGCGGCCTATGCGAAATTTGCCGGGCATACGATCCGGATCCAGCGCATGATCGCGGCGACGGCGTCGATGGAGTTCATCTCGACCGAGACCGAGACCGATGCGCTGCTCCTGGAAGCCAATCTGATCAAACGGCTGAATCCGCGCTACAACGTGCTGCTGCGCGACGACAAGAGCTTCCCGCATATCCTGATCGAGGACGGCCCCTGGCCCCTGCTGCGCAAACATCGCGGCGCGCGGCGCGAGAAAGGTCGCTATTTCGGCCCTTTCGCCTCGGCGGGCGCCGTCAACCGTACGCTCAATCAGCTGCAAAAAGCGTTCCTGCTGCGCACTTGCTCGGACTCGGTTTTCGAGAGCCGCACCCGGCCCTGTCTGCTCTATCAGATCAAACGCTGCGCCGCGCCCTGCGTCGGCAAGATCACCGAGCAGGACTATTCCGCTCTGGTCGGCGACGCCGCGCGGTTTCTGGAAGGCCGCTCGACGCGGGTGCAGTCCGAACTGGCCGAGCGCATGACGGAGGCAAGCGCCGCGATGGAATTCGAGCGCGCCGCGGTCTATCGCGACCGGCTGCGCGCCATGGCCCATGTGCAGGGCCATCAGGGCATTAACCCCCGCGTGACCGCCGAGGCGGATGTCATCGCGCTGCACCGCGAGGGCGCGCAGGCTTGTGTACAGGTCTTCTTCTTCCGCTCGCATCAGAATTGGGGCAACCGGGCCTATTTCCCGCGCATCTCGGCCGAGGAAAGCGAAGGCGAGATCCTGGAGGCGTTCTTGGGGCAGTTCTATGCCGAGAAGACGCCGCCCCGGATGGTGCTGCTCAGCCACCCGGCCGAGAACGCGCGGCTTCTGGCCGAGGCACTTTGCACGATCGCCGGACGCCGGATCGCCATGGCCGTGCCGCGGCGCGGCGAGAAGCGCGAACTGGTTGAACATGCGATGCAGAACGCGCGCGAGGCCCTGGCCCGCAAGATGGCGGAGAGCGCCACTCAAGCTAAGCTCCTGTCGGGGCTCGCAGAATCCTTCAATCTCGAGCAACCGCCACGGCGCATCGAGGTCTACGATAACAGCCATATCCAAGGCGCCCACGCGGTCGGTGCGATGATCGTCGCGGGACCCGAGGGCTTCGAGCGCGGCCAATACCGGAAGTTCAACATCAAGAATACGGATCTCGCGCCCGGCGACGACTTCGCGATGATGACCGAGGTTCTGACCCGCCGTTTCCAGCGCCTGGTCAAGGAAGACCCGGACCGCCGCGGCGCCAACTGGCCTGATCTGGTGCTAATCGACGGGGGCGCCGGACAGGTCTCGGCGGCCGCCGCGGTGCTGGCCGATCTGGGCATCGAGGATATCGCGCTCCTAGGCGTCGCGAAGGGGGTGGACCGGGATGCCGGCAAGGAAGAGTTCCACGCACCTGGACGGCGGCCCTTCTCCCTGCGGTTCCGCAGCCCAAGTCTTTATTTCGTCCAGCGTCTGCGTGACGAGGCGCACCGCTTTGCCATCGGCGCTCACCGGGCCAAGCGCTCGAAGGCGGTTGGCGCAACGCCGCTGGACGAGGTCCCGGGTGTCGGGCCAGCGCGCAAACGCGCCCTGCTGGCGCATTTCGGATCGGCCAAGGCGGTCAGCCGCGCGGGCCTTGCCGATCTGAAGATGGCCGACGGCATCTCGGCAGCCATGGCCGAGACTATCTACGCCTATTTCCAGGGCACGCGTTGAGGCATTGCTGACGCGGCCCGGCCCGCCTAAAAGGGTCGGGAATGACTGACCGGCAGATAAGGCCAGCGCACGCGAATGAACTGGAATCTCCCCAATATCCTCAGCGTCATGCGCGTCCTCGCCGCACCGGTCATGGCCCTGACATTTGTCTTTTTCGATCGCCCCTTCGCGGATCAACTGGCGGTCGCGGTTTTCATTGCCGCGGCGGCGACAGATTATTTCGACGGATGGCTCGCCAGGACGCTGGGTCAGGAGAGTGCGTTCGGCAAGATGCTGGACCCGATCGCCGACAAGGCGATGGTATTGATCGCGCTCGCGCTTCTGGCCGCGCTCTATGATCTCAGATGGCCGGTCCTAGTGCCCGCGGTGATCATCATCCTGCGCGAGGTGCTGATTTCGGGGCTGCGCGAATTCCTGGGCGATGTGAAGCTGGAAGTCACCAAACTCGCCAAGTGGAAAACGACCCTACAGATGGTCGCCGTCTGCCTGCTGCTGATCCAGGGGGCTGTGCAGGCGGTGCCGGACGCTCCCGCGGGCCATCCGATCGTCGAGAAAATGCTGCGGTTCGTCGCAATCGCAACAACGTCATTCGGTACCGTCGTCCTGTGGATCGCCGCCTGGTTCACTATGGTCACGGGCTGGGATTACTTCCGCAAGGGTCTGCCCTATATTCGTGAGAAGGACCGGACGGCACGCGCCGCCACAAATCCGGGTGCAAATCCGGGCGGGCACACGAGCGCGGGCCCGAGCGCCGCCGTAAGCACGAGCGACGACATAGCGCCGCGATAGGCCTGGAAAGGGAAGAACTGCCATGCAGGTGCTTTATTTCGCCTGGTTGCGCGAGCGCGTGGGCGCGGCCGCCGAGGAGGTCGACCCGGGCGACGCGGCCACCGCGCGCGACCTGGTCGAACGCCTGATCGCGCGGGACGACCGCTATGCCGCCGCCTTTTGCGACCTCGCCGCCGTTCGTGTAGCTGTGGACCAGGAGATGGGCGATTTGGACAGCCCGATCGACGGCGCCCGCGAGGTTGCGTTCTTCCCTCCAGTCACCGGCGGCTGAGATGCACGTCTCGGTCCAGCGCGAGGATTTCGACATCGCCGCCGAGATCTCGACATTGACCGCAGGGGACCGGGATATCGGCGCGGTCGTCAGTTTTACCGGCCTGGTGCGCGAGATGACGCCGAAGGGGCCGATCAGCGAAATGGCGCTCGAGCACTATCCCGGCATGACCGAGCGCGCGCTGGAAGAAATCGCGGCCCAGGCCCAGCAGCGATGGCCGCTGCAGGGGCTGCGGATCATCCACCGCCATGGCCCCCTCGCCCCGGGGGATCGGATCGTGCTCGTCCTGACCGCCAGCCGCCACCGTCAGGCGGCCTTCGAGGCGGCCGAATTCCTGATGGACTATCTCAAGACAAAGGCGCCATTCTGGAAAAAGGAAGGCGATGGCGGCAAGGCTCGCTGGGTCGATGCCCGCGACAGCGACGACAATGCGGCGCGCCGTTGGGGTGGCGAGGGGACCTAGTCTTTCTCGCCGCGCAGGGCCTCGATCTCCTGCTCCAATTCGATCACCCGGCGCCGCGCGTGCCCCAATCCGTCGCGCATGACCTCCAACTCGCGCTGGGTCTCGTCCAGATCCCGTTGAAGCGCCGCCTCTCGCTCACCAGCTACCCCATCGACCAGGGACTGCATCGTGGCCAGCTTTTCCGCGGTTTCGGCCTCGAGCTGTGCCAGGCGTGTCTCGGCGGAGCGGCGCGCCGTTTCGGCGGTCTCGCGTGCATCGTCGGCATCGTGCAGCCGCGCTGCCATCTCGCCAAGCCGTGCGGCGTCCGTGCGGCTGGTCAGATTGCTCCAGAACCAGTGGAGCAGAAAGCCCGCACAGACCGCGCCGATCAACACGGCAGTGATGGCGGTGGTGAGCTCGGATCCGGTCAGCATGGCATCACTCGACCACGCGAAAGACGATCCGGCGGTTCAGCGCCCGTCCGGTCTCGGTTTCGTTGCTCGCCACCGGCTCGGCCTCGCCGTAGCCGCGCGCCCGCAAGCGCGCAAGGGTCACGCCGCGGGCCAGGAGCGCGTCCAGCACCGCATCGGCGCGGGCACGACTAAGGCGCTGGTTCAGATCCTCCGATCCCTGGCTGTCCGTATGCCCGCCGATTTCGACCACGCCTTTGTCGCAGCGCGCGAGCACTTGGGCCAGACCGTCGAGAATTCGGCCGCTGCCCTTGGCGAAGACCGCGCTCCCCGGATCGAAGGCAATGGGGTTTGCGCGCACCCGGTCTGACAGCAGCTTGACGCAGCGCTCGGCATTCGGCGGAACAACGGCGACCTGGGACGGCAGATCGACCGTCACGCTGGTGGCAACCGCATATCCCGATGGTGCCTCGCCCTCCATCAGGGCGTGAAGGCTCCGCGATTCCCCCGCTGTTGCGACCTGACCGGTCACCGCAATGCGGGTCGGGGTCAGTTCGGCACTGCCGGGCGGCACCCGGCTAAGCCCGTCCAGGGCAACCAGGGCGGCCGCCTCCCACCCATCGGGCGCGGTGGTCTCGGCCAACCTTAACGACCGTTGGACATTGCCGGTGCCGAAACGCGCCGAGGCGTAGCTGACGATCACCTGCGCCGCGGAAGGATCCGGCACGACGCCACTGATCTCGACCGTCTCGCCGTCGCTTTGCATCCGCATCCAATAAACCGGCGCGGGACTTGCGGCCGGCGCGCCGTTGGCCGCGTCCGCCAATCCCCCGGTAAGGCCGTAGCCTGCAGGCAGCCGCGCGGCGAGCGCGGCCAGCGCAGATTCAAACTCGACCGCACCGCTCGGCTCCGTCGCTTCCAGGGCCGCGGTATGATATTCCAGCCGGAAACGGCCCGCAGGCAAGGTCTGGAGCGCATCCAGCCCCGCAGCAACCGCCTCGGCCCAATCCCCGCTGGGGCCGCCCAATCCCAAAGGACAGCGGGTTGCTCCGGTGGCGAAGGGATGGCTATTGAGCGTCGCCTGAATCCGCGCCTGTTCCTCGGCGTCCCGCGCCGCGCAGGCCTCGAGCCGAAACCCGCCCGACGTGTCCTTGACCGCCGCGAAGACATACGGGGCGACGACCCCGACGGGTTCGCTGAGCCGAAGGATCACGTTCACCGTGTCACCTGCCAAACCGAGCAATTCCAGCGCCACCGCCTCGCGATGGGCACTGTCATTGACCGATCCGTCGATCTGCACCTCACCGGGCGCCAAACGAACATAGGCATTAGGCACCCGCGCCGCCGCCAGCGCGGCGATGGTGAGCTCGGGGCCCCATTTGCGTCCCGGCCGCGCGGCGTTGACGCCCGTCAGATCGTACACTTCCAGCTCGGGCGCCAGGCTGCGGAGCGCGCCGACCATCTCGGCCTGCATATCGACGCCGTGAAACCGGCCCGTCAGCGTCAGGCCACGCTCGTCGCGCAAGATTTCGACCGCGATCGGCTCTCGGCGTGGCGGCGGGGCAAGGCTCACCGTCGTATGGTCGATGATCAGAGCCTGAGGCGCGGTCGCACGCGCCGTCTCCAGCGCCAGATCCTGGGCGAAGACATCGGGCGCGTGGCCACTGAGTTCGAGCCGCAGCCCATCAGCGCGCAGCCGGGCCCAGTCGAGTTCGAGCGCCGTGAGGCCGGTCATCACCCGGTCGGCGAGCAGATGCTCGATCGCCCGCGCCCCGCGCTTGCCCAGCTCGACGCAGGCATAGCCGGTTCCAACCAGCAAAACCGCAAATATCGCGAAGCGGATCATCGCTCAGCCATTGCATAGGCGCGTGCGGGCCGCAACGGGCTGGCGCGCCGCGCCTTGCCGTGGCAATCATTGCCGGGCGAGGATCCTGCTATGCTCCCAGATACCGCTCCGTTGTTGAACGGCCGCCCCGACACGGTGCCTTTCCCGCGCATCATCGCGCATCGCGGTGCCAGGAAGGTGGCGCCCGAGAATACCCTCGCTGCTTTCCGGATCGCGGCCCAGCAGGGCGCGCTTGGCGCAGAATTCGACGTCTCGCTGTTGGGCGACGGCACGCCGGTCCTGCATCACGACGCCACGCTCGACCGATGCAGCGACCGGACCGGCCCGCTGGCGGAAATCGGTCAAGCCGATATCGCTGGGATCGATTGCGGCAGCTGGTTCTCGAGCAACTTCGCCGGCGAGCCGCTGGCGACCCTGGATCAGGGGCTCGACCTGCTGCATGACTTGGAATTCGTCTCGAATCTGGAGATGAAGCCCCACGGCGCAGCCAAAGTGATGGCCCGGGCGGTTGCCGCGGCCCTCGGCCATCGGCCCGAGGCGCGCGCCGAGATCCTGATCTCGAGCTTCGATCTGAACGCGCTTGCGGCTTTTCGGGCGTTGATGCCGGAGCAGCCGATCGCGGTACTCTACGACAACCCGCCAGAGGATTGGCCAGAGGCATTGGCCGACCTTGCCGCATCCTCGCTGCATGTCTGGCGCGAGAATATGAGCGAGGATCTAGTCCGGGCAGCGGCGCGGGCCGGGGTTCACCTTCGGGTCTACACGGTCAACGATCCGGCCGAGATGGTGACCTATCGCGATCACCCGGCCGGCGAATTGGGCGGCATCATCACCGACCACCCGCCCGCCTTCCTGGACGACCCGGATTGGGTCCGCTGGGCGCAGGGTTAGGCCGCCACCCCGACAAAGCGCCCCGCCAGCGTGGTGCAGAGATAGATCATGATCGTCCCGCCCAGCAGCAGGCCCGCCGGAAAGAAGCGCTTCTGATCCATCGCCGCCCAGCCTGTCGGTCCCTTCAGGCGCGAGCGCACCAATCGGTGCAGCGCCACCCCGGCCAGCGAAAGGATCGAGAACACAACCAGGACGAACAGCAGATCCTGCCCAGCGATGAAGGGCGTCAGAGCGGCGATCAGCTTGATATCTCCCCCGCCCACATGGCCACCGCTGATCGAGTAGAGGCCAAAGCCGATAAAGAGCACGATCACGCCGTGGGCGATGCGCCACAGATAGGTGCCAAACTCAAGGCCCCAGAGGCCGGTCACCAGGAAGACGGCGATCACGGCCAGCACGCACCAATTGGGGATGCGGAGCTGCTTGAGGTCGAAATAGCCGGCCAAAACCATCAGCACGGCCATCGCGGCGGTCGCCACCGCCAAGGCTGCAGTTTCCATCATGGCGCGACTACTGGAGGCCGGCGTCCAAGGCCGCCAGCTTGTCAGCCGCGGCGGGATAGTGCTCGGGGTGGGCATCGACCGCCGCCGCGAACAGGCCGCGCGCGACCTGCTCCTCGCCTTGGCGCATGGCGATGATCCCAAGATTGTTCAGCAGGACCGCCTTCTCGGCGTCTTTCAGCGGCACAAGCGGCAGGGAATATTCACCCTGCAACCCCCGCACGATCGCCAGATTATTTTTCGCATTGAAAAGACTGGAATCGTAGGAGATCGCCCGGTTAAAGGTTGTCGATGCCGCCGACAGATCACCGCGCGACATCTGGCTGACACCCCAATTGTTCAGGACCGCCGCCGGTCGCGAGCTCATGCGTTCGGCCTTGGCATAGGCCGCGTCGGCCGTCGCCCAATCGTTGTCCTGGTCCGCCACCATGGCGTCGATCACATAGCGGCGTGGAGTTTGCAGCCCGTCGGGAAATGACTCGGACAGCGCGCGGACGTCATCCCAGCGGTCGAGCCGCATGGCGACAAAGGCATATTCCAGGCGGTCGGACGGTTCGTCCTGGCCCAGCGTGATCAGCTCCTGATAGACCCGCGCGCTTTCGTGGTAGCGTTTCGTGCGGGCCAGCGACAGCGCCAGGCCGCGGCGGAAATCCGCGCGGTCCGGCTCGCGCGCCGACGACTCTTGGAAATAGCGCACGGCATCCTCGGGATCGCCCGCGGTCAGCATCAGTTCGTTGAGGTTTGCCTCGTCAATGACACTGCCGGCCAGGGGGTCCGGGGTATTGCTCACACTTTCACAGGCGCCAAGGCTGATCGCCATTGCACCCGCGGCAAGCCAGATGACTGCCTTTGCTCTCATTTGCCTGTCCTTCCTCACTGCGCCCCTCAATCGGCGCCCCTCATTCCGCGATGACCTCGGTTTCTGCCGGTCCGGTGTCGACGAGCCGGAACTGCCCGCCGCCCAGGCGGACAACATCGTGCGAGATCGTTGGGTCCAATTCCGGATTCTGCTCCAACAGCGCGACTATCTCCTCGGCGCGGTTCAGGTTCATTGCCGCCAATTCGCTTTCACCGCTCGATAGGGCGAAGGCGGTCCTGAACGCGTCGCGGGCGGCATGATACTCGTTTAGCTGGAAGAGCACCACGCCTAGATTGTAGTGCGTGCTTGGCGTGTCCGGGTTCAGGCGGACCGCCTGTTCCAAGAAGCTGCGGGATTCCCTCAGCAGCCCCTGTTGGCGGGCCGCGATGCCGGCGCCAGTGGTCGCTTCAACGCTCAACCCGTCGGCCACCATCGATCGCAGGAAGGCTTTCATGGCCAAGTCCGGCTCGCGGGCGGCGAGCAGTGCCTTGCCCTGAGCGATGTGGCCCTGGCGGGAAGCTGGCACGGTCGGGGCGGTCTGATCCGTCGCCGGGGCGCTGGAATTGCCGAGATCACCCGGCCCTACGACGCAGGCGGCAAGAAAGGCGGGAGACAAGAAAAGCAGGACCGCCGAACGCAAGACGCGGGGCCCTGCCCAGATCATGGCACCGGACCGGTATTGCCGCCCGCGAGACCACCCAGCGCGCGCAGGATCATGATGAAGGACGGCCCGACCAGGATCAGGATCAACGGCGGAACCGTGAACATCATGGTACCCAGCGTCAGTTTGGTCGGCAGCACGTTGGCCTTTTCCTCGGCCCGCATCAGGCGCTTGTCGCGCATCTCGGCCGCGTAGACGCGTAGCGCCTGGGCGATCGAGGTGCCGAACGAGGTCGACTGGATCAGCACCGTGACGAACGAGCTGATATCGCTGACCGCGCAGCGCTCAGCAAAGTCACGCAAAACCGTGATCCGGTCCTTGCCGGCCCGGAACTCGTGGCTGACCAGCGCAAATTCCTGCGCCAGCGGGCCGGACGAGCTTTCCATTTCCTCACCGACGCGCGCCATGGCCTGGTCCAACGATTGGCCGCCTTCGATGCAGACCAGCATCATGTCCATGGCGTCCGGGAAGGCGTTGGTGATGTCCTGCTTGCGGGTCTCGATCTTGCGCCGCACCCAGTAGCTGGGGATGAAGTAGCCCATCAAGGCGAAGAGTGCGGACAGAATGCCGCTGAAGACCAGGTTCGGCTCCTCCGGCAGCAGGAAGAAGATCACGAGAGCGAGTAGCAGCAGCGCAACCGAAAGGCCGGCCCGAGCGAAATTGAACTGCCGCACCGCGGCGCCGCCACGATATCCGGCGGCCCGCAGCATCTGGCGGACCTCGCTCATCTGCTCCTGATCCTTGGGCTCGAGGTATTCAGCCATGCCTTTCAGGCTGCCGTCATCGGCATCCTCGCGCAGCCGAACGAGATCGGATTTCAGGCTCTCGTCCGAGAAGCTGAACCGCTCGAGCGGATCGCGACGCTTGCGCAGAACCAGCGGCAAGGCGATCACCATCATGATGATCCCGACGCCGGCCAACACATAAAACGGCGCCGCAGCCCCATAATTCTCAATCAGCGCGGACCAAGCTTGTCCGAATACACTGTCGCTATTCTCCATAACGCGTCCGTCCTAGACTTTGATGTTGACCAGCATACGCATGAAAAAGACATTCACGATCAACAGGATGAAGGTGAGGATTGCTCCCGGAAGGAACAGCGGGTGGTCCGACACGCGATCGTAGTAATCCGGCTGCACCACCTGCACCAGCAGAAGCGCAATCACCGGAAAAACCGACAGGAACCAGCCCGACCAGCGCGCCTCGGCGGTAATCGCCTTGACCTTGCGGAACAGTTTGAACCGGGCCCGGATCACCTTCGAGAGACCATCCAGAATTTCCGCCAAGTTGCCGCCCGAGGTCGATTGAATGTTGATCGCGATTGCCAGGAACTTCAGGTCAGGCACCGGCACGCGCGCCGCCATGCGGTCCAGCGCGTCGGTGATCGGCATACCATAGGTTGCCTCGTCGGCGATCAAGCCGAACTCGGTCCCAAGCGGGTCCATCATTTCGCGCGCCACGATGCCGACCGCGGCATTCATCGGGTGACCGACGCGCAGCGAGCGCACCATGAGGTCCAGCGCATCGGGCAACTGCTCCTCGAACAGCGCGATGCGCTTCTTCGCCTTGCCGCGCAGCCAGATGTAGAACGCCGCGTAGCCGGTGATCAGCGCCACGACGATGCGGATCTGGATCACGGCGCCAGTGAACAGCGTCAGCAGCAGGAACGAGACCACACTCAGGGCGATCAGGCTGATCGCAATCTGCGGCATGGAGATCGTGATGGCCGCATGGCGCGCCATCTCGACCAACGGGCCGATGACCGGGATCTTTTCGTGCTTTTCGGCACCCTCGCGCTCGGTGCGCAGGATGCTCATAACCTCTTCGGTATCGCGCCCGTCCTGCAGCAACGCCAGACGGCGGTTGACCTTCTTCTCGCGCTTGATCGTCTTGCCGAAGATGAGGAGGTAGAAGCCCTCCACCATCATGAAGACGCCGACGAAGATCAGCGCGTAGATGATCGGCTGGAATAGCATGGTCGCGCGCTCCTAAGGCTTTATCAAAGTTCCGGCTTGAACAGGCTGGCCGGCAGTTCGTAGCCCCATTGACGGAACCGGTCGGTAAAGCTCGAACGGATACCGGTCGCCTGATAGCGGCCAATGATCCGCCCCGTATTGTCGGTGCCCTGCCGTGCGAAGGTGAAGATCTCCTGCATGGTGATCACGTCGCCTTCCATGCCCACGACCTCGGTGATCGAGTTCATGCGGCGTTTACCGTCGGACATGCGCGAGACCTGAACGATCAGATCGACTGCGCTCGAGATATTGGCGCGCACCGCTTTCAGTGGCAGCTCGATACCCGACATGCCGATCATGTTTTCGATACGGCCCAGAGCGTCGCGCGGGCTGTTGGCGTGGATCGTGGTCATCGAGCCGTCATGGCCAGTGTTCATGGCCTGCAGCATATCGATGACCTCGTCACCGCGGCACTCGCCGACGATGATGCGGTCCGGGCGCATACGCAGAGCGTTGCGCAGGAGATCGCGGATCGTCACCGCGCCGGTGCCCTCGATATTGGCGGGGCGCGATTCCATCCGGCCGATATGCTCCTGCTGCAGCTGAAGCTCGGCGGTGTCCTCGATCGTCACGATGCGCTCCTCGTTCCCGATGAAGCTCGACATCGCGTTCAGCGTCGTCGTCTTACCGGAACCGGTGCCGCCCGAGATCAGGACGTTAAGCCGCGTGCGCACGCAGGCGTGCAGGAACAGCGCCATTTCCTCGGAAAACGCCTGACCCTGGATCAGCTTGTCTACGGTGAACGGAATCTTCGAGAATTTACGGATCGAGAGCAGCGGGCCATCGACCGCGCAGGGCGGAACCATCGCGTTGACACGGCTGCCATCGGCCAAGCGGGCATCGACCCAGGGCTGGCTTTCGTCGACCCGGCGGCCGACCGCGCTGACGATCTTGTTGATCACCCGCATCAGGTGCGGGTTGTCCTTGAACTGGACCGGGCTCAGTTCCAGCTTACCGCCACGCTCGACGTAGCACTGATCATACGTGTTCACCAAAATGTCGGTGATCGACGGGTCCGCCAGCAGCGGCTCGAGCGGGCCGAGGCCAGTGACCTCGTCGACCAGCTCCTTCACCAGGCGATCAAACTCGACGCGGCTCAGCACCAGGTCGCTGGTCGCGAGCTCTTCGCGGGCGATCTCGGCGATCTCGGAGCGCAGCTCGTTCTCGGAAACCTTCTCGATCGCGCTGAGATTCAGCGATTCAAGTAGCTTTCGGTGGAGGTCGACGCGCAGGCTAAGCAGCCGGCGTCGGCGCTTGGCGTCGCCGTCGAGCTCGGTCTGCGGCATCGGCGCCGAGCCGCTAAGCTGCAGGCGCGAGCTGGCCAGTTCGCGCGAAGACTCCGCCTTGGGCGCTTCGGGCGCTTGCTCCGCGGTTTCCTGAGCCGCTTTGTCGGGAACCACGGCGATCGGCCGCTCTGCTACCGCAGCCTCACCCTTCGAATCTCGCATCCGCCGAAACATGATTACTCTTCCCTATCTATGCCAGTTCTATGCCAGTGACAGCTGCACTCAGCCGGCCGCGGCCTTCTCGGTCTCTTCCGTCATGAATTTTTCGACCATCCGCAAAATCTCCTTGCGGACGGGGCTTGAACGCGCGCCTTCGTAGAGCGGCGCACCTTGATCGCAGCTATTGACGATCTGCTTTCCGCCTTCGGGAATTTGATGCAGGAACGCGATCCCAAGGCTTTCGGCCACCCGCTTGACGCGGGTCTTGCCGGAAAGGTCGGTCATGCCCGGCGCGCGGTTCAGCACGAAGCGCAGCTTCTCGAGGTTCATATCCTCTGCCTTGAGCGTGCGCATGAAGCGGAACATGTTCTGCGCCGAGCGCATGTCGATTTCCATCACCGCATAGAAATCATCCGCAGCGGCGTAGACTTTCTCGGACCAGTTCATCAGCGCCTGCGGCATGTCGATCACGACATAGTCGAAGCTCTCGCGGGCGAGGTTGATGATCGCGTCCACGTCCGCCGGCGAGACGATGTCCAGGGGCAGCGCATCGCGCGGCGCGGTCAGGACGTGCAGGCGGTCCTTATAGGTGCTCAGTGCCTGGGTCAGGCCGGTTTGGTCCAGATTCGATGCTTCCGAGACCAGTTCGTAGACCGCCTCGCGGCGCGGCACGTCCAGGAAGGTCGCGATCGAGCCGTATTGGAAATTGAAGTCCAGCAATGCCACGCGGCGCCCCTCGCGCCGGGTCATCTGCGTCAGCTCCCAGGCAAAATTCACCGCCATTGTGCTGGCGCCCACACCGCCAGCGACGCCGTAGAAGGCCACGACCTTGCCCAGCCGGCGCGGCGCCCCCGTCGTCGAGCTGATGGCCGGTAGATTGCCATTGGTGCGCGCCAGGCGCAGGCGATCAATGGCATCCACCAGAGCACCGGCAGGCTCGGGATAAGGTGCGAACTCGGCAACGCCTTCGCGCATGATCGAATGCATCGTGGTCGGGGAAATGTCGCCGACGACCAGCAGAGCCATGAGCCCGTTGGCACGCGCCTGGCGGATCAATTGCGCCGTATTCGCAACCGCGACCTCGTCGTTCGAACTCAGCGCGACGATGACAAAGGAATCCTCGCTGCTGGCGATCGACATCATGTTCTCGGCGTCGTCCGCCGGAACCTCGAGCCACTGATCCTCACCGAACTGGGTGTCGAGATCCTGGATCAGCTCCTCGGCGGCCGAGAAGCCGTCGGAGAAAACCAAGGCTTCCGGTGCCGATTCGGCCGTTTCACGTCTGAACGAAAGCGCCATTTGGATCAGGTCTCCCCGCAAGTAAAAAGCGACCCTGCTCCCGGCGAATCGCGTTGTTCAACAATCGCACCAAACGATGGCGACGATGAGGCTCGGACGTCATCTTCGGCCATAGTCCCGAATCGATACCCCGCCATCCGAGCCAACGTTGCCAACGTATCGTCTTGGTGAGCCGCCGACATTCGTGCCGGCACGCAGAAGCCTTTGCCAGTCAGCGCGTTCGGTGCTCCATTGCGCACGGCCACAATGTGGCGCGGGGCCATGGAACAACAGGCTGCGTTGTGCGTCCGGGGAAACGGTACACACTCCACACCTTGCCGTGACAAACACGCTCTCATGAGCTCGCTTCCCCCACCCTAGGGACGCTGATAAATCTCAAATCCAATGGTCGCAGATAGTCGCGAACAGAAACATAATGCCAGAATCCGCCTCGCCGCGAAACCGGTGTGGCGAAGCCGGAGGGCGAGACCGCCCCCCGGCGTTTGTTTTCCTCAGCCGCCTTCGACCTCGGCTTCCTCGACCCCGATCTGGCCACCGACATAACGCCGGTAGAGCCGATGCGCGACTTCGCCGTCCATGCCGTCGCCGACATAGTGACGCTCGAAGCCGGCGACCGATGTCACGCTGCGACGGTTGCGGCGCTCCCGATCCTCGGTATCGACGACGGGCTCGCTCTCCCCGCGGGATTCGACCGCGTCGAGACGGCGGCGCGAAATTCCCTGGCGTGCCAGGAAGCCCACGACCGTGCGTGCCCGGCGCAGGCCGAGCCGGTCGTTATAGGCATCCGAGCCCACCTTATCCGCATGGCCAACGACGGTCATGCGAACCTGGGGGTTGTCCTTCAGCCACTTGACCTGCTGACGCAGCGCGTTGCGCGCGGCACCATCTAGGGCCGAGCTATTGAAGGCGAATGTCACCGTATCCGGCGCGGCGGCGCGGAACGCTTCGTTCAGAGCGCGGATCCGGCTGGCCGGATCACCATAAGCGATCTGAGCGTTGATGTTCTGCGTCGTCGCCACCCCGTAGAGGTGCGAGGTAGGTCCCTCGCCCGCAGGGCCGGTCAGCGTGTCCATGAAGGTGCAGCCCGAAAGGCTCACGCCGGTGGCAAGGGCTGCGATGATTTTCAAGGTTTTCATGTCAGCTCACTCCACCACATAGCCAAAGTCGCCATCGAAGTCCTGGCTCTGGACCAGGCCCGGCGCGCCAGCGCCGGTCGTGTTCCCCATCAGGAACAGTTCGAGCTCGTTCGGGATCCGCACGTGATCGAACGGAACCGACAGCTCGTCTTCGCTTACCGGGACCACCAAATGCACGCTCACGATGATCACCAGTTCGGTCTCGCCGCGGGCATAGTCCGTCGACCGGAACAACGTCCCCAAGATCGGAATGTCGCCCAGGAACGGGAACTGGCTGATCGCGTCCGTGAAGTTGTCCTGCAACAGCCCGGCGATCGCGAAGCTCTGACCATCGCGAAGTTCGATCGCGGTGGTCGCGCGGCGCACGCTGAAGATCGGCACCACATTGTTAATCGTGGCGCTGATCGGAATGCCGTCCGTGGTGGTGTCGATCGCGGAAACCTCGGTCGACAGTTCCAGATTGATCAAGTCGTCATCCAGAACCGTCGGGATAAAGTTCACGCTCACGCCGACCGGCTTGAAGGTGATCTCGACCTCGCCGTCATCATTGACCTGCGGGATCGGGACATCCTGGCCAGCCAGGAAGTTCGCCTCGTTGCCGGACAGAGCCACCAGGTTCGGCTCGGCTAGCGTCCTCGAGAAGCCCTTCTGCTCAAGCGCGGTCAGCGTGATGCCGAGGCCGAAATCGCCAAGCTGGGCAATTGCGCCGAGGACACCAAAATCACCGGTCGCCGTAAAAGTGGTCGGGCCATCGACGCCGATACCGATCGTCGGCGACGGATTGGTCGCCGAACCGCTGAAGATACCACCGCCGATATCCGAGCCGGGCGTCGCGGTCAGGAAGGTGTTGAAGCCCAACTCCTTCGCGGCGGTGCGCGACATCTCGGCCACGCGCACTTTCAGCATGACCTGCTGGGTGCCGCCGACGCTCATCATGTTAACGACGGTGTTACCCACATAGGAGCGGGCCAGCGACATGGCGCGGCTGATCTTTGCTTTGCCCGAGATGACGCCCGATAGCACTATGTTGCCGCCGGTGAGCCGAACCTTGATGGGCTCGTTCGGGAACACCTCTTTCAGGCGCTGCTTTAGCTCGGCCAGATCCGGGACCACTTTGACGGTGACGTTCGTGATCAGTTGACCGTTCTCGCCGAGCAGCGTCAGCGTCGTCGAGCCGCGCCCCTTGCCGAAGATGTAGATCGACCGGTCCGAAAGCGGCGACACGTCGGCCACCGCCGGATCCGCGACCGAGACCTCGATAAAGGGCTGGTTGCTCTCGACAACAATCGCCCGGCCAATCAGCACGGTGATATTGTCGGATGCCTGGCCGCGCACGAGCCGCAATACCGAGTGCGAGTCCGCGGCGGCTTGACCGCCCCCCCAAGGCAACCCACCCATGAGGCAGGCCACCAATGCCATGGTTAGTAGCTTTTTCATTCCGTCTGCCATATTTGTGCGTGCCCCCGAGCACGATTAGGAAAAGTCCCGATACCACAATCATGCAATAAACAGCAATTTGACCTGCAACTCAAGCGTTTGTCGCAGGGACTTCTAGCAAGACAAAAGATTAATGTTGCGTTTCGGCCTCAGTTTCGCCACGCCCCTTCCAACCGAGACGTGGCGCAGGTCTTTCGGCGTCAGTTGTTCGAGTTGTCGCCCGAATCGCTCGAGTCCTGGTTCGATGTCCCGCCTTGGGTCGATTCCGGATCATCGATGTTGACCTTCGACAGATCGCTGCCGCGCCGCACGCGGACTGTGCGCTCCTTGACCTCTTCGGGCGCCTCGATCCCCGATAGATCGTTCGCGGTAATCGGCTTCATGTCGCCGCCGGCAGACTCGCCGATGCCCCGAAGCGTCAGCGACAGAGTGCCCACCTGCTGCGCCAAAGCCAGCTTCTGCGCCTGAACCGTATCCACCTCAACGGTGACGGTGCTGCCGACACGAGCCGAGACTGTTTCCGAGTTCTGGCGCTGGTCAATGGCGATGACAGTGATGTCCTGAAGGATCACGCTGCTGACCAGCTGGCCACTCAGGTTGCGGATCAGCAGGATATCGACCCGGTCGCCGGCCGAGACGAAGCCCGCCACGCCCGAAACCGCATCAATGCGCAGCGAAACCGCGCGCTTGCCTTCGCCCAGGTTCATCGCCATGCGCGGCGATTCACCGAATTTCGTAATCTTGCCCTCGAGGATCGGCTCGCCCGGATCGATCGAACGCAGGACGATGCGCTTTTGATCGCCCTTGTCGCCTAGTAGCGCCTCGGCACTGACGAACGCGCCCGGAGGCACGGCCGATTTCGGCCATTCGACCCACTGCAGATTTTCGGGCTTGATGGTCGCGCCATATTGGAGCGAGCTTTTCGCGACCAGGACGCGGACCGTCTCCGGCCCCTTCTGCGCCATGGACGCTTTCATCTCGTTGAAATACTCGGACGCAAAAAACAAAGCGCCGCCCGACAGAGCGACACCGAAGACAAGCACCAGAACTGCAATGATCCGCATGGCCTTGCCCCCTCCTACTTACGAATACGTTTGGGCGCCCGCAACCGCGCGGACGCCCAGGTCAGCGTCGGCGATTACGGGTTCTGGTTTTCCAGAGTGCCGATGTTCACGCCCGCGCCGGCAGATTCCAGCGTCGAGTTGACGCTCGAGACCAGCGTGGAC
>Ga0224508_10001795_pt1 | contig 18866 bp, 39 predicted proteins | sample SF_Jan12_sed_USG_4_FD_170157 | JGI IMG/M metagenome (GOLD analysis project Ga0224508, IMG submission 170157) | Sediment microbial communities from San Francisco Bay, California, United States - SF_Jan12_sed_USGS_21 | ecosystem: Environmental > Aquatic > Marine > Sediment | place: USA... | reverse complement strand
AACTAACTATATCAGTAGAGTTATATAGAATCTGTATACAACACGGGGGTTCGAATCCCCCCAGGTCCACCACTTTTTTATTGCATATTATTAATTTTTCTTATATAATGTAAGAAGAATAAAAAACAAAGGATTAATTATGACTTTATATGAAAAATATCTCTTCGCTTTAGTGATAGGTGTTCTAATGGCTATGGGTATTTTAAATTTTTTAATGAATAATAAAATACTGGCAATTATTAGTTCGTAACAATGAGAAATATTATGATGGATACATTTGATAAGATAATAATTAGTGTATTATTTTTTGCTTTATTTATGTTAAATGGAATTATTCTTTCAACAGTTTCTGAAATTAAAGAGCAATTAGATCCAACTTCTACAATTCCACTTTCAACTGATCAAGTCGTAGAGGATTAAAATTGATATGAATTCAACTGACAGAAAATTTATAGCTTTTATGTTTCTCGGTTTGGGTGCATTGATAGTAATTACATATCTTAGAGTAGTACATATACAAACAACTATAGATAATAACCATAAAGAATTAATTAAATGGGTTCAAATAGTAAAATGATATATGTAATTCTAGTTTTAATATTTATTTGGCTTCTCTCGGAAATATGAAAGTTTTAATATGAAAAAGACCTTTCTATATATGGATAACAAAGATCAAACTAAATTACATAGTTATAAAGGAAAAGTAATTGAACTTGATGTTGAAGGTAAGAATGACAATGAGATGAGGACTGAACTCTTTACTAAAACAGATTTTTTAGGTAAAACATATATTACTCAACTATTTAGAATTGATTCAGTATTTCCTCATTTAAAACCTATTTGAAAAAATGAAAGTCTTTACTGCAATAGGATTCAAAGGTCATTGGCCATTAAGTACATCAGCTGTTATAGTAGCTGAAACTAAAGCGAAAGCATTTCGATTAATTTGTGATGAATTAAAAGACAATGGTTTACTTCAAAAGAAAAAAGATTTTAAAGTAGAGATGTTAGAAGAAATTAAACTAACTAAACCATTTGCTAAAATCTTATTAAATGGTAATTATGTGTATGATGGTTTAGATGAATTTGGAAATGATCAAACTACACCAACTTAATAGAGAATATTAATGAGTAAGATAAGTGAGAGGATTGAAGTAAATATTGTTAGTAAGTTTTCAAGGAGGAAGTAAATGGATGCGGAGAAGACAATAGCTAAATTTCAAAAGGTAATTGATAGAGTATTATTTACTATAGTATTTTTACTAGTATTTGGTCTTACATTATATAATGGAAGAAGAATAGATAGAGTGATAATGAATTGTCGTGAAATAAAATTACTTCATTCACATCCACATCATAATCATATACTTGGTGGACACAATCCTCCTCATGTATTATCAGACTATTTACCAAAAGTAATTGATACTAATAAACTACATAAACTACGTAAATTACATGATCATAAATAATAGTAATAACATGACAGTAGAGGAGTATAATTTATCTAAAATTTCTGTTTTTTATGGATTTATATTAGTTTTTATTTATTGGTTAATACTCTCTTCATTTATTAATAGTTTGATTAGAGGAACTAAAATTATTGTTGAACCTTCTACCTCTGAACGAAGTATCTCTGAACAAAGTTTAATAAAATAAAATTCTTACATTATTAATTTCTAGAAAGGTATAATGCATAAAAGAATACCAGATTGTCTAGTACTCAATAAAAGTTGGGTTCCAATTCATATTGTAAGTTGGCAAAAAGCAATAAGTCTAATTTATCAAGAAAAATGCAAAGCATTAGATAAAGATTATTTGTCTTATGTATATGATGATTGGAAGGCGTTTTCTATTGCAAACGCTAAGACATATCACATCTTACATAACATAAATTATCCACTCGCTCTCCCTGAGATTATTGTATCAACTTCATTTGAGAGGCTTCCAGATAGACAAGTGAAATATTCTAGACAAAATATATTTGCTAGAGATAAATTTAGATGTATATATTGTGGGAAACAATTTCAACGAAAAGAGTTAACATTAGACCATGTATTTCCTAAATCTAAAGGTGGAAGAACTACATGGAGTAATACAGTTTCATCTTGTTATCCATGTAATCAGAAAAAAGCTGATATGACATTAGAACAAGCTCAGATGAAATTGAAATATAAGCCAAAAAAGCCAAAATGGTTCTCTCCACTTGATGGAGTTAATGTACATACTCATCCATGTAAATCATGGAAACATTTTATGGATAGAGTTTCTAAAGATGTTTAATGGTTTTGTAAATGAGCCAATGGAGAAGTTTTCGTTAGATCAAACCAAAGGGTATAACGAAAGCCTTTTGCATCTTCTACATTTAGAATTTTAAACTTTCTTCGTTTGCGATGTTTATCTGTTCGAGTTTGTGTATTTTCACCTAATATAAAAAATTGCCCATCTGGCTCACCAAACTTCTTAATTAAAAATACATCAATTTCTCTCTCATATTTATTAATAATAACTGGATTGTTTATAGATGCTCCAATATCAATATGAGTTGGTCTTGGTGCTTCATTAACTTCAGCTGGTTGAGGAGCTTCTTGAAATACGTGGCTTGGAGACTCTTCTGGTTTTTCTAGTTTTTCAGGTATTTCTTCAGTTTGAGCAAATACATTTTGAGGAACTGCTTCTTGTTCTTTTAGTTCCTCTTCTTCTCTTTCTTGAATAATAGAATCAGCTAATGCTGTAACTAACTTATCAGGTTCAGTTATTGGTTCTTTAGCTTTTACTTCAGGTTTAGGTTCATTAGTATGTTCAAATGTTTTTAAATCTTCAACACTTAAACCTCGTTTGGTTTTTTTGGGACGTTCTCTTCGAACAACTCTTTTTTTAGATTTATATTTCATATCAAACTTATTTATGATATGTTTAGAATAATTCTACTCCTCGATTTATAACATATTGCATAAGATTTGCTGGAGTAATAGTTCTAATAAAGAATGTAATAAAACCTCTAATATACTTTTCTAAATCTTCTTTTGAGTCGAAATATGTTACTCCTCTTGAATATTTTTGAGACTGTTTTTTGTTATAAAGATTTTGTTGATTTGTAAGTTGGTCGAAATCATAAAATTTATCTCTGATATAATCAGATTCTATAATACCTGTATTTAACATACCAAGAAATTCACCATAATCTGCTTTAATTTGTTTTTTATCACTAGGTTCAAGAAAAGGATTTCCTAATACATCACTAAGAGTTGCTTCAAAATCTTTGATATTTTTCTTAATAAGAGTTTTAATATGATCTCCATATTTAGTAATAATTTCATCAACCATTTGTTTATCAGATTTAATATCAGGACCATGTTTATTAATATATGATTGTTCTGGCTCTCCATCTTTATATTTTCTAGGACTAAAACCGCCACCACCGCGATATTCAGTTCGAGCTCTTTGAAATTCACTATCAGGAATAATAAACACTTGAACATCTTTTCTCATAGATGTAGGAATATAATCAATTGTAATATTAGAACGAACAGTTAAACTAGGAACTCCAGATGAATTACCTTTACCTTTAGTATATGTAATAGGTCTTTGAATAGTTTCAATAAATTCATCTTTAGTAAAGATCCAAACATTAAGAGGATAACCAGATCTTGGATTACCATATGCACGATCAGCAGGATCTGTAAATTCTATATCAGGGTTTCTATTCTCTTGTTTAATTAAAACTCTATAATTATATGTAGGAGATTTAGGATTAGTATAAACAATAAAAATAGCATCACCGCGACGTAAAACTGGTTTAAAATCGAGCTTATTATCTACAGGCATTAGAGTTACATTTGCATCAGCTTTTAGATTTATATTTTTACCAATAGAAGGAATTGGATTATCATCGTTAATAACTCTTTCAACCTCTTTTAAATTTAAACCTAATCCATCAGCAATTTCTGAGGAATTTAGTCCTTTATCTTGGAGTTCTCTAACTTGACTTGCTCCAACAAGAGAATGTATTTGTTTAATAGGTATTTGAGATGTGAAATATTGACTTAAAACAGATTTCTCTAAAATTATTGGATTAACTTCTTTTCTATAGATTTCGGTTAGTAATCTTTCTGAATATGATTGATGCATTTTATTGTTCCTCTTGAATATTTATCTAAAATTATAACATTCCTCTTATTTCTATTGGATTCTTTTGGATATGTAATATATAATAATAGAATGAAAATTACACAAACAGAATATGATGCAAATGTAAAAAATTTAATTAAAATATTATCACAAACAGAATGGATAAAGGATGTAGAAAATATTATAACTATGGCACGAGGCGGACTAATTTTATCACAATACATATCTTATGAATTTGATATTAAGAAAGTTCATTCTTTTGGTATAAGTTCATATAAAGATGATCAACAACAAGATGCGTTAAATGTATATCAGGAATTAACTCATAATTTTCTTGGTCAGAAACCTGTGTTAGTAGTTGATGATTTATTTGATACAGGTCGAACATTTTTATATGTTTATAGTCGATTATATCCATCCTTTCAATCTGGTTCATTTAGATTCACTGATTGTGTATGTAATCCAAAAATTTATTCCGCTGCAATGTTTGTTAAATCTCATGCTAAAATTAAACCAGATGTATATATTGAAGAAGTTCCTAGTAGTGAATGGATAATATTTCCTTATGACAAAACCTAATAATATTGCAGGTAAAGGTGATAAGTGGCGGCCGACCAATTATAAGAAATATAGAGATTCTTCTTTATGGTCTAATTTAGAACAATTAAAATCATTTAAAGAAGGATTAAAAGAGTGTGAAGAAGGTAAAACAATTGATATGGAGGAAGCATTAACAACTCCTTATTCTTCTTCATCTTCTATAATTGGAGAAGATTGACCTAATATTCGATGAACTTTATGAATGGCAAAATCAGTTAATTGTATATTATGGACTGCTACTCCCCAATGAAGAGCATCTGTTCTAAGAGATCTAGTTACTTCTGTTAAAATATTATCCATATCAGTATTAACATCTTCAAAGGTGCTGTATTCACTTACAGCATGTCTCAATTTAGCTTTTGTATGAGTATAGAGAGTTTCATTTAAATCTTGTACTTTATAAAAAGCAGCAACAATATCAACTATTTTATATCTAATAGAAGGTTGGAGTAGAATAGTTTCCATTGATTCAAGAGTAACAGATAATTCATCAAGTGGTTGAATTTGATCAATTACTTCCATATAATCTAATTGAGTTATAGCTGGCCACCATATCCACCAACCTGGTTTTAATACTCTACTAATTTTACCTAGAGTAACAGTTACACCCATTTCATTTGGTTGTATAATATGAAATCTAGGAATGATATTAGTTATCTTTTCAAAAAATTGAAGAAGCAATTTAAACATTTATTGTCCTATAAGTATTATTATGCAAACATTTTCCGATTTTTATGCAAAAGCTAAAAGAAACCGTCTTAAAAGAGGTAAGATTAAAAGAGCTAAATTTGCCAAAGCGGGTAAGGGTCCGCATTTAACTCAACTTGCTGTAAATGATTCAAAACAATTATTGAATCCAAATACCAGACAAGCTGGGTCAGATGCTCCATCTTCAAGTACCTATGGTTTAAAAGGTTAATGTATTAGCGATTACTCTCTTCTTGATGATTGTCACCAGAAAGGTCGATGGAAATTTCATTACCAGTACTATCATCAATATTAATAACAGTTGAACCAGTATTATCACCACTTCTACCGCTACCGTCAATTGCATCGTCAATAGCTTTTACGCCTTCGTAAATACCATAACCAACGCCGACATCAACAACTGCACCAAGAACTTGAGCACCCATCGCTTTTGCATCATAAGTCACAACATTCATTGCACTGATATCTATACCAATACCTTGAACATCTCCATTCTTATATGAAACAAAAAGGTCGGGTTCTCCTTTTGCATTTGCATAATCTCGAACTAATCTATCCTTAGAACCGTTATATGCATACATAGATGCACAACCACTTCCAAACATAAGCATCACTAATAATCCGAATGTAAGTATCTTTTTCATATTAATAATTATCCAATTTTTATAATTTTCACGTGGATTTTTTTGTAAATATACATATAATAATTATACGATTAGATTAAATGTCGTTAAGATGGCAGAAACACAAAATGTTATGATTGTCAGTTACAACTATTAAAAACCATAATTATAATGGTTTAGATTAAAATATTAAAAAGCACTGTTATGATGGTGTATACAGACTGGTTATTTTTAAAGTATATTACATACCAGAAACGTACCTTAAAAAAGGTACGTTTCTTTTTCTACGGTTTTAGCTAAATAACGATAGAGGAAAATATTATGAGTAAAAAATGGCTATGTCCAAAGTGTAATATTAAAAGTTCAGATGATGTAACTCGTTGTTCTTTTTGTGGTTGTCCACGCCCCGCTGATCCTGAACTAGCTGAAAAACATATTAAAGATTATTCGGAACATAACTTACGTAAATCATTACATTATCAAATTGAACATATGAAACCTCAAGCTTTACATAGAGTTTGGAAATGGTTAGAAGATAATATTATATAATGTGAAAAAAAAAGTTCCAATCCGTAAATATTTGGTCTTTATTCCCAAATTATTTGTTGTTATTTTGAATTTATATGATAGAGATAAGTGTGAAGAATTTCATCTCCGTGTAAATTTAAAAAAAGATTGATATATGTGTGAGAATATTATATCATAAAATAATCAAATAAAGGAATGTGTAATGTTTTGGGTTGTAAGACATATTGGTGGTGAATGGAGAATTCCTAAATTTAATAAAGGTAAGGATTATTCTCTTTTTTATTCTTTTTGTGAAGGAAAATATGAGGGAGGTTGGCCATTTAGATTCGATGAAGTAACAGAATTTGAAAAAGCTTTTAAATATAAAGAAAAAGAATTAGCTGAAAAATTCATAAAAAATACATATGACAGTTTGAAAATCAAAGATGAAGATAAAACTGATATGTTTAAAATTGAAGAATATACAGATTGGCCAATAGAATATTTAAAATTAACTAATAAATCTAAAATTCTTTCAATTAAATTAGAGCATTGCGCAGAAAATTGGCAAGATATGTCCAGATATTATTGTAATATATGCGGCATTCTTATTCCACCTAATTTAAAATTTCTTCATATACCTGACAAACATGTATTTATTTGTCCATTTTGCATGGAAGAAGTAAATGGTATAACTAAACAACATCTAGAAATATTCCAACAAAAAAATAAGATTCTCGCAGATGTAATTGAACAAGAACGATTTGTCTCCCGAATTTAACTAAGTAGTTGTATAATGAATACAATTGATTTGTTTGATGGAATATGTGAAAATTGTAATAACACAGAATATTGCACATTAAAGGAGTTATTTGTTGTCTGCAAGTTAATGAACAATAGACGCTTATTAGTTCAATTAAAATGTATTGAAATATTTAAATGGGAAGAAAGTGAACTTGAACTTAGAGATATTGGTTGGCACCAAGCAACATTAGATTGGGGTGATAAGTTTGCTGCTGTTTTTGATACAGTTTATACTGCGGCAAGAGAAGACGACGAATTACATATAGATCCAGTAAACGTATATAGAGAAATTAGAAGAATAGTTGATGAAGAAGAATAAGAGAGCTTACGAATCTTTTGGATTATTAAAAGCTTTTCCGTCTCCTGAAATATCTGGTTGGTATGTTTATGCAGGAGTAGAAGAATCACAATTAGAGCCTAAAGTAGTATGGGGTCCTAGTGATAAAATGGATGCTTTTGTAGCAGCTGAAGAACTCTTAGATTGTTTTGGTCACCCAATGGAGTTGCAAATATATGCAAAAGAGGTGAAAATAAAACAAGCTGTTAAAAAGAAAGTATCAAGGAGAAAAAATAATGGCAGAAAAATCAGTGGAAGAAATAAATAAATCTGAAAGAATTAGAAAAATTGTAACAGTAACATTAACTAGGGAGATGGATTTACCAAGTGTAGAACAATTTCAAGATGAATTAAAACAATCTTTATTAGTGTTTAAGAATAATGATTGGACTATATCGAGAATTTATAATAAACCATTGAAAGGATAACAATATGAATAAATTAGGTACATTATATAAAAGGACAGCAACCGGTTCAATTCAACAATGGACTATTGTTGTTGATGGAAATACTTATTACACTTTGTCTGGCAAAGTAATGGGTAAAATAACTAAATCAAAACCAACTATTTGTGATGGTAAGAATATTGGCCGAGCAAATGAGACTTCTCCAGAACAACAAGCTCTTGCAGAAGCAACTTCAAAATGGGAAAAGAAATTAAAGAAAGACTATTCATTAGAAAAAGATGATGTTGATGAAGCAAAAACTCGTATCTTTCTTCCTATGTTAGCTCATCCTTATGCTAAACAAGAAGATAAAATTGATTGGGATCAAGCTTTAGCTAGTCGAAAATATGATGGCATTCGTTGTATTGTAACAAAAGATGGAGCATTCTCCCGAGAAGGAGGACGATTTTATACTGTTCCACATATTTTAAATGTATTGGAACCTATTTTTACTATATATCCAGAAGCTATATTCGATGGTGAATTATATAACCACGAGTTAAAAGCTGATTTTGAAAAGATCACTTCATTAGTAAAGAGAGTTAAAGTAACTGAGGCTGATCTACTTGAAACTGCTACATTAGTTCAATATCATATATATGATTGTCCACAAATTGGCGAATTAACAATGAAAGATGGTTTCAAGAAAAGATTTGACTTTATGTGTAAAATCTTAACAAATGATTTTAATGCATTTGCATCAGAACTAATTTGTCCAGTTCCAGCAAATCCAATTGAAAGCTTTGAACAATTAAATATTTTTCATGATATGTGGGTTGCAGATGGATGGGAAGGTGCTATTCTTCGTATTGCGAATGGTCCATATGAACAAAAACGTTCTCAATATCTTCTTAAATATAAGAAGTTTTTTGATGAAGAATTTCCTATTGTAGATATTCTCCCAGGAAAAGGTAATAAAGCAACTATGGCTGCAAAGGCTGTAGTTAAAGTTCCTAATGGTGAAACTTGTTCTGTTGGTATTATTGGTGATCAAGAATATGCTACAAAACTATTGAATGAAAAGGCAGATATTATTGGAAAGCCTGGTACAGTTCAATATGTTGGATGGACTAAATACGGTAAGCTCCGTATGGGTAAATTAAAAATTGTTCGTGATTACGAATAATTTCTCCAATTATATAAGTAATTGTAACAACTAATATATTTAGATTGGGTCCTTTATGTCTCTCCTCCTTATGTCTAGCAAATTACTATCTCATTGGTCTATTAAAACAAATACACCGCAAGATTTAAACAGGACGTTAGATATTCTTAGAAAAGCTGAAAGTTATGGTATTGAATATGTTTCAATTGGTCTCAAAGAAGATAAACATTCTAGAGGGTCTTACACATGTTGTATTTCTGTATTTCCACCAGATTCAGAATATATAGAGTTTGTTGAAAAAATAGCTAGAATTCATCAAAATGAGATGTATATTTCTGATGTTTATAATGGACCAATAGTTATTTTGCCAAAAAAACATACTCTTATTGAAGGTACTTATCATTTAGAAGAATTGGAAGAATTCACTCCAAGATTAGAAGATCAATGGTTTATTGAATCACTATAATTATTATTGCACACATCTCATATATCATATATAATGTGTGTAAGAATAAAGAAAGGATTCTATATGGAAAAAAATCTGCAGCTCGTGATGCAATTGTAGCTACAATTAGCATACAAGAAGGTGTATTTCATCCATCTCTTATAGCTGGATTGACTTCAACTTCTGTTCCGTATGTACAAAATGTTATTAATACATTAGTTGCTACAAAGAAATTAGTTGAGAAAAGGCAAGGGAGAAAAACATTATTTGAATTAGTTCGAGATAAAACTGGTTTACATACTATACAAGATGATTCAACTGAAACAAACGAACCAGAGCCAATTGAAGCTTTTTCAGTAGCAGAACGATTTGGTTTTGTTGAAAAAATTACTCAAATGACTCTTGAGAAATGTATTCCATCTATGTTCTTAACTGGACCATCTGGAATTGGTAAAACGCATGCAATTTTGGAACATTTAAAACTTAATGGTTTGGAAGAAGGTGAACATTTCGTTACTATGAAAGGTCACGTTTCTCCGTTTGGTTTGTATTCAATATTGTATCATAATAAAAATAATGGATTAGTTCTATTTGATGATTGTGATAAAGTATTTGAGAATGAAATAGCAGGTAATATTCTCAAAGCAGCTCTCGACTCATATGCAACACGTAGAGTTAATTGGTTCTCTCGAACAATACCTGATGATGCAGAAATTGAACGAGAATTTATCTTCAATGGTCAAATTATATTCATTTCAAATGTACCAATTCGTAAAGTTGATAAAGCAATAAAATCTCGAACAGTTTGTCTCAATTTGCATATGACTAAAGATGAAATATCAGATCATATGCGAAACATTATTGAAGCAATCGAACCAAAACAAACAGTCGAATTAAAGACTGAAGTATTAGATTATATGCAAAGTGTTCAAGAGATATTTGGTGATTACAATTTGCGTACGTTAATAAAGGGTATTCGAATTAGATCTAGATATCATATCGACGAAGAGTGGAAATCTCTTATACATGCAACAGCCCATAAAAGTGGAGAATAAAATGATAAAACTAATGTCAGAAGAACAAATTAAAGAGTTTCTCTCTAAAAGTAAAAAAGACCAAGCTGCAATTTTATTAAATCATTTTCATAAAAATTTAACTGAAATAGAAGCCGGTTTTTATATTGATGAATTTTACAAAAAATTCTCTCATAGTCCAACGATCAATAACTTTTGTGAATTTTTTGGTTTTGCTTGTAAACATGAAGAAGAAACTAATGAACCTCAGGTCAATTCTAAAGTGTTAGATATAATTAAAGAATTATATGAAGAAGTTCTTTCAAAAATTGGAAGAGATGGTGTGTTTTTAACTCCAGATGAATTTCGTAAATGGTGTGAAATAAAAATTAGTAAGAATTTACGTAAAGAAGAACCACCTAAAAAACAACCAACTATGGATGATGTTCGAGGAATATTAATAGATTCCGATTTAATGCAAAAGTTTAGATTCATTCGTCGATATTGTCCAAAAGAAGTTTCAATTTTAGAAGTTAAAGCTATTTTAAAAGAGTGGCACTCAACATTAAAATACCCTATAAGTTTCTCCGTAGTTATGATGCAGTTTGTAAGTATGTTAGATAAGAAATTTGGTATTAAAATTAAAAAAGTAGCTTTTAAAGAAGAATGTAAGTGTGAATGCAAGCAATCGGATACATCAAATGCTCCCAACGGAACACATATGTCCGATGAAGAGCTACTTGAAAAGATATCTGAGGCGTTGAAATATAGAAAAACGTTTGGAATAGAGAGTAATATTGTAGCAGCTTTAACTCTATTGGACAATATGTTGGATGATTGCGACCAAGATGAATTTGATGAGGACGACCAAACAACGTAAATCATTAAATAATACTCAACCATGGATAAGATATCCATGTTCATTAAAATGGCCTACATATCCACGCAAAAGGCATACTCTTGAAAAGTTTTTAATTAATGAAGCTTTCGTACATGTGTTAGATACTGGTAATAGAGAAACATTAGATCTTTATACAGTTTATAATGAGAAAGGTTTAGAATTTGCATGGTTATTTTATTGTTGTATTATATTTTATGAACGACATAGTCCTTTCGATGTTATCAAAGAATTTCAAAGATTATGGAGAGAATTTCAATTCGTTACATATAATATATTACCAGATAAATTGCAAGTAAAATTAAATTATTTTATGACCGATTTAAATAAAATAGTTAGTTACAAAAAATGGCCAAATGATCATATGCGAAACCCATACAGATTGATCAAACGAAAACGCAATTGGAGAGTTTATCCAAATATACAAACTAATATTCAATTAATACATCTTGCAGATTTACTGATTATTATATACAATACATATAAAGCAGAGAAATTTAATATTCAATTAGATAATTCATTTATGGGAAATTTATACCCACATTTTCATCAATTATTAGTTGAAATTCAGGATTGTGATTGTGATACAAAATCAGAATAATTTGTTATATGTATTAGTTCAATTTAAACTTAATCCAGATGAATTATGGATAATTTTATGTGGAGATGCATGCGAGGTAATTAGTCGAAGTAAAGATAGACAAAAAGTTTATGTTGAAGGTGAAGTTATACAAGCACCACTTACTTCTCCTGTTATAAATACAATTGCAACTGATATAAATAATCATCCAACTATTCCTACAGTTGAAGAATTAATGAGATTAACTGATGGAATTAATAATAAAGTAAGTCTCGAATCAGCTTGTAATATGGTTACACGCCAAATTAAATTTAATACAGTTAAAAGAAATCCAAAGCTCATAGATAATGACAAAAAAGTATATTGGTCTCAACAATTCTTAAATGAAGATGTAATATTAACAATTTATAAATCCAAAGAAGAGACATTCAATGCCAATTTCGAGAAGTTTATTTGATTATCTACCACGAGTTATTTTACTTTCTAGAAAACATGACTATGACAAATGGTGGTTTTTGGTTAGAACTAATAAAATAAGATGTGATAAAGATAAAACTCTTATAAATGGAATAGTTTTACGAATAGGTCCATCAGAATTTATCCCTACAGAATATGATGTTGGTGACAGTTTTAATAATACCTTTTTACATCGTGATTTTGATATAGAGATGTTTGAAAACATGGAAGAAGTATTAGAAAAACATTTTGTATTATTAATATGAAATATTGTTTAATTACATCATATCGACCAAATGCAAAGAATTGTGTTTGGTATATTATTAAATGTTTACTTTCTAAAATTATTATATCAAAATATTCAGGTAAAGAACAATTTACATTTGTAGATGGAATTATAATCAGTCATAGTGAAAATATAGATTTAAGATTAGGAGTATTAATTGGATATGAAGCACCTAATTTTTATACTAATGAATATAATATAACTGAACATAATTCATTAAACGATTTAATATCAACACATTTTGAATTTTTTCTGTGAAATATGCATATTTACAACATAAAACTGATGAGGGCCGTTGGTATATCGTTAGATATAAAAAATGTAGCTTAGATTTTGTCGGTAAAAATAAAATAAAAGTTATAACATTTTATCAATGTATATTGTTGGCACGTGGTGATCATGATGGTTTTCATATTCAAATAATAACATATCCAAGTTCATTAGATTTTTTTAGAGGTCAATTTTACATTAAAAGATTTAAAACCTTTGAGAGATTAGTTGAAAAACATTTTGAAAAGTTATTATAATGTTTGCTTATATTGAAGATAGATATGGACCAGAGAAATATTGGGGTGCTGTAGAATGTCAAAGAATAATTAAGTGTCGAGATATAGGCCATGCTCCAACTGATTTTGAATTTGTTAATGCAGTAGTTCTCCGATGTGATACTGACAAGTTAAAATTTACACTTCCTTTTAGAGCTAGTGATTGGAAAGTATATGAATATGAAACTTTTGATGATTTATTTAATGCACATATGTTGACTATGTTATGAAGTATGTGTTATTAATAAAGAAGTCTGCACCAGATGAATGGCATATATTAAGTTGTGATAGTGTTGATAAAGTTTGTATAGAACAATATGATTTAATTTTTAAACAAGCTAAATTTCTAACTAGAGCTAATAAAGGAGGTTTTCGAGATTTAAAATTTTGTCTAGATACAGCTACATGGGATCATTTTGAATATAAAACTATTAATGATTTAATTGCTAATAATTTTTCATTGATTTTATGATTTTCTTATTGAAATATGCAATATTTTATTATATAATGTAAGTAACATAAAAAACAAAGGAGTTAGTAATGGCAGGTAAAGTAGGAAAAGCGTTATTATCAGTAACGACGAACGAATATGGTGATTTGCTTGAAATTTGTTATAATGCAATGACGCCATTATTCGTGAATGGTGGTCCAGGAATTGGAAAGTCTGCAATTCCTCGTCAAAGGTTCAGTCGAATAGCTCGTGAACAACATCTTCAGTATGTTGAATGGGCGGATTTGATGACTGATGAAAAGAAAGCTTGCATTGCTCGTCCAGGCGATTATTTCGTTTTGATGGATGCAAGAACATCTCAAATGGATACGACATCTATTCAAGGTGTACCAAATATGTTGAATACTGAAATGTTGGAAAACATTCCATATTCTTGGGTTGTATATATGACCCAAAAAGAAGCTAATGGTGCGATTTTCTTCGATGAAATTAATCTTGCAGCTCCAATTGTACAAGCAATCACTTATAGTGCTATTCACGATCGAGTTATTTCGGATCGTAGAATGGGTAATAATGTTTATATTTTTGCAGCTGGTAATAGGCAACAAGATCGGGCTCATACTTTCGATATGCCTCTCCCACTTCGAGATCGGTTTGCAGAAGTAGAAGTTACTCATCATGTCGAACAATGGATTGATTGGGCACGAATTGCTAAAATTAATCCGCATTTGATAGCTTTTATTGATTGGAAACCTCAAAGATTGTATAAGATTGATATTGATGTAAATGATAAACCATCAACTCCTCGTGGTTTAGAACGTGCATCTAAATTGATTGGTGATCGAAAGATTAATTCTGATAAAGTTCATCAATTGGTATCCATTAGTGCTGGTGCAGCTTTTGCAACTGAATTCCAAGCTTATACTGAATGCTATTCTAAGTTGAATTGGCCTGTATTGTTGAAAAATCCAAAGTCTGTTAGAGATTTGACGCTTGGTGCTCAATATGCTGTAAGTGCTGGTTGTTCGGAACAATTTCTTAGAGATAAGAAAAATCATAAACAAACTGAACAATTATTGTTTTTAGCAGAAGCAATGCGTCAAGACTTTACTATTAATACATTTAGAATGATGCGAGATGCTGATAAGTCTGCGTTTACTGCATCTCTTCAAAAGTTGAATAAAGGTAAAGATTTCGCTTCGAAATATGGTAAATTTATTATGGATATAAGTCAATGATATGCCCAGAAGAGTTAGAGGATAAAATTGTAGAAGGTGTTGATCCAAATACTTCACTAAAATCATTACCTATTGATATTCAAGATATTATATGTTGTAGAATGGGTGAAGAATTTAGTGTATATTGTGATGATTTAGTATTAGCTCAAACTATTATTAATTTAGCTCAAGAATTATCTCCAAAAATGACTATTATAGCATTTGCACGAATGATAGATTCAAACAAATCAAGCTTTAGGACAGTTCTTTTAGACTTAAAAATAGGATCTCAGCTTGCAGAAAAATATGGTATGACCGTACTAGATTTCCATGAAAATGCTCTATGTAAAGGTGATAAATTTGGGATAGAATGGAGATATAAACAATGATATCTCCAGAAGAATTACAAAATCAATTATTAGAAGGTATAGAATCGACTATTTTATTAGAAACATTACCTCTTGATATTCAAGATATTATATGTAGTAGAATTGGTATTGCATTTAGTGAACATTATGACGATTTAATATTAGCTCAAGCTATAATTGATTTAGCTCAAGAATTATCTCCAAAAATGACTATTATAGCATTTGCACGAATAGTAGAATTGAGTAAACAAGCCTTTGATGAAACACTTAATGTATTAAATATACGATCGTCTATTGTAGAAAAATATTGGAAACTTACTTGGGATTTTAATGCTACAATGGTTAAGGGTGATAAATTCGGGATAGAATGGAGATATAATTAATGAGTCTAACGAGTAATGTATCTATGTTGACAACTGAAGAGCGTTTGACAAAGAATATTATTTTGTTACAACGAGCTCAGAAGTTTTTTGCATATATTTTGATGCATTTTGCATTGAGAGAAACTCAAGAAAATTCTAAAGTTCCAACTATGGCTGTAAATGCTTTCGGTGATTTATATTGGAATTCTGATTTTGTTGACTCTTTAAGTAATGCCGGATTACAATATGTACTTTGTCATGAAGTTCTCCATATTGCTGCAGGTGATTTAGTTCGAGTTGGTAACCGCGATTCATCAATTTGGAATGTTGCTGCTGATTGTGTTAAAAATAATATTCTCAATCAAGAAGGGTTTACACCTCCAGTTTATACTTCTGGAAATATACCTAAAGATATGAAGGATATTAGGAAGATTAAACCTGGAGATAATATGGGTTTGATTCCTGATAAGAAACAGAATATTCAACTTGGTGATAAAGTTTATCATATTGGAGATAAATGTACTGAAGAAGTTTATGACGACCTTATCGAAGATATGGAACAAATTAAAATATATCTTTGTATATCTGGTGATGGTAAAGATGGTGAATCTGGTCATGGTGGTTTCGATATTCATTTAGAAGGTGATAAAGATGATAAAAAAGAATCACAAGACAAAGGTGGTGAGAAATCATCTGGTTTATCCCAACAAGAGAACCATTGGAGAAAGCTGACAGTTGAAGCTGCTGTATTTGCAAAAGAACGAGGTGAACTACCTGGCTTTGCAGAACATATGATAGATGATATTCTTAATCCAAAATTAGATTGGAGAAGTCGAGTAAGATCTTTCATTACAAATACAATTCCATTCGATTTTGAGAACAGAATGCCTGGTAGATCATTCTACAGCACTGGAGTATGGTGTCCGCGCACATTAAAAGAAGATATTACATTGCTTATATCGCTTGATTGTTCAGGATCTACGATGGGTGATCGAGAGAGATTTATGGGTGAATGTTGTGGTATTTTAAATGCACATCGTAATGTTAAAGCAAGACTAATTTGTTGGGATACTATAGTTAATCCAGCGAATGATATAGAAGTTGGAACTAATACAATTGAAAGATTAAAGAAGTTTAATTTAAAGAATGTAAATGGTGGTACAAACATTAGTGCATATGCTAAGTATGTTGAAGAAAAGGGATACAGTTCTCGATATCATATTCATTTAACTGATGGATATATTGAGAAGAATCCAATTTTACCTCCAGGAACACATCTTTTCGTATTATGTGGTTCCTTTTCTGATGAGATATTAAAGGAATATGGGGAGTGCATTGAAATTCATGAAGAATATTAAAGCGTGAATCGAAGGCACGCAGACAGGAGCAGGTGATGACTATTTTTCCTTTGTTTGGGTCATTGCCTGCTCCCAATTTTTAGATTTATTATGAAATATGCATTCCTACAAAGTAAAATAAAAAAGAATATATGGAATATCGTATCATATGAATCACTTACGGATGAAAAAGCATTTCAAAATATAGTTATAAGAACTAATTTTCATGATGGTAAAATACTTCAAAGAAATCCAATTGTTCTCCCAAAAGATGATTACAGAGGGAAGATGCAAGATGGAACTTTAGGTCATTTGGTAACTTCTGTGGAAACACCAAAGACTTTAACTTATTATGTTGAATCATGGCATTGTCAAATTTATAATGATTTAGATACATTAATTAAAACTCATTTTATAGATATGTTATGATATATGTAGTTGTACAATTAAAAAAATGTAAAAATACAGATTATATTCCACCTCCTCATATTGTAAAATGTACAAGAATTAACCTTTATTTAGAAGACTATGAAGATGACATTGATCGTGGTCAATTAGTTTTGAAATTAAAAAGTGACAAATATGGTAAAGGCTTCGATTGGTTTGAATGTATAAATGGTCATTTTATTCAAACTCATCATTTACATGAAGTGACAGTTAATGCCATTAAAAATCCAATTTATCCTTATCATCAATATAAATGGATAATATATAATACTTTAGATGAATTATTAGAAGAACATTTTGTAGATGTGTTATGAAACCATATAAATATGTATATTTGTTCAGAGCAGGTAGCAGTAAATATAATGGTTGGTATATTGTTAAATGTATTAGTGTTAATACAGGAAGAGATGATGCTGGAAGGGTATATTGTTTTGAAGATGGTGAAATTATAAAACATGATGATCCAATAGTTGTTGAAGCAAGAGGCGATATTCCAGATTTGAAACATTATAGATTTGCAGTTACACATTTTCATATTAAATCATTTGAAACTTTAGACAAATTATACAACCAACTTATAGCTGATATATTATGAGATACTTTTTTATTCGTGATAGAAATTGTGATGATTATTGGTATGTTATTGAAGGCAATATTTTAGCTGTTACTTGTGGTAAGGATAATCAAGTTTATTATGATTTTGGTAATCCACATCTTTTATTTATTTCTCATCAAATTAGTGGTAATGGTTTTAATAAACGTACTGGTCCTAAATTTTGTCCACATACATTCAATGTAGAACAATACATTGAATTAGATGATTTAATGAATAACCATTTTGCTGATATGTTATAATGTTTCTTGATTGAATTTTTTACATTGATTGCATATAATATACATAATGAATTGAATGAGATATAATGCTCTAACATGTTCTAATGTTAAAGAATTTTTGAAGATACATCAATGATAATACTAAGAATCTAGGTTCCAGAGAAATAACGGACCATGAAATTTGCATTTATAAAATTCACAGAAACAAACAAATGGGATATTGTCAAGTATTCTAGAGCAGAAGAAACTGATATGTCTGTATCATTTATAGATGGTACTTTAGTTGATTCATCTGTAATAACTACAGATTCAGGAAAATTTAGTCGACAAGACTATTTTATACCAAGTTATAGTAAACGAGTAAAAATG
>Ga0224508_10001794_pt1 | contig 18872 bp, 18 predicted proteins | sample SF_Jan12_sed_USG_4_FD_170157 | JGI IMG/M metagenome (GOLD analysis project Ga0224508, IMG submission 170157) | Sediment microbial communities from San Francisco Bay, California, United States - SF_Jan12_sed_USGS_21 | ecosystem: Environmental > Aquatic > Marine > Sediment | place: USA... | reverse complement strand
GGAGCAGGTTCGACGGCGAGCCGAACAATGACGACCACCGCAAGCGCGGTCAAGATCCAGAAGGGTGGGAACCAGAAGAAGACGGCACCCGAAGCCGCGGCTGGAATCAGTCCCACCAGCATTAGCAGCCGGCCGCGACGCGGATTGGTTGAGTACTTGAGGATGCCCAAGATCAAGACAACGCCCAGTGCTGCAACTATTCCGGTGAACAGAATGTCTCCGAGCAACGGCTCAGACGGCAACCGCACCTTTCGACCGTTGGATAGGGTCACCGTGTCCGGGATCAAGCGATCCACCCACAGGCCTACGGCCACGGTCAGGTAGGTCCCGGCAATGACTGCGGCCGTCGCCAGCCACCAGGTCGTCCTCTTCAGTCCTTTCATCATTCCCTCCGTACGCTCGGTGAGCGCCGATTTGCCGAGGTCGATGAGCATGCCGAGCCAGAAGGTGAACAGTCCGAGCCGTTTATCGTGTGGGTGTTCTTCTTGGAGGCGATCAGAGAAGAGCTGCACCATGGCGGGCCCGTAGGCCTGCCGGTGGGAACGGGGGTAGGCGATCAGCAGCCGTTGGTACCTGGATACCTGGCGTCCGATTCGTAGGTCGGCCATCATGCCTCCCCGTGGCTAGGCCGCAGCCGACGGACTTTCTTGCTGTCCGCAGCTCGCACCAGCGTAGCCAATCGCTCTGTCTCGGCGCTGAGCACTCGCTCACCGAGCCCACTCAATTGGTAGTAGCGCCGTCGTTCGTCATCCATGTCTGGGTCGGGACGCTCCTCGGTCTCGGCAATGAGACCGGCGCCCAACATTCGTTTGATCGAGCCGTACAGGGTTCCCGGGCCCATCGAAACCTCGTCGTTCGTGAGTCGCTCGACTTCGCGCATGATGGCGTAGCCGTGCTTTTCTCCATCTGCCAAGGCCAGCATGATGTGAGTCGTGGCTGGACTGAGTGGCAGGAACTCCTCGGGGTCCTTTGTTGTCCGGGATTCCGACACCTCGACCTCCTTGTCGACAACCGTGCGCACGGTTATGTCCGCACAAGATACATCCGTCACGGATATATGTCAAGTAGGTGTCTCCTCCCCCGGAGGGGGAGGTGGCCCGGAGGGCCGGAGGGGGCGGGAACGCTTTGCGTTCCGTGGGAACCACTTCGTGGCTCCAGCTCAGGGCAGTGCTCCGCTCTGCCACCCCCCAACAGACAAGCGGCCCCTCCTCTCGAAGGGGCCGCTCTCGGATAGACGTTGGCTACGAAACGACGAAAGCCAGCTTTACGGTGGCGTTGTACTGAACGACCTTGCCGTCGTTGACCCGGGCGGTCTGGGCCGTCACTTCGACGCCGGTGATGCCCTTGACGCTCTCCGACGCCTTGTCGACGGCTTGGGCGACTGCGTCTTCCCAGCTCTTTTCCGAAACACCGATGACCTCGATGACCTTGATGGCGCCCTTGCTGATGTAGTCGCTCACGAATATTTCCTCCTGGTTGCTTTCACTTAAAAGTTAGCGACTCACACGAGGATGCCGACGGCGAGGGCGACCGCTGCTACGCCGAAGGCAATGATCGAGCGGTTCCTCTCCGTCTTGCCGACTTGTTGCCATGCCAGAGTGATGAGGACGCCGGCCACCAGGCCACCGAGGTGGGCTTCCCAGGCAATCCGCGGCTCGACGAACGGGATGAGCAGGTTGATTCCCAGGATGATGCCGATGCTCTGGAGGTTGGCCCGTCCGGCGGCGGTGTGCCGATGTTTCCAGGCTCCGGCCAGCCAGGTACCGAACAGGCCGAATACTGCCCCCGATGCACCAACGGCCGGGCCGGAGTTGGTGGCGACGAAGGCGACACTGCCGAGCAAGGCAGCGGCCAGATAGAGCCCGGCGAACGGGAGTGATCCCACCTGGCGCTCGATGCCCGGGCCCAGCACGTACAGAGCCCACATGTTGAACATGATGTGGAACAGCCCGGAATGAAGGAAGGCGGTCGTGACCAGTAGCCACCAGTCGCCCTGCTCGACCTGTTGGGGCCACAGCGCGAAATTCTCGAAGATCCGATTGTTCAACTCGGGGCTGAGCGCTCCCAGGACGTAAACGATGATCGAGCTGGTCATGAGGAACATCGTCACTGGAGGAAGGGAGGTGCTCCTGGCCCGCAACTGGCTGCCGGTGATGATCTTGGCCTTGCCCCGCTGGTTGGCGCAGTCAGGACATTTTTGGCCGACGGGCGAATCGATTGAGCAGTCGGCACAGATCGGCTTCCCGCAGTCCGAACACGACAGGTAGGTGGACCGGTCGGTGTGCCGGTAGCAGGTGGGGGCGGTGGGCGTTTGATCCATGGCCCCCATATAACCGGGTCTGGCGCCAGATCGTTCCCCAACGCGAAGCAGGGGCGGCGAAAGCCGCCCCCACTTCTTCCCCGTATACCTCGCTAGGTGAGGCGGTGGGATCTCGCGAACCAGGATCGCGCTACAGCTCGCACACGAGGTCTGCGCAATCCAGTTCTTGTGAATAGCCTCACATGAAGTATGGAGGGGGCATGTGGGCCTACTTAGGGCCATAAGTCCCCAAACCCAGCCGGAATGAGCGTCTCACCCATGGAGTACCATCCACCCGGTGGAGTACCAGGCGCTGTATCGGAAATACCGGCCGCAATCCTTTGGTGAGATCGTCGGCCAGGACCACGTCACGTCGACCCTTCGTCGCGAGGTGCTTGAGGACAAGGTAAGCCACGCCTACCTGTTCGCCGGCCCCCGCGGCACCGGCAAGACGACAACTGCCCGGGTACTCGCCAAATCGCTGAACTGCCTCGATCGGGGGGCGGATGGTGAGCCATGCAACAAGTGCCACTCGTGCCAGTCGATTACCGAAGGCTCCTCGCTCGACGTCATTGAGCTGGATGCCGCGAGTCACAACAAGGTTGAGGACATTCGTGAGATCCGGGTGAACGTTGGCACGGTCGCTTCGGTGAGCGGTGCCCGTCGCATCTACATTTTGGACGAGGCCCACATGCTCTCGCGGGCGGCTTCGAACGCCCTGCTGAAGACGTTGGAGGAGCCTCCCGATGGTGTTCACTTCGTTCTCGCCACCACCGAGCCCTACAAGCTGCTCGACACGGTCCGCTCACGCAGCCAGCGCTTCGATTTCCACCCCATCGGCGTCGAAGCTCTTGGCGAGTACCTGGGTGAGATCGCCGAGCGTGAGCAGTACAAGGCAGCCCCCGATGGGCTGACCGCCATCTCCCACCATGCCTCCGGTTCGGTACGGGACGGCATGGGCCTACTCGAGCAAGTGGCCGCTCTCGGGTCGGGCACTGTGGACTCCGACGGTGTTTCGGCCGCCCTCGGTCTGGTTGGTTCGGAGGCATTCAAGCGGTTGTCGGAGGCCATCGTCAGTCAGGACGCCCGGTCGGGATTGGAGTTAGTGGCCGACATCGCATCCCAAGGGTCCGACCTGCGCCGGTTTGTGTCCGACGCTCTCGGGTACTTCCGGGGCGTCTTCTTGGCCCACTACGCCCCGAACATCGAAGAGATCGTCGATGAGTCCCCCGATCGGATTGAGGGATGGCGCGCAACCGCCCGCACGATGCCCGCCGCCGATGTCATCCAAGCCATCGATCAGTTGTCCGAGGCCTTGCTGCAACTACGCGAGGGCCGCGAGGAGCGCCTGGTGGTGGAGTTGACCATCATCCGGCTCACCCGCCACGACACTGCCATCGACGCGGTGTCGTTGGCCGCCCGTCTCGACCGCATAGAGGGCCGGCTCCGTCGCGATCCGGGGGTTGGTCCCGAATCAAGCCCGGCCGAGCCCAAGCCGGCCGCCGCCCCGCAGATCCCCAAAGCGGCCGCCGCTCCTGTCGAGAAGCCGGTCCCGGCCCAATCCGCCGCGGCCCCTGTCGCAACGCCGGCAACGGCTGCCGAAGCGGCCGAAGCCCCCTTCGCGACCCCCACCGCCAGTGAACCGAGCGCACCGGCGGCCCCAATGCGCGACGAGATGCCTGACGCCGACGTCACCATGAACGCGGTGGAGGCCGCCTGGCCCGCCCTCATCGGCAAAGTGCGCGAAGCCGTTGGGCCCCGTCGCTATGCCCTCCTCAAGGAGGCCACCCCCGGCTCGGCCGAAGGCAACCGACTCGTCCTTCACCTTCCACCGCACCTCACGTTTCACCTTGAGTCGTTGAAGGAAGACCAGGCGCTGCGCGACGTCGTCGAGATGGCGGCTTCCGACCTGTTGGGCGGCCGAGTTCGAGTGGCCTACAAGCCGGGACCCGACGGTTCACCCGCCCTCAGCGCAGTGCAAGACCCACTTCCCGAGAAGCCCGCTCGCGTTCCCGACCCGGCCGACCTGGTCGAGGCAACCGATGGTGGTGGAACCGACCCCACCAAGCTGGTCGAGGACATCCTCGGCGGGGAAGTGATCGATCAGGACCCTGGCTCGGCGTAACCCGGCCCTGGTGGAAGAGAATCCGGTTCGTCAGGCAAGGCGCTACTCTCCGCGCATGGGACGTTTACCGAAAGACATGCAGAAACTGCTCGAACAAGCCTCCGCAATGCAGGCAAAGATGCAAGAGGCCCAGCAAGCTGCTGCCGAGCAGGAGTTCGAAGGCACCGCAGGCGGTGGCGTCGTCAAAGCCACTGTCAAAGGTTCGGGCGAGGTCGTTTCGGTGACCCTCGATCCATCGGTTCTCGACCCAGAGGACCCGGAGTTGGTGGGCGACCTGGTCGTTGCCGCGCTCAACCAGGCTCAGCAGGCAGCCACCGCAGCCCTCTCTGGTGAAATTAGTGACGCCACCGGTGGCCTCGACCTGGACGGGCTCGGCCTGGGCGGATTGCTCGGCTAGGGCATGTTCGAACCGCCGGTTCAAAGGCTCATCGACGAGCTCGCCCGACTCCCCGGCATCGGTAGAAAGTCGGCCCAGCGGCTGGCCTTCCACCTCCTCAATGCCGACGAGGCCGACGCCGAGCGCCTTTCCAACGCCATCGTCGACATGCGGCGAGACATCAGCCTGTGCACTCGTTGCTTCAACGTTGCCGCCGGCACCGAATGCACGATTTGTCTCGACACCCGTCGCGATCCGTCCATGTTGTGCGTCGTGGAGCGGGCCCAAGACATCGTGGTTATGGAGAAGACCCACGAGTTCGGCGGCCGCTATCACGTGCTGGGCGGCTCCATCTCTCCCATCGCCGGCATCGGCCCCGACCAACTCCACTTCCGCGAGTTGCTCGCCCGCATCGAGCCCGAGGGTGTGAAGGAAGTGATCGCCGCCACTAACCCGACTGTCGAAGGCGACGCCACCGCTCTCTACCTGGCCCGGGTCCTCAAGCCTCTTGGGGTTAAAGTCACCCGCCTCGCCAGCGGTCTCCCGGTGGGAGGCGACCTCGACTACGCCGACGAAGTAACCCTCGGCCGCGCCCTGGTCGGCCGCCAGGAGCTGTAGCCAAGGTTGTTCCCCTCCTTCAGGGACGGTGGGCTCGCCGTAGGCCAACTCGGGTTGGGTCTCCGCATTGAGGTGCTGTGACAATCATCGCCCCGACCCCTGACTAGTCAGTCCGAGAGCGACTTCAACCATTCCTTAGGAAATTCGGGTGCGGCCGATGCTTCTAGTGTTGACGGTTTCCTCAGCCTCAACGCCTCCTCCGCAAAGGGGGGCCGGGTCCTCACAGCCGGCCCCCTTTTGTGTTTTCTGGAGAGAATCCGTGGCGACGCTCAGCTGGTTGGCGGGACCCGGACGACCATCGCGTCGCGTGTGTTTGGCTCTTCGGCTCAGAAACCCTTCGGGTTCCCGGCCTCATCGCGGTGTCGATAGGGCCCCAGCCCCATCGACTGGCGACGCTCAGCTGGTTGGCGGGACCCGGACGACCATCGCGTCGCCTTGCCCGCCGCCGCCGCACAGGGTGGCTCCGCCGATTCCACCACCTCGCTGACGCAGGGCATTGATGAGCGTGACGATGAGGCGGGCGCCGGTGGCACCGAGTGGGTGGCCGAGCGCCACGGCTCCTCCCAGGACATTGACCTTCTCGTGCGGGAGGTCGAGCATCTTGGCCGACCAGATCGAAACCCCGCTGAACGCCTCATTTATCTCAACCACATCCAGATCTGTCGGTGATAGGTCGGCTTTCTTGAGAGCGAGTCGCAGAGCCTCGGCCGGTCGCTCATGCAGGGTGGCATCGACGCCCCCGATCTGCCCGTAGGCGAGGATCTCAGCTACGACCGGCAGGCCCTCGGCCTCCGCCGCCGCGGCGTCGGCCACCACTACGGCAGCCGCACCATCGGAAATCTGTGAAGCGTTCCCGGCCGTGATGGTGCCGTCCTTGGTGAAGGCGGCTCGTAATCCGGCTAGCGATTCCGGAGTTGAGTCCGGTCGAATGCCTCCGTCTCGATTAACCACCACTGGATCACCGCGGCGCTGTGGCACTTCGACGGGGACGATCTCGGCGGCGGAGACTCCCGACTCGGTGGCGGTGGCGGCGCGGACATGGCTGGCCGCCGCCCACTCGTCCTGAATCTCGCGGCTGACGCCGAGGCGGGCACCGTTGCCGTCGGACTGGGCACCCATGGTGCACTGATCGAAGGCACAGAACAGACCGTCGTGCTCCATCGAGTCGACGAGCTCCCCGTTTCCATAGCCATAGCCATAGCGACCCTTGGTCAGCAGGTAGGGGGCGTTGGTCATGGATTCCATGCCACCCGCCACCACGAACGTGGCTTCGCCCAACCGGATGTCGCGGTCGGCCATCCCGATGGCTGTCATGCCCGAGAGACATACCTTGTTGATAGTGGTGGCGGGCACCGTCATCGGAATGCCGGCCTTGACCGCGGCCTGGCGACTGGTGATCTGGCCGGTCCCGGCCTGCAATACATGGCCGAATAGCACTTCGTCCACCTTCTCCGGGTTCAAGCCTGAGCGTTCGAGTGCGCCCCGAATGGCCACCGCCCCGAGGTCGACGGCACTAAGTGTCTTGAAGGCCCCACCGAACTTTCCGATGGGAGTGCGAGCGATGGACGTGATGACCGAAGGCATGCAGACAGTGTATGCCCCTTGCGCGGCCGCGGTTTGACCAGGCGGAACCGTCCCTTGTTTTCGCTCAATGTTCACTTTCCGGCGCAGCTAGCACCTGGATGGCCGGTAGCATCTGGCGCTCACCCCCCTCTCTGGACGGATCCAACAATGAAACAACAACGGTTCGACCGCGCGGTCGTATTACTTGACTCCAGCTCGTCTGATGGAGACGACGGCGCCAGCCTGGCGGCCTCGCTTCTCGGCGCCGACGGGCACCTAACCCTCGCCGTGTCACTGTCCGGCCCCGAAGCATGGGGTGTGAGTGCTTTTGCGGATTCCGAGGCATTGTCGATCTCTGATGCAGCCACGGTCTACCTGAAGCAGGTCACGGAACGCCTTGACCATCCGCAGATCAGCACCACCATGGTGGACGGCGCCGAGCTCACCGCAGAGCTCATTGCGATGGTCGAGGAGTCCGACGCCGACGTCCTCGTGCTGCCCGCCCCCTGGGCGGTACGGATCATGGCTACTAAGCGATCCTGGGCGGCACTGTCGTTCCCAGTTGTGGTCGTCCCAGCTCGTCCATCGGCGGCCTGAGCGGCCGGCGCCAGCCCGACTCCCCAGCGGTCGCGAAGTGAAACGCCTCCCCTGACAGTCGTCACCCCACCCTCTAACCTCAGGGCGTGATGTTTCTCATCAATCTCGACCACGTCGGAATAGCGGTGCGTGACCTTGATGCCGCGCTGGCTGAGTACGCCCGTCAGTACCGGATACAGTCGGTGCACCGGGAAGTCATTGAGAGCCAGGGGGTGGAGGAGGCCATGATCGCCGTAGGCGGCTCCTACATTCAGCTGCTGCAGCCCCTCGCCGAGGACACTCCGGTTGGCAAGTTCTTGGCCAAGAACGGTGAGGGCCTGCATCACGTTGCCTATGCCGTACCCGACCTCGATGCCGCCCTCGACCATCTGCGATCCGAAGGCGTGCAGCTCATCGACGAGGAACCACGTCTGGGAGGTAGCGACAAACGCATAGCGTTCGTGCACCCCAAGGCGCTCGCCGGGACACTGGTCGAACTGGTGGAGTCGCCATGACTCCAGAGGTCGAGATCGTCGGCGGTGCGGGTGAATACGAGGCGACGGTCATCGTTGCCGCCATCCAGGCGATCATCGCCGAAGAAGAGGCCAAGCTGAAGCGCATGACAACCACTTCGCGATGGAAGGCCGAGATCACGCCCTTCGAACGCGGTACCTGGGGCGTTCCCCGACCCGAGCGTCCTACCTACCCAGAGGACTAAGCGCTCTTCTTCTCCCGTCCATCGCGACGGGCCACTCCGACGGCCAGCGGCAGCGTGAAGGCAAAGCGGGCACCGTGAGGGAAAGCGTCGCTGTAGGTCAGGTCGCCGCCCATGGCTCGCACTAATTGACGGGCGATCGGCAGACCAAGTCCGACTCCGCTGTCGGTGCGATCGTCGCCCTTTGACACCTGTTCGAAGTGATCGAAGATGCGCCGTTGGTCCTCCTCCGGGACTCCCCGCCCGTTGTCGGTGACGGATATCACGTACATCCGCTCGGTTTCCTGGCCATCGACCAGCACTTCGTCGCCGCCATACTTGCGGGCGTTGCCCAGCAGGTTGCGGAGCACCTGTTCTATCCGGCGAGGATCGCCGAGCACCGTGACACCTCCGGTTATGGCAACTCGGGCTTCGGTTTCGCTGCCGGTTGGGAACATGAGCGAGACAATCCGATGCGTGAGGGGAGCCGGGTCGAACGGAGCGCTCTCGATCGACATTTTCCCGGCCTCGAGGCGGGGGATGATGAGGATGTCCTCAACCAGTGCGTGCAGATGTTCGGCCTGGCTATTGATGATCCCCAGGAACTCGTGAATCTCGGATTCTTCGAGCTCGTCCCAGCCGGCATCGAGGGTCTCGGCGAACCCGGCAATGGAGGTGAGGGGAGTCCGCAGCTCGTGGCTGACCATTGACACGAACTGGTCCTTGGCCAGGTTGGCTTGCCGCTCCGTTTCCAGCATTTTTCGCTCAACCCCGCGGATCTTGTGGAGCGACCCCGAAGCGGCCGCTACCGCAATCACCAGCAGGACGAGGAAGAGCACGGCCGTCACCACGTTCACGAACAGGCTTTCGATCACCTCGCTCAGCGGGGCCGGGGCGAAGAAGTGAGCAATGGTGAACAACGTCCCCATGTAGAGGACGATCAGCAGGGCTTTGTCCGGCCGGAGGAGGAGGAAGGCCATGACCAGCAGGTAGGGGGTGGCGGCCAGCAGCAGGGTTGGCCATGTCCCGGTCAACAGCAGGATGACTCCAATCATGGTGACGTCGATGGCAACACCGATGGCCATTGAGCGCCCGGGACGGCGACGGAGGAACTCGTTCATGCCTCCCCCGGCCGCCAGGGTGACCAGAGCGAGGACGAAGGCCTCCCATCCGATCTCAAAACCAATGATGAAGATGGCTACCCCGGACAAGGTGAGGTTCACGGCCCGGATCCGGTCGAAGGCCGGCCCGATGTCGTCGTAGGAGGGTGGCGCGTCGACAACGTGCTGCATTTCGTGTTCTTCGGCAGCAGATCGCGCCGGATTGAGAGTAACTAGTCCGTCAAATTCCCTGGTGTTGCCGAAGGTTTTCCAGCACCTCGGAGCTGACACTAAGGTCGCCGTACCCGGAACCCAGTTTGAGTCCAGGTTTGTAGGTCCCGTGGTAGTCGGAGCCGCCGGAGGGCTCCAATCCTGCCTGGTTGGCTCGCTCAACCAACTCCAGCCGGGTGTTCTGCTCATATTCCGGATAGAACGCTTCGATTCCGACTAACCCGACGGCCGCCATCCGTTTGAGCTCCTCGTCGAGCTCGGTTCCGGCCACTCCCAGCGTGTGTGGGTGAGCGATAACCGGCACCGCTCCCGAGGAACGGGCAAGCTGGATGGCAGCTTCCGGCTCGAGGCGGGCCCGGCCGACGTAGGCGGGTCGGCCCGCCGCCAGGTAGAAGTCGAACGCCTCGCCCATCGACTCGACGTAACCTTTGCGGAGGAGGATGGCGGCCATGTGGGGGCGCCCCACCCCGGTGCCTCCTGCCTCTTCCAGGACTTCTTCGTAGGTGATATCGACGTTGAGCTCGGTCAGCTTGGCCACCATCTCCTGATTGCGGGTGGCCCGGCCCGCCTGCAACTCGGCCAGCCGGTCTTGCAGGGGCCCGCTCCCCGGCTCCAGCCACAGGACAACCATGTGAAACCCACCGCGGTCCCATTCGCACGACAATTCGATGCCGGGGATGACTTCAATACCGAGGGCGGCTCCCGCGGTGACGGCCTCGGGTACCCCGTCGAGATTGTCATGGTCGGTCAGTGCCACTGCCTCGAGCCGAGCTTTGGCAGCCTTGGTCACCAACTCGGTCGGGCTGTCCGATCCGTCGGAGAAGGCGCTGTGGGTGTGGAGGTCAACGGACAGGGCGCTTACCCCACGGTGATGGCGACCGACTCGATGTACACCGACTCGAGCGGGCGGGATTGCTCGCCGCCCGAGTTGTAGCCGAGCGGGACCGCCTTGATGGCATCGATGACATCTTCACTGCCCACCAGTCGGCCGAACTTGATGAACTGGAAGCTCAGATGGAGGTTGTTTTCCTCCAGCACGATGAAGAACTGGCTGCCGGAGCTGCCCGGGGTCGACGAGTTGGCCATGGCCACGTCGCCGATGTCATAGGTGGTCCCGAACTCCTCGAACTCGTCTGGCAGGAAGTAGCCGGGGTTGCCGTTTCCGACTCCGGTCGGGTCGCCGGCCTGGATGACGAAGCTGGGGAAAACCCGGTGTATCGGCGATCCATCGAAGTAGCCCTGGCGGGCCAGGAACACGAAGCTGTTGACCGTTTCGGGGGCCAGCGACGGGTCGAGTTCGAGGGTGATGTCTCCGCAGGAGGTGGTCAGCACGGCGGTCACGGTGGCGTCGGCGGCTATGGCCTGGTCCTCGGCGGCTTCAAACGTCAGGTCGGCGGGAGCCGGAGGCTGGGTAGCCCCACAGGCCGTCGGCTGGCCGGCGAACAACTCATAGTTGGTGGCCGTGGCGGCCTGCTCGGGAGTGGTGGTGGTTGTGGTCCCCGCCGTTGTGCTGGTAGTGGTGGCTTCCGGTTCGTCGTCACCGCCCGAGAGGAACGAGAACAACAACAGCGGCCCCAGTACCACGGCTACCAGGACCGTGATATTGCGGACGGTGCGGATCCGGCCGGCACGGGTGGCAGCTTTCCGTTCGAGCTCCAGCCGGGCGGCCCGGTTTTCCTTCTGTCGTTGACGCTTGTCGGTAGGCATGAAGCCCGCATGATAGGGAGCTAGCAGCCGCCGCACCGCACGACAGGGGTCCTCATATACTCCGCGATATGCCTCTTGTTGTTCAGAAGTACGGAGGGACCTCGGTCGGGGATGCCGAGCGCATAGCCACCGTTGCCCGGCGGGTCGTCGAGACCCGTAAGGCCGGCAATGACGTGATCGTTGTCGTCTCAGCCATGGGTCAAACCACCGACGAGTTGATACAACTCGCCACCACCATCAGCTCCCAGCCGGGCGGCCGGGAAATGGACATGCTGCTCACTGCCGGCGAGCGAATCTCCATGGCGCTGTTGGCCATGGCGATCAAAGACATGGGAGTTGAGGCAGCCAGTCTCACCGGGTCCCAGGCCGGGATCCTCACCGATTCCTCCCATGGGGAGGCCAAGATCACCGCCATCCGCGGTGACCGGGTCCGCCAGTACCTCGACGAGGGCCTGGTAGTGATTGTGGCCGGGTTCCAGGGCGTCGATCCGGAGAGCCGGGATGTCACAACGCTCGGACGGGGCGGTTCGGATACCACCGCAGTGGCGCTGGCAGCCGTGCTGGGCGCCGATGTGTGCGAGATCTACACCGACGTCGACGGGGTGTTCACCGCCGACCCCCGGGTGGTGGGAACCGCCCGCAAGCTCGATGAGGTCTCATACGAGGACATGCTGGAGTTGGCGGGTGCCGGGACCGGGGTTTTGATGGCCCGATCGGTAGAGTTTGCCCGCCGATACGGCATCCCTCTGCATGTCAGGTCGTCTTTTCACAACGGTGTCGGCACTTGGATCAAGGAGAAGGCTATGGAAGAAACGGTTATCACCGGAATAGCCCAGGACACGTCGGCGGCGAAGGTGACCGTCCAGGGCGTTCCCGACCAGCCAGGCATCGCCGCCGGGTTGTTTGGAGCGCTGGCGGCAGAGGACGTGGATGTTGACATGATCGTCCAGAACGTCTCAACGGAAGGCCACACGGACATCAGCTTCACGGTCGCCAAGGAGCATTTGGACAAAGCGAAGTCGGCTGCCGAAGCCATAATGCCCGAGCTCGGGGCGGTTGGATTGGACGTCGATCCCGAGATCGCCAAGGTCTCGTTGGTGGGTGCGGGCATGCGGAATCATCCCGGTGTCGCCGCCGACATGTTCAAGGTGCTGGCCGAGCGCGACATCAACATCTCGATGATTTCCACGTCGGCCATTCGAGTTTCCTGCGTCATCGACTCCGGACGGTCAGACGAAGCGGTCCGAGCCCTTCACGACTACTACCTCCCCGCCGAAGCAAACGCATGAGTGATTTGAGTGTTGCCGTTGTTGGAGCCACCGGGGCCGTCGGTCGGGTCATGCGCGACATACTCTCGGAGCGGTCCTTTCCCATCGGTCAGCTGCGGCTCATGGCCTCAGAGCGATCGGCCGGGACCGTGATCGAGACCGGGTATGGCGCGGTCGAGGTCGAGGATCTTGCCAAAGCCGACCCCTCGGGCATCGACATCGCCCTCTTCTCCGCCGGCGGTGACCGCAGCCGGCAGTACGCACCCAAGTTCGCCGAAGCCGGTGCCATCGTGATCGACAACTCGTCGGCCTTCCGGATGGACGCAGACGTTCCGTTGGTGGTGGCCGACGTCAACAACGAGGCGGCCCTCAGCCACAACGGCATCATCGCCAACCCCAACTGCACCACCATGGTGCTGATGATGGCAGTCGCTCCGCTCCACCGGGCCGCCGGGCTGCAAGGCATGGTGACGACCTCCTATCAGTCCGTGTCGGGCACCGGCAACAGCGCCATCGCCGAGTTGCGCGACCAGGCCGAGTGGTTCGCCAAGACCCCCCAGGCCCTCATCGACGGCGGGTGGGAAGAGCCGGACCACACCGTGTTCACCCGTCCGATTGGCTGGAACGTGCTGCCCTTTGCCGGCAACGAAGTCGATGGCGGCTATACCGACGAGGAGATGAAGCTCCAGAACGAGAGCCGCAAGATCCTCGACATCCCCGACTTGCTCGTCGAACCAACCTGTGTGCGGGTCCCCGTGGTGGTGGGGCACGGCATCGCCGCCACCCTGTGGTTCGGCGATCCGATGTCGCCCGACGAGGCCACCAAGCTCATCGACGATGCCCCCGGTGTGCAGGTTTGGAGTGAGAAGACGGCCACTCCGCTCGATTCAGCCGGCATGGACGACGTGCTCGTCAGCCGAATTCGAGCCACTCTGGGCGAGTCGGGCGGCATCAACCTGTGGGCGGTCGGTGACAACCTCCGCAAAGGCGCCGCCCTCAACACCATCCAGATCGCCGAGCTGTTCCTCTAACCGGGGATTCGGTTCTGCGGGACATAGGGATTGACTCACACCAACTGTCCCCGAACTATGGCCTGAGCGGAAGGTCCCTCGATTGCTCGTGTGTGTATAGTTAGGCGTATGCCAAGAATGCAGGTCTATCTCCCCGAAGAGCTCTATGCAGCGGTCAAGGGCCGGGGGCTTCCGGCGTCTGAGCTGCTGCAGGAAGCAGTCCGAGTCGAGATCCGTCGTCGCGACTTGTTGGACGTCACGGATGGTTACCTCGTCGAGCTCCTTGCCGAGGTTGGTGAGCCGGATGCCGAGCAATCAGCTCGGGCCCACCAGCTGGCCCGCCGCTTGCGCCGAAACGCCGATCGAGCCGCCGGGTAGATGCTGGTTTTGGATTCGGGTGGCGTCACCCGGTTGTCTGAGCGAACCCGCCAAGCGGCTGCTCTGATCACGGCGCTGAAGGCCGAGGCCTTGTGGCCACCTCTCGTGCCGACGCCGGTTCTTGTCGAGTCGCTGCACGGGGATCCTGCCAAAGACACCCTTGTCAATCGGTTCTTGAAGACCTGCGACCTTCTTGAGGACATTGACGAGTCCCTGGCGCGGCGCGCTGCCCGGCTGAGCACACAAGCCCAGACTGGATCCGCAGTCGATGCTCTGGTGGTGGCGGCTGCAGAACCGGGTGGATCGATTCTCACCTCCGACAGAGACGACCTGGTCGCCCTTGCCGGGTATACACAGGGTGTGGTTGTGGAACGCGTGTAGGTGTACCAAGCGAATCGGGCGACTCGGCTGCTAGTCCGAAGAAACTCGCAGCTGGGGTCGGGCAGCGCCCATCCGCGGCCACTGGAACTGGTCGGGACCGGTAGGGTTCTGGCCCTTGTTAACCCACCGGGTCGCCAGGAAGTCGTGAAGCTCTGCCAGCCACGGTGAGGCCGAGGTCAAGAGGAAGCTGAATCGATGTGCGTCGTCGGCACCGTCCCAGACTGACCCCCGCAGCTCGTAGACCGGTGTGGCTTCCGGTAGGTCCTCTCGCATGACAAGCCAAACCGTCTGCATCCGGGCCGGTTGTGCGTCGCCGTCCTGCTGAATGAAGAGCGTGAAGTTCTCGTCTGCGAAGGCGAGGGATGGGGTGAGAGATGCAGCGATAGTGGCGGGCTCCCAGTCGTGCAGTCCCGGCCACCACACCTGCACCTCCAGCGTCATGTGCGGGAAGCCTTCCCCGTCTTTCTCCGGCCATGCGGCCGCCTTCCTCATGACGGCGGAGCCAGCGCCCAATTCAGGTGCTGTGGTCAGCGGCTTGGTCGCACGCGCTTCTTCGGGAGCCGCCATGGCATGGTCGGGCCTTGGGGTGGCCTCCATCACGATGGCTGGTCGGCACGTTTCACACAACCAGACAGCCAGTGCGGCAACAGCCGACTTGTCCAGATAGAGATTCATGGGTTCCCGGAACTCAGTCACGATCGTGCCGGCGTTGAATCTCTCGAGGACGTCGTCGATGGCCGGTTGAAGCTGTCCGTGCCGGTCCAACGCCTGTAAGGACGTAATGGCCAGGCGGGTGGTGTCACCGGCGGTCATCCCGAGGCCCTCGCCGAATCCGATCAATTGACGTAAACGGGCTTTGACTGAGGCCGAACCACGGGCGGGGAACGCGAGCTCGGCCAACTCGTGCATGGCACTGCCCGAACCTGCGGCAGAACCACGACCCTTGTATCGAACAGCCATTAGACCCCCCTCTCGCGCGTTAGAGCCACAATCTACCCGAAACTTTTTCGCGGCTTTTCACGCCAAGTGGCATTTCAAAACGCAGAATGCGCCTGCCAGGACGGGTAGACGGTTGCGTCCGCAACCGGTCCGAGGCCCTGCGATACCACCGCTCTGGTGCCCGCCCGGTACGATGGCCCCGCTCTTGTGAGCCGACCCCGATGAACCTGCCCACCACCCCTTTGCCTCGGGCCATTCTTGATGCCGCTGCCACCGACCCGAGCTGGTTGCCTGCCCTGTCACGGGGACACAAAAACCGGTCGTCGACCAACGAATGTCATCAAGGACAATGCGCCGTCTTCCGATAGCTGCACCGTTCTAATCCAATTCCCGCCAGCCCAGAAACCATGATTCCTCTATTCATACCGGCCCTTCTCGTGGCCGCCGCCGTACTCGTCCTGCCGCCGGGTCACTGGTCCCGCATTCCACGCGGAGTGGCATTCGGGGTGAGTGCGATCCTATTGACGGTCGCGGTCCAGTTCCAGGGTGCCCCGGCCGCCCAGGCATGCACGCAGTGCGCGGCGGCCGCTTCCGATCCCGCCACGATCGGTGCCTTCGGATCGCTTTGGATGCTCGTCTGGGGCGGTCTCGCCTCTATCGCGCGAGCCAGCGGGCTCTATCGCCTGGCCATCGCGGCGCGGCGACTGGCGCGTATTCTCCGTTCGCGCCGACTCTGGCGGGGGGTGGTAGACGCCACCGTGCTCATTTCGATGATCGGCTCACTGGTGGTGGTTTTCCCGGAACCGAACCCGGCGGACGCGTCGTATGTCGTTGACTCGACGAACACTGGGTTCACGGCCGGCGCCTACATCATCGACATGGGGGTGGAGCCCCAGACGGTCGAGAACGGATTGAAACCCTTCGGCCTGGTCTACGACCTCATGGTCAACAATCAGATCCCGGTGGTATGGGCAATCAACGATGCCAAGGTCAAAGATGGTGACGATTTCACCGTTGACTCGGTGAATGGTGGAGGGCCCAAGACCTACAAGGGCGGGCCGTTCGTGATCGAAGCCGAGTGGGCGGCCGAGGCGGGGCCGATCATCAGCACCTGGACGAGTCGTTATTCCGGAATGGTGGTCGACCAGGCGACGGCTGCGTTCGACGTTCCGGTGTTCGAAACTCTGACCGCGTGGCCCAATATCGCCCTCGACGCCGACAATGGCGGCATTGCCGCTTCCTACTACGAGGAAGCGGACATCCCGGAAGCTGCCTACAGCGAAGTCGATCCCGGACTTCCCTACGACTTCGGCGGGGTTCCCTTTCCCACGGAGGGCCAGCCGCTCAGTCAGTGCATCGACTTCTACGCCATGCCTCACGCCGATCCGGAATGGGACACCCACAGTGCCCTGGTCGACTTCAACGAGGAAGGTGGCTTCATCTGGGCCGCCTGTCACGCCGTGTCGGTCCTCGAGAACGTCGACGATCCTGCCGACCCCGACCCCGACCCGAACATGAACTTCTTGTCGGTGAACGGCCTGGTCGACTTCGGTGACCACGGCGATGGCGATGGCTCCTACGTGTACGACACGGCTCGCGGGGCCGACCCGATCATGCAGTTCCTCGGTGTCATCGACAGTGCCACCGAGAACGGTTCCGAGCAGATCTACCTTCCACTCGATGGAGGCTGGCGCCCGACCACCACCATCCTCGCGTGGGATGACAACCATCCCGAGGTGGGGCCCGGACTGTCACCGGGCCCGGCCGCCAAACTCGCCTACGGGCGTGGGTTCGGCGATCCCACCAATGGACTCGTCATGTATGAAGGTGGCCACAGCCACACCAACGGCGATGAAGCGGACTCGGTCTCGGCCCAGCGGGCTTTCCTGAATCTCAACCTTCTGGCCGGCATCGAGCGAGGCTTGGATGTAGAGACCACGATCCCGGATTTGATCGTGGCCGGCAGCAGCGTGGCAGTCTCAGCGTCGGTGACCGGCGGTTCGGGCGGATACACGTATGCCTGGACCTCCGACTGCGGCGGAACCTTCGACGATCCGACCGCGGCCAGCACCACCTTCAACGCTCCCAACATCGAAAGTCCGTGCAGCGTTCGGGTGAGCGTTGGCGACTCCTGCGGGCACATCTCTTTCGGCGCCGAGCGGCCCCTCATCGCCCCGGAAGTCGACCTTGCCATCGACAAGACCGATGACGTCGATCCCATTGAGCCCGGCAACACGCTGACCTACACGATTACCGTCGACAACCTCGGAGGCACTCCTGCCACGGGTGTGACGGTGAGCGACGTGCTGCCCGCCGAGGTCTCGCTGGTGTCGGCCATTCCCTCTCAGGGAACCTGCTCGCCCGGGGCGGGGACCGTCGACTGTGACCTGGGCACCATTCCGTTCCCGGGGACGGCAACGATCGCGGTGGCCGTGACCATCCTCGACAGCGCCGACGGGGTCATAACCAACACCGCGACGGTGGCCGGCGATCAACCCGATCCCAACCTCCTCAACAACGTGGCACAGGAAGACACGCTGGCCGCCTTCAAGGACCTGCAGCTCACCAAGACCCCCAGCGTTGAATATCTCTACGCTCCCGGCGGGCCGGTCACCTACACATACACGGTATGGACGACGGGATCGAACAGTCTGTCCGATGTGCTGGTCACCGACGACGTTTGCTCACCGGTGGCCTATCAGTCGGGTGACGATGGCGACAACCTGTTGGAGCCGGGAGAAACCTGGGTCTTCGAGTGCAGCCAGCCATTAGCGGCCGCAACTACCAACATCGCGGTTGCCTCGGCGACCGATCCCGTGGCCGGAACCATCGAATCGTTTCCCATGGCTGCCACGGTGAAGGTCATCAGCCCCGCCATCGACATCCAGAAGGGTCCCGACCCCACCACCGCCGTGCCGGGAAGCGTTGCCATCTTCGATATCACCGTCACCAACATCGGAACCGGGGACGCCTACCTCGTCGACGTCACCATCGACGATCCGAGCGCTCCCAGCTGCAACCGGGACATCCCCTACCTGGCCGAGGGCGCCGTGTTCACCTACAGCTGCGCCTGGCTCGGTGTGACGCCCCCGGCCACGAATGCCATCTCGGTAGACGCCACCGATCCACTCGGCAATCTGCTCAGCTCGTACGGTGCAGCCGACTCCGACACCGCCGACGTGGTGGCCGGCACCGCCGACCTGTCGGTGACCAAAGACGTGACACCGACGGTTGCCTATCCCGGGGATCCCGTTGCCTACACCATCACCGTGGAGAACACGTCGGGCGTGACCCAGGACAACGTGGTAGTGAGCGATTCGCTGACACCGGAGTTGAACTGGGTGAGTACCACCATCGAGGCCCCTACTCCGGTCATCTCCGACGACTTCAGTCACGACATAAACGATCCCAAGCTCTATTTCTCGGGGTGGCAGGAGATCAATGAGGGCCTCGACCGGTTCGGGGGCGACATCCGGGTAGTCAACGACTCCGATAACGCCAACTGCACCATTCCCACCGAATGCGTAGCGCGGCTCCAGAACAAAGACCGCGGGATCTCCTACCCAATCGACCTCTCGGCGACGTCGAGTGTGAAAGTGGAGTTCGA
>Ga0224508_10001793_pt1 | contig 18878 bp, 17 predicted proteins | sample SF_Jan12_sed_USG_4_FD_170157 | JGI IMG/M metagenome (GOLD analysis project Ga0224508, IMG submission 170157) | Sediment microbial communities from San Francisco Bay, California, United States - SF_Jan12_sed_USGS_21 | ecosystem: Environmental > Aquatic > Marine > Sediment | place: USA... | reverse complement strand
GCTCCTTGCCTTTTCGACACTCGGGCTCGAGACGCTCCTCGACGAGCCCTGGCCGCCGCAGATGGCGCTGCGCAACGGCACCGTGGTCTACTTTTTCGTTTTCGTCGGCCTGATGGCGCTCAGCTACAGACCGCGCCTCATGCTCTGGAGCGGCTTCGTCGGCGCCCTGGCCTGGAGCGGCGGCGCCGCTTGGCTCGTGGCGCAGCCCGGCAGCTTGCCCGCCTTCGTGGACCGCGAGATGTCCGCTCAGGAGTCCCTCGCCCTGCACCTCGATCCGCGCTTTGTCGACACCGGCGTATGGCAGCAGAACGTGATCGTCCTGCTGCTGGTGGCCGGAATCCTGGCGGTGGCCGGCTGGCGCGGCAAGCGCCTGGTGCAGCGCCAGGCCGAGGCGGAGCGGGAGCGCGGCAACCTGGCGCGCCATTTCTCGCCCAACATGGTCGATCAGCTGGCCGGGACCGATGAAGCCCTGGGCGCCGTGCGCAGCCAGCCGGTCGCCGTGCTCTTCGCCGACATCGTCGGCTTCACCCAGGTCTCCGAAGCGCTCCCGCCGGAGCGGGTGATCGAGTTGCTGCGCGAGTTCCACGGCCGCATGTCTCGCGCCGTCTTCGAGAACGAGGGCACGGTCGACAAGTTCATCGGCGACGCCATCATGGCGACCTTCGGCACGCCCTTCACGGGCCCCGCCGACGCTGCCAATGCAGTGGCCTGCGCCCGGGCCATGGTCGGCGAGGCGGCGGCCTGGAACCGGCAGCGCTGGGCCGCCGGCCATACCCCGATCCAGATCGGCATCGGCGCGCACTACGGTCCGGCGGTGCTCGGCGACATCGGCAGCGAGCGCCGCCTCGAGTTCGCCGTGGTCGGCGACACGGTCAACGTGGCCAGCCGCCTCGAGGGCCTGACGCGAGGGCTCGGCGTCGACATCGCGCTCAGCGACGAGCTGGCCCGGCAGGTCGAGCTGGAGGACCGCGACGAGGTCCTCGACGGCTTCGCCCGGGGCCGGCCGCAACAGCTCAAGAACCGCGAAAAACCGCTCGTCGTGTGGATCTGGCGGGGGGCCTGAGGGCACGGAGAGCAGAAATTGGGCGCGCCGTGTAATGGCAGACGGAATCGTTGCGCGATGAGGCCCGGAGCCGCGGCTTCGCCGGCCGGATCTGATCACGAATTTGCCCCAAAAACGCCCAAAATCAAGCTTATGTTCAAGTTTGATGACGGCCACCAAGAAACTGATTCTTATCGTCTTTCTTTACCTCCTGATCTCGGTTGTCTTGAGCGTTCTCTACCAGGATTATCGAGACGCAAGGTGGCTGCGGAGCCATGTCCAGTGGAGCTATCTGGTGTGGTCTTTTCGCGGCCCGTTGTCGGCCGTGGAGTACGGTTGGCACGGGCTGGCGCCGATCTGGCAGCCTCTCTGGACCTTCCTCGCCGCCGGCCCGGTCGTGATCTCCTTCCTGAGCATGCCGGTATTGTTCTCGGGCCAGGTTTCGGCGCGGCTCTGCGTGGTCGGCCTGATCTTGTGGATCGCTCTTGGGGCTTCGCTTTTCGGGGCCTCCGACCTCGAGGCCCAGATCGACCGCTTGATCGCCGTCGCGGCCGACTTACGGTGACCGGGGTATCAGGCGCCGCCGGGCTCCACCTCGGCCGCGTCCTCCTGGTGGCCCAGCTCGAACATGTGGAACAGGACCTCGGGGGGATGGGCGCCGGACAGCACGTACTTGTCGGCGAGGATGTAGGTCGGCACGCCCTGGATGCCGATGTGGCGCGCCCGCGCGTCCTCGGCCTTGACCGCCTCGGCATCCTCCTCGCTCTCCAGATAGGCGCGCGCCTGGGCCGGATCGAGGCCGGCGGCCTCGGCCGCGGCGACCAGGACGTCGAGGTTGCCGATGTCTCGGGCCTCCAGGAAGTAGGCGTCGAACAGGGCCTGGACGACGGCCTCCTGGCGCCCGGCTTCGCCGGCGAGGCGGATCAGGCGGTGCGAGTCGAGCGTGTTGGGCGTGCGGCCGATTTGCTCGAAGGCGAAGTCGATGCCCTCGGAGCGGCCGGCTTGGCGTACGTTGTCGTAGGTCTGCTTCGCGCCGGCCGGCCCGCCGAACTTCAGCTCCAGATAGCGCTGCCGGTCCATGCCGCCGGCCGGCATCTCCGGATTGAGTTGGAAGGGCCGCCAGGTCAGCTCGAGGTCCGGTTGCGGCCGCTCGGCGAGCGCTCGCTCGAGCCGGCGCTTGCCGATGAAGCACCAGGGGCAGATGGTGTCCGAGTAAACGTCGATCTTCATGGGGCGGTCTCCTTTGGGACCCTTGTGCTGCGGGCTTGACCTTTGGCCCCGCGCCCTCCCACCATAGCGCAAATACCGGATCGCGGGTGGGCTCATACCAAAGGTCCGGGCAACGACGCGAGGAGGCGCCATCTTGGACGCGGCAGGCAAGCCCGGAATCTACGACCTCGACCTCGACCGCAACCCGGCCAACAGCGCGCCGCTGACACCGGTCAGCTTCCTCAGGCGCGCGGCGGCGGTCTATCCCGAAAAGACCGCGGTGATCCACGGCGAGCGGCGGATCAGCTACCGCGAGTTCCACGAGCGGGCCTGCCGCCTGGCCTCGGCGCTGGCCGGGCGCGGCGTCGGCCGGGGCGATACGGTGGCGCTTATGGCGCCCAACGTGCCGGCCATGCTCGAGGCCCACTACGCCGTGCCCATGCTGGGGGCGGTCCTCAACGCGCTCAACATCCGCCTCGATGCGGGGAACATCGGCTTCATACTGGAGCACGGCGAGGCCAAGGTTCTGATCACCGACAAGGAGTTTTCCAAGGTCATCGAACCGGCACTGGCGCACCTAAAGAGTCCGCCCCTGGTGATCGACATCGACGATCCTCTGGCCGAGACGGGCGAGCTGCTGGGCGAGACCGACTACGAGTCCTTTCTGGCCGAAGGCGCGCCCGCCTACGACGCGGGCCAGCCCGAGGACGAGTGGCAGTCGATCTGCCTGCTCTACACCTCGGGCACCACGGGCAACCCCAAGGGCGTGGTCTATCACCACCGCGGCGCCTACCTGAACGCGATCGGCAACATGATCACCTTCGGCCTGACCCGCGACGCGGTCTATCTCTGGACCCTGCCGATGTTCCACTGCAACGGCTGGACCTTCACCTGGGCGGTCACCGCGGCGGCGGCAACCCATGTCTGCCTGCGCAAGGTGGATCCGGCGCTGATCTATCCGATGATCGTCGAGCACGGCGTCACCCACATGTGCGGCGCGCCCATCGTCCTGACCGCGCTGGCCCATGCGCCCGAGGCCAAGACCGTGACGTTCGGCCGAACGGTCGAGATCGCGACCGGCGGCGCCGCGCCGCCCAGCGCCGTGATCGAGGCCATGGAGAACATCGGATTCAGGGTTACGCACCTCTACGGCCTGACCGAATCCTACGGGCCGGCCACGGTCTGCGCCTGGCAGCCGGCCTGGGACGGCCTGGATTTGCAGGAACGTTCGGGCCTGATGGCGCGTCAGGGGATCAACTACCTGACCCTGGAAGACGTCATGGTGGCCGATCCCGATACCGTGGAAGAGCTGCCCTGGGACGGCGAGACCCTCGGCGAGCTGATGCTGCGCGGCAACACGGTGATGAAGGGCTATCTGAAGAATGCGGATGCCACCGAGCGCGCCTTCGCGGGCGGCTGGTTCCACACCGGCGACCTGGCGGTGCGCCATCCCGACGGCTACGTCGAGGTCAAGGATCGCTCCAAGGACATCATCATCTCGGGCGGCGAGAACATCTCCAGCTTGGAGATCGAGGAGACGCTCTACCGCCACCCCAAGGTGATGGAGGCCGCCGTGGTCGCCCGGCCCGACGACAAGTGGGGCGAGACCCCCTGCGCCTTCGTCACCCTGAAGCCGGGCGAAGCGGCCACAGCGGAGGAGATCGTCGCGTTCTGCCGCGACGCCATGGCGCACTTCAAGGCGCCGAAGACCGTGGTCTTCGGGCCGCTGCCCAAGACCTCGACCGGCAAGATCCAGAAGTTCGTTCTGCGCGACCAGGCCAGGGAGCTGTAACGCGATGACCTCGGGCAACCCCTTCGATCTAACCGGCAAGGCGGCGATCGTCACCGGCGCGTCCAGCGGCCTGGGCCGACATTTCGCGCGCACCCTGGCGCGGGCCGGGGCCAAGGTGGCGCTGGCCGCGCGGCGGGTCGACGCTTTGGCCGAGCTGGCCCGCCAGATCGAGGCCTTCGACGAGCGCGCCATGCCGGTGGCCCTGGACGTGACCGACACCGAGTCCGTGCGCGCCTGCGTCGAGGCGGCGGAGACCGAGCTGGGGCCGATCTCGATCCTGATCAACAATGCGGGCATCGCCCATGTCGACACGGCCCTGGACCTGGCCGAAGCGGACTGGGACCGGGTGATGGACACCAATCTCAAGGGCGCCTGGCTGATGGCCCAGGAAACCGCGCGCCACATGGCCCGACTAGGTCACGGCGGCTCGATCGTCAACGTGGCCTCGATCCTGGGCCTCGCCGCGACCGGGCAGCTGGCCGCCTACTGCGCCTCGAAAGCGGCGCTGATCAACCTGACACGGGCGCTCGCCGTCGACCTGGCGCGGGACGGGATCCGGGTCAACGCGCTCGCGCCCGGTTACGTCGAGACCGACCTGAACCGCGAGTTCTTGACCAGCCCGGCCGGCGAGGCGCTGAAGAAGCGCATCCCGCAGCGCCGCTTCGGCCGGCCCGAGGACCTGGACGGCGCGTTGCTGCTGCTGGCCTCCGAGGCTTCGTGTCACATGACCGGCAGCGTCGTGGTGGTCGACGGCGGCCAGTCGGCCGGGCTTTGAAGCCGGACGACGGGACAACCTTCGACATGAACGTCACCCTCTCCGCCGGGGCCCAAGAGCTGCGCCGCGGGACCCGCGGGCCCCGGGGCCGGTCGTGAGCGTGGCCCCGGCCGAGGCCCGCCTGGCGGCGTTCAAGGAGGCCCTGGAAGGCTTTCTCGCCGACAAGGCGGAGGCGGAGACGATCGCGATCGAGGACGCTCGGCCGCTCTCGGGCGGCGCGATCCAGGAGAACTGGCTGATCGACGCCGTGGTAACCGGCGGTCCCTGGGCGGGTCGGCAGGCGCTCGTTCTGCGCACCGACGCGCCTTCGGGGGTTGCGGTCAGCCTGAGCCGGGCCGAGGAGTTCCGGCTGCTCCAGGCGGCGCGCGCGGCCGGCGTCACGGTGCCCGAGCCGCTCTGGCTCTGCGAGGACACCGGCGTGCTGGGCCGGCCCTTCTACCTTATGCGCCGGCTTGCCGGGACGGCGGTCGGACGGCGGCTGGTCAAGGACGAGGGCCCGGCCGGCGACAAGACGGCCCTGGCCGAACGGCTCGGCGAAGAGCTGGCGAAGATCCACGCGATCGTACCGCCGCGCGCCGACCTCGGGTTCCTGGAAATGCCGGAAGGCAGTCCGGCCCTGCACGCTATCCGACGCTACCGGAGCCACCTGGACGCCCTCGGCCGGCCCCGCCCGGCGCTGGAATGGGGGCTGCGCTGGTGCGAGCGCGAGGCTCCGGCGGCCGGCGAGATCGTGCTGGTGCATCAGGACTTCCGCACCGGCAACTACATGGTCGACGAGCACGGCCTGACCGGCATCCTGGACTGGGAGTTCTGCGCCTGGGGCGAGCCGATGAGCGACCTCGGCTGGTTCTGCGCCAGGTGTTGGCGCTTCGGCCGGGACGACCGCGGGGCCGGCGGCATCGCGCCGCGCGCGCCCTTCTACCAAGGCTACGAGCGGGCCTCCGGCCGGCGGGTCGATCCCCAGGCCGTCGCCTACTGGGAGACCGTGGCGCATATCCGCTGGGCGGTGATCGCGCTCCAGCAGGGCGAACGGCACTTGTCCGGCGGCGAGGCCTCGCTCGATCTGGCGCTGACCGGCCGCATCGCCGCGGAGCTGGAGCACGAGATTCTAAGGGTCACCCCGCCCGAACGCTGGACGGCCGCGTGATGCGCGATCGTCCGGACGGGGCGGAGCTGCTGCGCCAGGCCCGGTCGGTCCTGCTCGACGAGCTGGCGGGCGCGCTCCCGGAGAGCCGCCGCTACGACGTCCTCATGGTGGCCAGCGCCATGGCGATCGCGGCCCGCGAGCTGGAGACCGGGGAGGCGGGACGCGAGGCGGAGCGGACGGCGCTGGAGGCGCTGCTCGGCCCGGCGTCGGCAGAGGACATCGAAGGCGCGCTCGGCGACCTGAACCGGCGCCTGGCGGCGGAAATCCGCGCCGGCAAGCTGGACGGCGACCCGCGGGTCCATGACATCCTCGACCGGGACGCCGCGGCGCGTCTCGCGCTCAGCAACCCGAAGCGGCTGGCCCGAGGCCGGATTTAGACCTAGGTAATCACTTAATGCTAAGAGCTATATATTAACAATGGACCTGGGGCCTGACGATGACGCACTTTCTGGTGAATGCGGAGAATCCCGGCGGCTACAAGCTCGAGGAGATCCTCATGGCGATCCGCAAGGAGGTCATCCTGCGCGCCACCAAGATCGTAGACGATCACAGGCCCGAAGCCCATCAGGTCCTGGAGAACAATATCAAGATCCTCCAACTCCTGTCGGACAGCATAATGCTCGCCGAGGACAGCAGCCGCATTCTCGACAAGACCTTCGGCCCCCCGAAGGACGGCCAACCGCGCATCGGCACGGGGTAATCTGTCCCGCACCCTGATTGTCCAGCCGCCCGCGCAGCGCGAATCCAGGTCTCGTTCTTTACTTCGCCCGTCCCGCCGATATCCTGACCCCTTAGAAGAGACCGACTTCCGGGGCAATGAGGGACGTCATGACGCAAGGTGATGATCGCGGCCGGCTGCCGGGCCTCTTCGAGTTGGCCACCTCGGACGGGGTCCTGAAGCGTTCGCTGTTGACCTCCCTGGTCGTCGGCACGGTCCTCAGCGCGATCAACCAAGGCGACGTCGTTCTGGCCGGCGAGGCGCCGAACCTCGTCAAGATAGGCTTGAACTACCTCGTGCCGTTCTGCGTGGTCACCTATGGCTGCGTCTCGGCCAGGCGTGCCGCCTTGCGCCGATAGATCGAGGCCTCCGGCACGGCGGCCCGCGCGACGATCCCGGGCCGTGACCCGCGCGGCGCGGCGTGGCAAGCTTCGCGTCCGGTCTAACGGTTGCAGGGGAAGGGGAAGATGCCGGGCGCCGATCTCTTGAGCGGGCTGCGCGTGCTCGACTTCTCGCGGGTCATGGCGGGCCCGTTCTGCACGGCGCTGCTTGCCGACCTGGGCGCCGAGGTCATCAAGGTCGAGCCGCCGGGCGGCGACGACTACCGGCACATCGGCCCCTTCAAGGAGGGCGAGAGCGCGCTGTTCCTGCTGATGAACCGCGGCAAGAAGAGCCTGACGCTCAACCTGAAGTCGGCGCGCGGCGCGGCCCTGGCTCAAGGACTCGCCGAGAAGAGCGACGTGGTGGTGGAGAACTTCAAGCCCGGCGTGGCCGGCCGGCTCGGCGTCGATCACAAGACCCTGCGCGCGATCAACCCCCGTCTAATCTACGCCAGCATCTCGGGCTTCGGCCAGAGCGGCCCCTTGGCCGACCGGCCGGCCTACGACATCATCGCCCAGGCGATGGCCGGCCTGATGAGCGTCACCGGGGACGCCGACGGGCCGCCGACGCGGGCCGGCGAGTCCATGGCGGACCTCTCCGGCGGCCTCTATGCCGCCTGGGCGATCATGGCGGCGCTCTTCGCCCGCGAGCGCAGCGGCCAGGGCCGGCGGATCGACGTCGCCATGTTCGACTCGATCTTCTCGCTGCTGCCCACGGCGCTGGCCCAGTATCTCTACGCCGGCACGACCCCGGGGCGGACCGGCAACCGGCATCCGCTCTCTTCCCCCTTCGGGAGCTTCCGCGCGGCCGACGGAGAGGTGATCATCGCGGTCGCCAACAACGGGCTTTTCGCCCGCCTGGCGGAGGCGATGGGCGCGCCCGACTTGGTCCGCGACCCGCGCTTCGCCAGCGACGAGCTGCGCACCCGCCACGAGCCGGCGCTGCGCGCGGCGATCGAGGCCTGGAGCGGCCGTCTAACGGTTGCCGAGGTTGTCGAAATATTGGAAGGGCAGGGGGTGCCCGCCTCGCCGATCTGGACCGTCGAGCAGGCCGCCGGGAGCGCCCAGGTCGCGTTTCGCAAGCTGCTGGCGACGGCGGAACATCCGAACCTCGGCGAGATCCCGCTGATCGAGCAGCCGGTGCATTTTTCCGACGTACCGCGGGGGCGGCACGCGCCGCCGCCTCTGCTCGGCGAGCACAGCGAGGCCGTGCTGGGCGAGCTTCTCGGCATCGGCCGAGCGGAGGTCGAGGCGCTGCGGCGGGACGGCGCGGTTTGACCGGGGAGGGTGCTATGGATCCTGAATTCACCGAGGACGAGGTCCTGCTGAAAGAGACGGTCCGCCGCTTCGCCCAGGAGGTGCTCGCGCCGAGGGCGGCCGCGCTCGACGAGACGGCGGCCTTTCCCGCCGAGCATCTGCCCAAGCTCGCCGAGCTGGGGATCATGGGCATGAACCTGCCGGAGCGCTGGGGCGGTCCGGGCATCTCTGCGCCGGCCCTGATGCTGGCCGTCGAGCAGATCGCCGGGGCCTGCGCCGCGACCGCCTCGATGGTGACCGCGCATTTTCTGGCGAGCGACGCCATACTGCTGGGCGGCGAGGACGGCCTACGGCAGCGCTATCTGCCCGCGGCCGCCGCCGGCGATACGCTGGGCGCCTTCGCGCTGACCGAGCCGGGCGCCGGCTCGAACCCGGCCGACATGCGCACGACCGCCCGGCGGGAGGGCGCCGGCTATCGGCTCGAGGGGGTGAAGCACTTCATCTCGAACGGCGGCGTGGCGGACTTCGTCGTCGTCTTCGCCGTCAGCGACCCGGCGGCCGGTCCCCGTGGCATCAGCGCCTTCGTGGTGGACCGGGGAACGAACGGCTTCGCCGCCGGTCCGCCGCAACCCACGATGGGCCTGCGCGCCGGCCAGGTCTTCGAGCTCTCGTTCGACTGCGTCGTGCCGGAGGAGAACCGCATCGGTCCCGAGGGCAGCGGGTTCAAGACGGCGCTGCGCGTGCTCGACAACGGCCGCGTCGAGGTGGCGGCGATGTGCCTCGGCATCGCCCAAGCGGCCTTCGACGCGGCGCTCGCCTGGGCGAAGCAGCGCGAGGTGTCGAATCGGCCGCTGGCCGAGTATCAGGGCATCCAGTGGATGCTCGCCGACATGGCGACCCGGCTGGACGCGGCCCGCCTGCTCGCGCTGCGCGCCGCGCGGTTGCGCCAGGCCGGCGTGCGCTTCACCAAGGAGGCCGCCATGGCCAAGCTGTTCGCCTCGGAGATGGCCGGCATGGTGAGCGACCTGGCGCTGCAGGTCCACGGCGGCTATGGCTATTGCCGCGACCTTCCGCTTGAACGCTACCTGCGCGACGTGCGTATCATGCGTATCTACGAGGGCGCCTCGGAGGTCCAGCGCAACATCATCGCCCGGGCGCTGCTGTCAGGTTCGTGAGGCCCGGGACTTTAGGAGGGTATCGATGGCCGGTTCGGGGAAGCGACGGCTCAAGGCGCTGCTGATCGCGCCGCCGGTGGCGATCGGCATTGCCGTGCTGGCCTGGCAGCTCTCCCAACGGCAGCTTCCGGAACAGGCCGAGCCAATGGAAGTCGCCAAGCCGGTGCGCGTCATCGAGGTGGCGCCGGCCGACTTCGTGCCGCGAGCGCTCGGCTATGGCTTCGTCCAGCCGGGCACCGTCTGGGAGGCGGTCGCCCAGGTCTCCGGCAAGGTCGTCTATCGGCACCCGGATCTCGAACGCGGACGTCTGCTCGAGGCCGGTAGCGAGCTTCTGCGAATCGACCCGGCGAATTACGAGCTGGCCGTCGCGCGCATCGAGGCCAGCGTGGAGGCCGTCCGGGCCGAGCTGGAGGAGCTGGACGTGCGCCGCGCCAACACCGAAAGCTCGCTCGAGATCGCCCGCCGCACCCTGACGCTCGCCGAGCAGGATCTGGCGCGCAAGCGCAAGCTCCTGGCCAAGAAGAACATCAGCCAAACGACGGTCGACGAGACCGAGAGCGCCGTGTTGAACGAGCGCCGGCAGATCCAGGATCTGCAGAACCAACTGAACCTGCTGCCGGCCGGACAGCGGGTGCTCAAGGCCAACCTCGTGCTCAACCAGGCGCAACTGGATGAAGCGCGACTGGATCTGGAGCGCACCGTCATCCGGTTGCCGTTCGAGGCGCGCATCGCCGAGGTGCTGGCCGAGGCGACCCAGTTCGTGAGCGCCGGCCAGAAGCTGGGCGTGGCGGACTCGATCGACGTGGCCGAGGTCACGGCGCAGATCGCGCTCAATCACATGCGGCCCCTCGTGCCCACGGGTCTAGACCTGTCGTCGCTGAGCGTCGAGGAAATCTCGGACTTGCCGCGAAAGTGGGGCTTCTCGGCCGAGGTGCGGCTGGTCGCCGGCGATTTCGCGGCCTCCTGGGAGGCCCGCTTCGACCGTATCAGCGACATGGTCGATCCGCAGACCCGCACACTCGGTGTCGTGGTAGCGGTCGACGAGCCCTACCGCAGTGCAATTCCGGGTCAGCGGCCGCCATTGACCAAGAACATGTATGTCGAGGTCGAGGTGCGGGGCGCCTCCCAGGCGAACCGGATCGCCGTACCGCGGGTCGCCCTGCATCGCGGCGCGGACGGCGGCGACCTCGTCTACCTCGCGGGCCCCGACGATCGTCTCGCGTTTCGGCCGGTCACCCTAGGTCCGGTGCAGAGCGACTTCGTGATCGTGGAGCAGGGGCTGGAGGGGGGCGAGCGGGTCGTGGTGTCCGACCTGATCCCGGCGATCGAGGGCATGCTGCTCGCCCCCAGGATGGACGAGGGCCTGGCCGGGCGTCTGGCGGCGCAGGCCGGCGGGGCCGGAGGGCTTAGATGATCCGCTTCTTCGCCGGTCATCCGACCGCCGCCAATCTCCTCATGGGCCTGCTGCTGATTTCCGGGGTGATGGCGCTGCCGATGCTGAAGCGCGAGACCTTCCCGGATTTTGCGAGCGATGCGGTTCGGGTCAACGTCGTTTACCCCGGCGCCAGCGCCGAGACGGTCGAAGAGGCCCTCTGTCAGCGCATCGAGGACGCGGTCGAGGGCCTGACCGACCTGGAAGAGGTGCGCTGCGACGCGCGCGAAAGCCTGGCCAGCGCCACGATCGAGATGCACGAGGACGGCAACCTGAACCGCTTCCTCGCCGACGTGAAGACCGAGATCGACGCGATCGCCGACTTCCCCGACCTGACCGAGGACCCGACCATCAGCGAGCTCAACCGGACCGACATCGTGGTTTCGGTCGCGATGACCGGTCCCATGGCCGAGCCCGACCTGAAGGTCTATGCCGAGGCGGTGAAGGACCGTCTGATCCGCCTCCCGGGGATCAGCCAAGTCGTGCTCCTGGGATTCTCGACGCGGCAGATCCGTATCGAGCCGGACCTAGTCAAGCTGCGCCAGTACGGCCTCAGCGTCGCCGCGATCGCCGAGACGGTCGGGCGCCAGAGCCTGGACCTGCCCTCGGGCAGTGTCGAGACAGGCGAGCGCGACGTCTTGATCCGCTTCGCCGACGAGCGGCGCAGCCCGCGGGCCTTCGAGGACCTGGTGATCCTGGGCGGCGCGACCGGCGCCGAGCTGCGGCTCGGGCAGATCGCGCGCATCACCGACCGCTTCGAGCTGGACGAGGAGCGCACGCTGTTCAACGGCCGCCGGGCCGCGCTGCTCCAGGTCGAGAAGACGAAGGCGCAGGACACCTTGACCGTGATGGACTCCGTCGAGGCCTTCGTGGCCGAGGAACAAGGGCGCGCCCCGCCGGGCGTGGCCTTCGCGCTCACCCGGGACATCGCGTCCATCGTCCGGGACCGCCTGAACATGCTGGTCCGCAACGGCCTGCAGGGCTTGTTCCTGGTGTTCCTGGCGCTGTGGCTGTTCTTCTCCTTCCGGTTCTCGTTCTGGGTCGCCATGGGCCTGCCGGCCTCGTTCCTCGGCACGCTCTTCGTCATGACCCTGATCGGCTATTCGATCAACATGCTGACCATGGTCGCGCTGCTGATCGCCATCGGCCTGATGATGGACGACGCCATCGTGATCGCCGAGAACATCGCCCGCCATCTGCGCCTCGGCAAGACGCCGCTCGAGGCCGCGGTCGCCGGCACCCGGGAGGTCGCTCCCGGCGTGGTGTCTTCCTTCGCTACCTCGGTCTGCGTGTTCGTGCCCTTGGCCTTCCTCGCCGGCGACATGGGCAAGGTGCTCAAGGTGGTGCCGGTCATCCTGATCATCACCCTTTCGGTCAGCCTGATCGAGGCCTTCCTGATCCTGCCGAACCACATGGCCCATGCGCTGACCCGCCGGCGCGAGCGCCCCTTCCGCGGGCGCTTCGAGGCGGCCTTCGAGCGCTTGCGGGAAGACCGGCTGGGCCGGCTGGTCGACCTGGCGGTCGCCTGGCGCTACCTGACCCTCGGCCTGGTCGTGATGGTCTTTCTGGTCTCGCTCAGCATGGTGGCCGGCGGCGTGCTCAAGTTCCGCGCCTTTCCGGAGCTGGACGGCGACGTGGTGGAGGCGCGCCTGCTGTTGCCCCAGGGCACGCCGCTGGCGCGCACCGAAGCGGCGGTCGAGCAGCTCACGACGGCCCTGGCGCGGGTCGACGCCGCCTTCGCGCCGCGCCAGCCCGAGGGCCGGACCCTGGTCCGCAACGTGATGGTCCGCTTCAACACCAACGCAGACGCCTTCGAGACCGGGGCGCATCTGGCCACAGTGACCGCCGACCTGCTGTCGGCGCAGATCCGCGACGCCCGGCTCGACGACGTGCTGAACCTCTGGCGGCAGGAGACCGGGGAGGTCGCGGACGCCGTCTCGGTGACCTTCAAGGAGCCCCAGATCGGTCCGGCCGGTCAGCCGATCGAGATCCGACTGCAGGGCGAGTCCCTGGACCAGCTCAAGGCGACCTCCGAGGCGCTGATCGCCTGGCTCGACCGCTACCGGGGTGTGGTCGACCTGAGCGACGACCTGCGCCCGGGCAAACCGGAGCTCCGGCTCAAGCTGCGCGACGGGGCCACGGCGCTCGGCCTCGACGCGGCGACGGTCGCCGGGCAGCTGCGCGCCGCCTACTTCGGGCGCACCGCGGCCGAGCTGCAGGTCGGCCCGGAAAGCTTCGACATCGACGTCCGGCTGCCGGCCGGCGACCAGGACAGCCTGGCCGACCTGGACTATTTCGCGGTCACCCTACCGGACGGCGCCCAGGTGCCGCTCGCGACCGTGGCCGAGATCGAAACCGGGCGCGGCTTCGCCCGCGTGGCGCGGATCGACGGCCGGCGCACCGTGACCATCCGCGGCGATCTGGACACCCGGGTCGCGAACCTGAACGAGGTGCTGGCCGACACGCGGGCGAGGTTCCTGCCCGAATTGGCGCGGACGTTCCCCGGGGTCGAGGTCTCGCTCGAGGGCGAGACGGCCGAGCAGGAGAAGACCGGCGGCTCCCTGCGGCGCGGCCTGATGGCCGGATTGATCGGCATCTTCCTGCTGCTCAGCTTCCAGTTCCGCAGCTATGTCGAGCCGCTGATCGTGATGCTGGCGATCCCGCTCGCGTCGATCGGCGTGATCTGGGGTCACCTGGTCATGGGCCTCGAGGTCTCCATGCCCAGCATCCTGGGCTTCGCCTCGCTCGCCGGCATCGTGGTCAACGATTCGATCCTGCTGGTCAACTTCGTAAAGCTCAGGGCGGCCGAGGGGGCCGAGGCCGTCGACGCGGCGCGCCAGGCGAGCCGCGACCGCTTCCGGCCGGTGCTGCTCACCTCGCTCACCACCATCGCGGGCCTGCTGCCGCTGCTCTTCGAACGCTCGCTCCAGGCCCAGGTGCTGATCCCGCTGGTCACCTCGCTCGCCTTCGGCCTGCTCGCCTCGACGGTCCTGGTGCTGATCGTCGTGCCGGTCTGCTACGCCATCCTGCACGACCTGGGCCTCACGACCGTGGCGCGGGCGGAGAAGGGCGCGGCGGCGCCGGGATTGGCGGAGTAGGCCATGCGGCCATAAGCTGTGACGTCAATCGTCTCCGGTATTCGCCTCGCATTTCTGCCTCCAATAGGCGGCTTCGTCCTTGTCCACGGGCAGACCGTGATACCCTTCCTCGTAGGCCTGCATGAGGTAATACTGCGCCAAGTATTCGCCCTGTTCGCCCGCATGAAGGATGAGAGCCTCGTCTTTTTCCACGCCTTCGGCGTCCTGGTACATGGTGCCGATATTATAGAGTGCCTCCAACATCCCATTGTCTGCCGCCATGCGATAGAAACGCATGGATTCCTTGAAATCGATCGGCATATCGGGGTCGGTCGCGTAGTTCACACCCAGGTTATACTGCGCGCTCATGAGTCCGCCCTCGGCGGCTTCGCGCCACAGCCGAATGGCCGTGGCTCTCTGCGCCTCAGTGCGGTCCGGCAGGCCCCAGTACCAGTAACCGAGATAGAACTTGGCCTCGAGGTCGCCACCTTGCGCCGCCTGCTCAAGAAGCGTGACGCCTCTTTCCTTGTCCGCCGGGCCCCCCCAACCCAGCGTGTATATCTTTGAGAGCAGGTACTGGCTTGCGGCATGGCCGGCCGCGGCCTCTTGCTCCAGCCCCTTGCGCGCCGCCTCGTACCAGGGTTTTGCCGCCTCGGAATCGCCCTCTTGCGGATCGTCGAGCTCCAACGCGTGGCGCATGGCACCGCGGGGACTGCCGCCCTCGGCGGCCAGCTTGTACCACCGGGCGGCGGTCTCCGGACATTCGAGAGATCCATGCTCAAACAGTTCCCCCAAATGCGCGGCCGCCTCGGCGTCGCCGGCCTCGGCCAGGCGCGTAAGGATTCGGCCTGCGGACTCGTCATGGCCGCGGCGGGACAGGTCGAGTGCGTGCGCCAGGAGTTTCTCGTTCGACATGACCATCACTATATCGTGAAACCGCTCCACTGGGCAGCAGCCGTAACGCCGGCCCTCGACAGCGGTGGTGCGGTCTGTCATAGCTGCCGCCAACTCGAAACCGGGAAACGGATCATGAAGCTGTTCTTCCATAGCCGGGCCGTCGGCCTCCTTCCGCTCTGCGCCCTGGCGCTGGTCACCCTGATTCTGCGACCCGAGCTTGCCCAAGCGCTACCGCAGGACGGGCAGGTGTTTCAGGACTGGACGGCGCGTTGCGAAACGGATCCATCCGACGCCAGCGTGAAGCGCTGCTACATCGTCCAGGCCGTCGTTGCGGGCGAGCAGCGACAGCGGGTCATGCTGATGGCCGTGGCCTATCCGCCCGGCCAAGAGACGCCGCTGGCGACGGCCATTCTGCCGCTCGGCACCGATCTGCGGCCGGGCATCGAGGTCGCCATCGATGACGGCGAACCGAAGCGCTACCCCTTTTCCGTCTGCATGGCGGACGGCTGTCAGGCGCACATGCCTTTGGATGCCGCCCTGCTGGCGGCCTTCAAGAAGGGTGTCGGGGGCAGCGTGGCGTTTCTCAGGGGGCCGGATCGCCGCGCCCTCAAGGTGCCGTTCTCGCTGAAAGGCTTCACGGCGGCTGTGAACGCCCTGAAATAGGCGGCTGGGGCGGCGCGGCCTTCAGGGGGAAGCCATACTGCGCCTCTACGACTACCTGGATTCCGGCAACGGCTACAAGGTGCGCCTGCTGCTCAATCAGCTCGCCATCCCCTTCGAGTTGATCGAGCTGGACATCATCAAGGGCGAGACCCGGACCCCGGAATTCCTGGCCAGGAACCCGAACGGCAAGATTCCCGTGCTGGAGCTGGAGGACGGCACGCACCTGGCCGAGTCCGACGCGATCCTGTTCTACCTGGCCGAGGGAACGCCGTTCCTGCCGGACGACCGCCTCGGGCGGGCGCAGGTGCTGCAGTGGATGTTCTTCGAGCAGTATAGCCACGAGCCCAGCGTTGCGGTCGCGCGCTTCTGGCTGAAGCACCTGGAGATGACGGAGGCGCGCCGCGCGGCGCTCGCCGAGAAGCAGAGGCAGGGCCGGGCCGCTCTTGGCGTCATGGAGGGCCACCTGGAGGCCCGCGAGTTCTTCGTCGGCGGCGCCTATTCGATCGCCGACATCGCGCTTTACGCCTACACCCACGTGGCCGGGGAGGGCGGCTTCGACCTCGGCGATTTCCCGGCGATCGGCGCCTGGCTGGGACGGGTCCGCGCCCAGCCCGGTCACGTCCCGATCATCCAAGGATGAGCTCGACCGGCCGCCGGTTGACTTGGGGCGCGGCCTGGGGCATCTTCCCGGCCCGCAACTGCTGGATGCAGCCGCGGATAAACGTTGGAAAGACCGGAGCCATGAGACTGCCGTTTCAACACAACACGGGGCGCCGCATAGGCGGCATCGAACCGGCCACGCCGAGTGCCGGCAATACCCCCACTGGCTCCGGGAAGGGGACAGAACAGCTGTCCTAGCCAGCGGCGCGACACGGGCGCCATCCAAACAGAACCCTTCCCGAGCCACCGTCCGGGAAGGGTTTTTTCATTCGGCCTTTACCCGGAACGATCTACATCCGATGCGTAAGGACCGAAACCATGAGCACCTACCAATACCTCGAGACCGAGGGCGCGCCGATCAAGGCCTGGACCAAGGGCGTGCCGATCGAGGACGCCGCGTTGCAGCAGCTGCGCAACGTCGCCCGGCTGCCGTTCATCCACAAGCACGTCGCCGCGATGCCCGATGTGCACTGGGGCATGGGCGCGACTGTGGGCAGCGTGATCCCGGCCAAGGGCGCGATCATCCCGGCCGCCGTCGGCGTCGACATCGGCTGCGGCATGTGCGCCATGCGCACCTCGCTGACCAGCCACGACCTGCCGGACAGCCTGGCCGACCTGCGCCGGGAGATCGAGCGCAAGATCCCGGTCGGCTTCGGCGTCAACCAAAAGCTCACCGGGCCGGCCCGGAGCGCCTGGGAGGCCGAGTTCGCTTCGGGCTACGCCTGGCTCGAGGAGAAATACCCCAAGGTGGTGGCCAAGCGGCATCCGTCCTACATGCTGGGGTCGCTGGGCGGCGGCAACCATTTCATCGAGGTCTGCCTGGACGAGTCGGACCGCGTCTGGATCATGCTGCATTCCGGCAGCCGGGGCATCGGCAACAACATCGGCCGTCTGTTCATCGAACTGGCCAAGCAGGACATGCGCCGCTACTTCGTGAACCTGCCGGACCACAACCTGGCCTATCTGCCGGAAGGGACCGAGCATTTCGATGATTATGTCGAGGCGCTCGCCTGGGCGCAGCGTTTCGCCTTCGTCAACCGGCAGATCATGATGGACCGGGCGCTCGCGGTCCTGCGCGACCTGTTCAAGAGCTTCAAGACGGAGAAGGAGGCGGTCAACTGCCACCACAACTATGCCGTCAAGGAGCACCATTTCGGCGAGAACGTCTGGATCACCCGCAAGGGCGCGGTCCGGGCCCGCGAAGGCGAGCTCGGCATCATCCCGGGCTCCATGGGCGCCAAGTCCTTCATCGTGCGCGGCAAAGGCAACCGGGAGTCCTTCATGACTTGCTCGCACGGTGCGGGCCGCGCCATGTCGCGCACCGAGGCCAAGAAGCGCTTCACGGTCGAGGACCACGTGGCCGCGACCGAGGGCGTCGAGTGCCGCAAGGACGAGGGCGTGATCGACGAGACGCCGATGGCCTACAAGGACATCGACGCGGTCATGGCCGCGCAGGCGGACCTTGTCGAGGTGGTCCATACCCTGAAGCAGGTGGTCTGCGTGAAGGGGTGAGAAAGCGGGTGCAGCGGGTTACCGCCGCGCAGCGCCGAATCCATGGAAAGGCATGTGTTGCATGGCGGGATACGAAAACTTCGAAGCTGTCTCGCAGCTGGATCCAGAGGCCTTGCGCAACCTGCTTTCCAGGGGTGACGCACAGGAGCGGGTCTGGGCGGCCTGGGCGCTCGCGCTCACGCTGGGTGCGGACTCTCTGGCATCGTTGCAAGAAGCGGCGCAGGTCAGCCCGACGCCCGGAACTCGGCGGCATCTCGTCGTGGTTCTGGCCGGGCTGGGCGAGCGAAAGGTGCTCTGCGTCTTTGCCGAGAGCGATCCCGATGCATTTGTCAGGGCGACCGCCTGTCAGTACCTCATGCGCACCTGGTCGGAGGACGACCTGGAAGCCGCCGACTTGATCCGGCAAAGGCTGCTCGCGGATGACGCCACCGAGGTCAAGGAAACGATCCTGAAGGCCGCCACGTTGCTTCTGCCGCCCGCCACTCTGCCGGAGCTGGCGGGGCTGACGTCCAACCCCGCGCTCGAGGTCCGTCGCGCGGCCTTCGAGCTGATCAGGCTCCGCCATGCACCGAAGGAGGCGTTCGGCGGTGTTCTGGCGGCGCGGCTCCACAAGGAACCCGATCGTGACTTGCTGGCCGATCTGACGAACTTCTGCATCGATGGCGGCCAAGAGGAGCTGGTCCTGCAATCAGCGCTACGGGCCCGTCCTCCGGCGCGGATGCTGCTCCTGGACGCCGTGATTGCCAATGGCAAGGCGATATCTTGGGCACGAGCTCAGCCGCTCGCCCAACTCGGGGAGGTCGCGGTCGACCTCAGGCTCCTCGGTTTGCTGGAACTGCGGGGGTTGAGCGACGGATTCCCATGGCTTGTCCGACGCATGGCGGAGAGCATCCCGCACGGGTTCCGGGATCCAGAGTGGATGTTCCTTTCGAACGCCCTGACTCCCTTTGACAAAGTGATCGAGAGTGCGCCGGCAACGACGCCGATTATGACGGCGGATTGCCGGCGCGATCTCGAAGCCGTGCGGGGCTACCTGGAAGACTTGATCCCGACGCTGTCCGAAGAGGATCCGAACGCTCTGGACGACTACGGCTTCGATTACTCGAGTGAGATCGAATTCTATCGCGCCGTTGTCGGAAAGA
>Ga0224508_10001792_pt1 | contig 18879 bp, 11 predicted proteins | sample SF_Jan12_sed_USG_4_FD_170157 | JGI IMG/M metagenome (GOLD analysis project Ga0224508, IMG submission 170157) | Sediment microbial communities from San Francisco Bay, California, United States - SF_Jan12_sed_USGS_21 | ecosystem: Environmental > Aquatic > Marine > Sediment | place: USA... | reverse complement strand
GGGCGGCCAGCGCCAGCGCACCGCCCTGGCCCGGGCGCTCCTGCTCGACCCTTCCATCCTGATCCTCGACGACACCCTGTCGGCGGTGGACGCCCAGACCGAGGCGGCCATCCAGGCCGAGCTCGACCGGGTCTTCGCCGGCCGCACGGTGATCGTGGTGTCGTCGCGGGTCTCGGCCGTGCGCAGTGCCGACCAGATCGTCGTGCTCGACGACGGCGAGATCGTCGAGCGCGGACCCCACGGGGTGCTGGTGGCGGCCGGTGGCCTGTACGCCCGGCTCGCCCGCGAGCAGGCCGAGCGCGAAGAGCGGCAGGCTGCCGTCGCGGTGAACGCGTGAGCGACGCCGGCGAGAAGCGCGCGGCCGAGCCCGGCGAGAGGCGCAGCGACCCGCGCGACGCCCTCTTCGAAGAGGAGGCCCTGGGCCGCGCCTACGACACGAGGCTGCTGCGGCGCCTGTGGCGCTACGTGCGCCCCTATTGGCGCCAGGTTTCGGTGACGATCGTCTTCCTGTTCCCGCTGCTGTTCTTCGAGCTGGCGCCGGCCTGGATCATCAAGACCGGCATCGACCGCCAGATCGTCCCCCAGGTGACCGGCGAGGCGCCGCCGGCGCCCGCGCCGGCCCAGGGCGTTCCCGTGGTTCCCGACGGCTGGCTCGACTCCGCCGCCGCCTGGCTCGACCCGCCCGGCGGCCTCGACCCGCTGCTGTGGCTGGCGGGGCTCTACTTCGCGGTGATGGCGCTCTCGGCGGTGACCCTGTTCGTCGACGCCTACGTCATGTCGTGGACCGGCCAGTCGGCAGTGCGCGACCTGCGCCGCGAGATCTTCGCCCACATCCAGAAGCTCCACCTCGGCTTCTTCGACGCGATCCCCGTCGGCCGCCTGGTCACCCGCGCCACCAACGACGTCGAGAACGTGGCCGAGATGTTCTCGGCCGGCTTCGCGGCCCTGCTGCGCGACGTCTTCAAGATGATCGGCATCGCCACGGCGCTCTTCCTGGTGAACCCGAAGCTGGCCGGTTTCACCTTCGCCGTGGTGCCGGTGCTGGCGGTTGCGGCCTTCGTGTTCCGCTGGAAGGTGCGCGAGGCCTTTCGCGCCGTGCGCGTGCGCATCGCCCGCATCAACGCCTACCTGCAGGAGAACGTGGTGGGCATGAAGGTGGTGCAGCTCTTCACCCGCGAGGAGAAGAACTTCCGCGACTTCGACGCCATGAACGCCGAGCACCGCGACGCCTGGCTGCGCTCGATCCGCTACGACTCGGCGCTCTTTGCGGTGGTGGAGTTTGCCTCCTACATCACCATCGCCATCGTGATCTGGCAGGGCGCGGGCCTGGCCGCCGCCGGCACCTTCTACGTCTTCATCGACTGGATGCGCCGCTTCTTCCTGCCGCTGCGCGACCTCTCGGCCAAGTACTCGGTGATGCAGTCGTCGATGGCCAGCTGCGAGCGCATCTTCCAGCTGCTCGACACCGAGCCGGCGGTGCGCGACGCCCGCCAGGCCCGCGCGCCCGAGCCGGCCCCCGGCCAGCGCGGCACGGTCGAGTTCGACGGGGTCTGGTTCTCTTACGGCGGCGACGAGGACTGGGTGCTGCGCGACGTCTCGTTCCGGGTGGCCTCGGGCGAGCGCGCCGCCTTCGTCGGCCCCACCGGCGCGGGCAAGACCACGATCATCAAGCTGCTGACGCGCCTCTACGACGTGACGCGGGGGCGCATCCTGCTGGACGGGGTGGACCTGCGCGAGTGGCCCCAGGGCGCGCTGCGCCGCCGGGTGGCCATGGTGCTCCAGGACGTCTTCCTGTTCAGCGGCAGCGTCGAGGAGAACATCTCGCTGGGGCGCCCCGAGATCGGGGCGGAGCGGGTGCGCGAGGCGGCCCGCGCCGTGCAGGCCGAGCGCTACATCGAGCGCATGGGCGGCTACGAGGCCGAGGTCCGCGAGCGCGGCACCAACCTCTCGGCCGGCCAGCGCCAGCTGCTCTCCTTCGCCCGGGCGCTGGCCACCGGAGCCGACGTGCTGGTGCTCGACGAGGCGACCAGCGCCATCGACACCGAGACCGAGGCCCTGGTGCAGCGGGGCATCCACGTGCTGATGGAGGGCAAGACCGCGCTGGTGATCGCCCACCGGCTCTCGACGATCCGCGACGTGGACCGCATCCACGTGCTCGAGCGCGGGCGCGTGGTCGAGTCGGGCAGCCACGACGAGCTGCTGGCCCAGGGCGGAGCCTACGAGCGGCTCTACCGCTTGCAGTACGCGGAGCAGGCCGAGTCGCCGGCCGCCTGAGCGCGGAGGCTGCGGTCGCCGCAGCGAGGCCGGGCTGGCAGCCGAGTGCGCCCGTCGGCTTGGCCGTTCGGGGGCCTTCTTCCCTTACCCGGGGACGGCCCGCCTTGCACTCCCGCCCCGACGGGTGGTAAACAATGGGGCACCCCTCCTTCGCCTCTTTTCGTCCCCCCAGCTCCATCCCGAACCGGACCGCCGGCCCGCCAGCCGGTAGCGAGCCCACGGGGATTCAGGCGAGGTCGAGTGCGACTCAAGTCACTGGAACTGCAGGGCTTCAAGTCCTTCGTGGACAAGACCCGCGTGCAGTTCATGCCGGGCATTACCGCCGTGGTCGGTCCCAACGGCTGCGGCAAGTCGAACGTGGTGGACGCGATCCGCTGGGTGATGGGCGAGCAGTCGCCCCGGCGCCTGCGCGGTCGCGGCATGGAGGACGTGATCTTCGCCGGCGCCGAGGGCCGCGCGCCCGTCGGCACCGCCGAGGTCACGCTCAGCTTCGACAACTCGGGGGGCACCGCCCCGCCGGCCTTCGCCGAGTACCCCGAGATCCAGATCTCGCGGCGCCTGTTCCGCACGGGCGAGTCCGAGTACCTGATGAACAAGACGCCGTGCCGGCTGCGCGACGTGCAGGACTTCTTCCGCGACACCGGCATCGGCACCAAGGGCTACACGATCGTCGAGCAGGGCCGCATCGCCGAGATCGTGTCGGCCAAGCCCGAAGAGCGCCGCCACCTGATCGAAGAGGCGGCGGGCATCGGCAAGTACAAGGCGCGGCGCCGCGAGGCCGAGAGCAAGATCGGCTCCACCGAGCAGAACCTGCTGCGCGTCAACGACATCCTCACCGAGATCAAGCGCCAGATCGCCTCGATCGAGCGCCAGGCCCGCAAGGCGGCGCGCTACAAGCGCCTGCGCGAGACGCTGCGCGTGCTCGAGCTGTCGCTGGCCGCCGACGAGCGGCGCGCGCTGTCGGGCGCGATCGCCGAGGCCCGGGCCGACCTCGAGCGGCGCCGCGAGGCCGGCGCCGCCCTCGAGGCGAAGATCGGCGAGGGCGAGCTCGGTGTGCAGGAGAAGCGCATCGAGCTGGCCGAGTGCGAGCGCGTGCTCACCCAGGGCAGCGAGGGTCTGCTGGCCCTGCGCGGCTCGATCAAGGAGTGCGAGGGCCAGATCGAATACGGCCGCCGCGAGCGCGAGTCGCTGGCGGGGCTGATCGAGACCCGGCGCGGCGAGCGGGCCGAGCTGGGCGAGCAGTGCGCCGCCCACGAGCGCGACCTGCAGGGCGTGGCCGACGAGCTGGCCGGCGTGGAGCGCGCGGTGGCCTCGGGCGCCGAGCAGCTGTCGCGGGCCGAGGCCGAGGTGGCGACCGCGCGCGGGGCCCAGGAGGGGCTCGAGGCCGAGCGCGAGTCCGCCAACACCGCCCTGGTCGAGGTGCTCACCGCCATCGCCCGCGCCGAGGACCGCCTGGCCGCCGTGGCCGATCGCCGCGCCGAGCTCGAGGCCCGGCTGCGCAGCGCCGACGAAGGCCTCGAGGTGGGCCAGAACGAGGCCAGCCGCATCGACCGGGAGCAGAGCGACCTCGAGGGCGGTCTGCGCAACCTGCTGGCCGAGCGCGACCGACTGATGCAGGCCGTGAAGGACGCCCTGGAGCGCCACGAGGCCGCCCGCGAGGCCGAAGCGCGGGCCGACGAGACGCTGCGCAGCGCTCGCGCCGAGCTCGAGCGCAAGCGCGCGCGGCTCGAGTCGCTGCGCGAGCTGCAGTCCCGGGGCGACGACGTGGCCGAGGGCACGCGCCACCTGCTCGCCCAGGGCGACGACGCCAAGAGCCGCCTGGGCCTGCGCGGCCTGGTGCGCGACTTCCTCGAGGCCGATGCCGAGGTGGAGCGCGCGGTGGAGGCCGCCCTGGCCGACCGCACCGACGCGCTGGTCGCCGAGACGCCCGCCGGCGCGCTGTCCGCCCTGGCGCTGCTGCGCAGCGGCGGGGCCGGGCGCGCCGTCTTCGTGACGCCGCGCTCCGACGCCGCCGTGGCCGACGCCGCGGGGGGCTTCGTGCCCCTGGGCGTGCCGCTGCTCGAACGCGTGCGCCCGCGACCGGGCTGTGAAGACCTGGTGCGCGGCCTGCTGGCCGGCGTCTACCTGGTCGACGACCTCTCCGAAGCACTGCGCCTCTACGGCGACGAGCGGCGGGTGCCCGCCAGCTTCGTCACCACCGCCGGCGACCTGCTCGGCGCCGACGGCGTGGTGCGCGGTGGCGCGCCCGCCCAGGGCGGGTCGCTGTCGCGCAGCCGCGAGTTGCGCGAGCTCGAGAGCGGCGTCGCAAGGCTCGAGACGACGGCCCAGGCCCTGGGTCAGTCCCACGTGGCGGCGCGCACGGCCCTGGCCGGATCGGGCGACGAGCTCGAGAACCTGCGCAACCGCCACCACACCGCGGCGCTGGCCGTGGCCAACCACGAGAAGGACCTGGAGCGCACCCGCGAGCGGGTGAAGGCGCTGTCCGAGGCCCACGAGGGCCGCAAGAGCGAGCGCTCCGATCTGCTGGCCGAGCTGGACGGCCTGGGCGTCGAGGCTGTGCGCCTCACCGAGCGGCTCGAGCAGAGCCGCGGCGAGCGGGGCGAGCGCCAGCGCGCGCTGGACGCCCTGGGCCTGCGCCTGGGCTCGGCCGGGCGCGAGCTCTCGCGCCTCGAGGGCGTGGCCACCGAGCGCCGCGTCGAGCACACCGGCCGTGCCGACAAGCGCGACCGGCTGCGCGGGACCCACGAGCGCGTGGCCGCGGCGCTGGCCGAGGCGCGCAGCTGGTCGGAGCGCCGCGAGGCCGAGATCCGCGACGCCGAGCGGCGCCGCGAAGAGCTGGCCACCAGCATCGAGACGGCGCAGTCGCAGCTCGAGGCGCACCTGCGCGAAGAGGAGCGTGCCCGCGCCGGCCACGACGAGAAGCGCGAGAGCTTCGAGATGGCCTCGGCCGCGGTGCAGCAGCTCGAAGAGGGCGTGCGCGAGCTGCGCGCCCAACAGGCTCGCGACCGCGAGGCCACCGGCCGCTCCGAGATCGAGCTGCGCGAGCGCGAGATGAAGCTCGAGCACCTCGACACCTCCACCCGCGAGAAGTGGGACGTCGAGCTCGCCAGCTGGGAGCCCCCGGCGCTGGGCGACGAGCCGGCCGAAGCGGTGACCGAGGCCGCGCCCGCGCCCGCAGCCGTGGCACCCGACGCCGCGGGGGCGACCGAGGCCGCCGAGGCAGTGACCGCCGAAGCCGAGGAGGGCTCGCCCGACGCCGCCCGCGAGGCCCGCGCCAACGCCGAGCTGGCCCGGGCGCCCCAGCCCGAGCGCCGCGCCAAGCTCGAGGAGACGCGCAAGAAGCTCCAGGCCCTGGGCGACGTCAACCTCGGGGCGATCGAGGAGCACGAAGAGCTGAAGGAGCGCTTCCGCTTCCTGTCAGACCAGAAGCAGGACCTCGAGAGCACCCTGGCCTCGCTGCGCGACGCCATCGCCCGCATCAACCGCACCAGCCGCAAGCGCTTCCGCGAGACCTTCGAGAGCGTGAGCAAACGCTTCTCGGAGAACTTCCCGCGCCTGTTCCGCGGCGGCCGGGCCAGCCTCTCGCTCACCGAGAGCGAGGACGTGCTCGAGGCCGGCATCGACATCATGGCCATGCCGCCGGGCAAGCGCCTGCAGAACGTCAACCTGCTGTCGGGTGGCGAGAAGACCCTCACCGCCATCGCGCTGCTGGTGGCGGTCTTCCAGGTGCGGCCGGCGCCCTTCTTCCTGCTCGACGAGGTCGACGCGGCCCTCGACGACGCCAACGTGGGCCGCTTCAACGAGATCGTCACCGAGCTCGCCGGCGAGAGTCAGTTCGTGCTGATCACCCACAACAAGCGCACCATCGAGGTGGCCGACGTGCTCTACGGGGTGACGATGGAGAGCAAGGGCGTCAGCAAGCTCGTCGCCGTCGAGATGCACTGAGCCCGAGCGCGCCGAGGCCCAGCGCCAGCAGCGCGGCGGTGCCGGGCTCGGGCACCGGAGGCCGGACGAAGTAGCTGCCTCCCGGGGCGTTGGTCAGGCCGAAGAAGTCGAGCCTTTGGGGGCCGCCGTCCGCGATCCAGGCGACCGTGAACCTCCCCTCGGCGGGGGCCCGGAACTGGACCGTGGCCTGCAGCAGATTCGACGGGCTATCGGGGGTGAGTCCGGGAGCGAGCTGGTTGAAGGCCGTGGCGAAGCCGTCCGCAACGGGGGTCGTGCCTTGGAGCCAGGTGTCCATTCCAAAGGAGGTGACCAGGGGCTGCTGGCTCGCGCCCACGGGTTCGGTCGCGGTGGAGTAGGCCAGGCGGCCGTAGATCGCGGTGTCGCTGGCGCCCTCGGGGTCACCGGTGATGATCAGCGTGACGGTGTCGCCGATCTGGTAGGCCGGCTGGGCCGCCTCGATGGTCAGGCTCACGGCGCCGGCAGCGGGCGCCCACAGGATGGTGAGGATAGACGTGAGCAGGACGCACTTCATGTGGAGTCCCCTGAGGTCAGACATTCGGAGACCATGCTACGGCCCCACTCGCTTTCGCGTGTGGAAATTCTCCCGCCGAGGCTCTCGAGGGCCGCTCAGCTGGTGCGGCCGGCCCGCACGAGCCGCAGCAGGAAGGGCAGGGCCAGGGCGACGCAGATCAGCTCGGAGACGCCCGCCACCCCGAAGGCGCTGCGGTAGCCCGCGAGCCAGCCGTGCTCGGCGGCGATCGCTTCGCTCACCAGACCCCCGACCAGCGGCCCCGCGATGAAGCCCAGCGAGCCGGCGGCGTTGAAGGCGCCCATCGCGGTGGTGCGGATCTCGGGCGGGGCGGCGTCGCCGGTGATCAGCAGGCTCGGCACGAACATCACCGCCGAGGCCACGCCCAGCAGCACCATCAGCGCGGGCAGGGCGGGCACCGGGCAGAAGCCCACCGCGACGGTCGCCACGCCGTAGACCGCGCTGCCGGCGCAGATCATCGCCACCCGCGAGACGCGCTCCGAGAGCCGCCCGAAGGGGTAGGAGCAGGCCGCGAAGGGCAGCATGAACACGGCGATGGTGAAGCCGATCCGCGGCGGATCGAAGCCGTGGATGCGCGACAGGAACAGCGAGAAGGTGGTGGTGTAGAAGCCGACGGTGAAGCGGTCGGCGAAGGCGAAGGCCAGCGGCGCCGCCAGCAGCCGGTGGCGGCGCAGCGCGGCGAAGATCGTCGAGAGGTCGGGGCGCGCCTCGCCGGCCCCGGTCTCGCGCAGCACGACCCCGGCGCAGAGCGACGCGGCGAAGACCAGGGCCGAACCCGCGTAGAGTGGCAGCATCGGGTCGTCGCGTCCGAGCAGGCCCCCCAGCGGCGCGCCCAGCGCCACGCCCAGGGTGATGCCGCCGCCGACGAGGCCCATCACCCGGCCGCGCTGCGCGGGCGGGCGGGCGTGACTGGCCAGGCCGAGCAGCAGCGACAGCGCGGTGATGTGGGCGCAGCCCTCGGCGAAGCGCAGCGCCAGGAAGACCGAGAAGCTCGCGTCGAGGGTGAGCGCGTAGAGCAGCACCGCGTCGGCGAGCAGCGCGGCCGCGATCAGCGGCACCCGGCGTCCCCAGCGGTCGGCCAGGGCGCCGGCCAGCGGCGCGGCGAAGAAGGCGCCGATCATGTTGATCGACATGAACAGCGAGGTCGCCAGCTCGGAGACGGCGAAGCGCTCCTGCACCAGCGGGCGCAGCACCGTCACCGGCAGGGTGACGGGCACCAGCATCAAGAGCGCGAGCAGGCCCAGGCTGGCCACGCGGGCCCCGCCGTAGGGCGCGTTGGGAGGCACGGGCGGCATGGTATGTTCCGCGCCCCGTGGAAGCCACGTTGCTCGAGACCGTCGCGCGCTGGGCGGCCGCCCACCCGCTCTGGATGATCGGGGCGGCGGCGCTGCTGCCGCTCGTCTCGGTGGCGCTCGGCGCCGTCTTCGGGCGGCACGAGGGCTGGCGCGACGCCGGGCAGCTCGGGGCGCCGGCCGCGCCGCCCGAGATCCCGGCAGCCGCACCCGAAGCGGCGCCCGTCGCGCCCGAGCCCGAAGCCATCGCCGCAGCTCCTGAGCCCGAGCCGCTGCCGGTACCCGAGCCGGTTCCGGAGCCCGCGCCGGTCGCCGAAGCTGAGCCCGAGCCCGTCCCGGAACCCGAGCCGGAGCCCGCCCCGGTCGCAGAACCCGAGCCCGCCGCGCCGCCCGCGCGGCTCGCCGACCGTCTGCGCCGCACCCAGGAATCGCTGGTGGGCCGCCTCGGATCGCTGCTCGGCGGCGGCACCGTCGACGACGCCCTGCTCGAGCAGCTCGAAGAGGTGCTCTTCCAGGCCGACCTCGGGGTGTCCACCGCCGACGACCTGCTCGAGACGCTGCGCCGCCAGGCCCGGGGTCGCCCGGCCTCCGAGGTGCGCGATCGGCTCAAGCAGGCCATCGCCGAGAAGCTCCGCCGCGTCGAGGTCGGCGACGGCCTGGCGCTGGCGGCCAAGCCCCACGTGATCCTGGTGCTGGGCGTCAACGGCTCGGGCAAGACCACCACCATCGGCAAGCTCGCCGCCCGCCACGCCGCCCTGGGGCGCAAGGTGATCCTGGGCGCCGGCGACACCTTCCGCGCCGCCGCCATCGAGCAGCTGCAGATCTGGGGCGAGCGCGTCGGCTGCCCGGTGATCGCCGGCCAGGCTGGTAGCGACCCGGCGGCGGTGGCTTTCGACACGGTCAAGGCCGCCGTCGCGCGCGGCGCCGACGTGGCGATCATCGACACCGCGGGCCGGCTCCAGACCAAGAAGCCGCTGATGGAAGAGCTGGCCAAGCTGGCCCGGGTGATCGGGCGCGACCTCGACGGCGCCCCCCACGAGACGCTGCTGGTGCTCGACTCGAACACGGGCCAGAACGCGCTGAGCCAGGCCAAGCTCTTCGCCGAGGTGGCGCCCGTGACCGGCCTGGTGCTCACCAAGCTCGACGGCACGGCCCGGGGCGGTGTGATCGTGGGCCTCGCCGACGAGGTGGGCATCCCGGTGCGCTACGTCGGCGTGGGCGAGAGCGTGGAAGACCTGCGCGACTTCGGCGCCGACGAGTTCGTGGACGCCCTGTTCGAGGGCTGAACGACACCTCGAGATGGCGCTTCGGATGGACGCTTCCACTCCTCCGACTGATATGCTTCCGGCCGAGTCACCGGGGGAGCGATGAGCCGCTACGTCATGGCCCTCGACCAGGGCACCACCTCGTCACGGGCGATCCTGTTCGACCGCGAGGGCGCGATCGCCGCGGTCGAGCAGATCGAGTTCGAGCAGCACTTTCCGCGGCCCGGCTGGGTGGAGCACGACGCCGAAGAGATCTGGTCGAGCCAGCTCGCCGCCGGGCGCCGCGTGCTCGACAAGGCGGACGCCAAGGCCGACGACCTGGCTGCGATCGGCATCACCAACCAGCGCGAGACCACCGTGGTGTGGGAGCGGGCTACCGGACGGCCCATCCATCGCGCCATCGTCTGGCAGTCGCGCCAGACCGCGCCGATCTGCGAGGCGCTACGCGAGCGCGGTCTCGAGGACGAGGTGCGCAGCCGCACCGGCCTGGTGATCGACGCCTACTTCTCGGGCACCAAGCTGAAGTTCATCCTCGACGCCGTCGAGGGCGCCCGCGAGCGCGCCGAGCGGGGCGAGCTCTGCTTCGGCACCGTCGACGCCTGGCTGCTCTTCAAGCTCAGCGGCGGCCGCGTGCACGCCACCGAGTACTCCAACGCCTCACGCACCCTGCTCTACAACATCTTCGAGCGCGACTGGGACGGGCGCATGCTCGAAGAGCTGCAGGTGCCGCCCGCCGTGCTGCCCGAGGTGCGCGACTCGAGCGGGGTCTTCGGGGTGGCCGACGCCGAGTGCTTCGGCGGCGAGGTGCCGATCGCCGGCATCGCCGGCGATCAGCAGGCCGCGCTCTTCGGGCAGGGGTGCACCGAGCCCGGCCGCGCCAAGAACACCTATGGCACCGGCTGCTTCCTGTTGATGAACACCGGCACGAGCCCACCGCGCAGCGAGTCGGGCCTGCTCACCACCATCGGCTGGGGCCTCGGGGGCCGGGTCGAGTACGCCCTGGAGGGGAGCATCTTCGTCGCCGGCTCGGCGGTGCAGTGGCTGCGCGACGGCCTGGGGCTGATCCAGCACGCCGCCGAGAGCGAGGCGCTGGCCGCCTCGGTGCCCGACACCGGCGGCGCTTACCTGGTGCCCGCCTTCACCGGGCTCGGCGCGCCCTACTGGGACGAGCGCGCCCGGGGCGCCCTGGTGGGCCTCACCCGCGGCACCAGCCGTGCCCAGGTGGTCCGCGCCACCCTCGAAGCGATCGCCTACCAGACCCGCGACGTGGCGGAGTGCGTGCAGGCCGACTCGGGCATCGCGCTGGACGCCCTGCGCGTCGACGGCGGCGCCGCCGCCAACGACTTCCTGATGCAGTTCCAGGCCGACGTGCTCGGCACCCCCGTCGAGCGCCCGGCCCAGCTCGAGGTGACGGCCTTCGGCGCCGCCGCTCTGGCGGGCCTGGCGGTGGGCTTCTGGCAAGGGTTGGACGCGCTGCCCACCGCCGGCGGCGATCTGACCGTCTTCGAGCCCCAGCTCGACGCCGAGCGGCGCGAGGCGCTCTACGCCGGCTGGAAGCGCGCCGTCGAGCGCTCGCGCGACTGGGAGCGGGATTGACCGCTCGGCCCCTGGTGATCGCCCACCGCGGCGCCTCGGGCGAGCGCCGCGAAAACACCGTCGAGGCCTTCGAGCTGGCCGTCGAGCAGGGCGCCGACATGATCGAGACCGACCTGCACCGCACCGTCGATGGGGCGATCGTCGTCGTCCACGACGGGGAGCTACCGGGGGTGGGCGCGATCGGCGCTGCGAGCCGGGCCAGGCTGCGCGGCGCCGCGCCGGCGATGCCCAGCCTCGACGAGGTGCTCGACGCCTTCGGCGAGCGCATCGACTTCAACCTCGAGCTGAAGATCGGGCCGCGCGGGCCCTACGCGGGCCTGGAGGAGTCGACTTTCGAGCTGCTGGCCCGCCGGGGCCTGGGCCCGCGGACGCTGCTCTCGAGCTTCGACGACCGGGTGCTGGCGCGGATGCGCGTGCTCGAGCCCGAGGCGCGCATCGGGGTGCTGGTGGGGCGCCGCTCGGGGGGCTGGATCGAGCGCTGCGAGGCGCTGGGGGCCGAGGCGGTGCACTTCGGCCGGCGCATGGCCAGCGCCGAGGCCATCGACCGGGCCCACGCCGCCGGGCTGCGGGTCTACGTCTACACCGTCGACGAGCCCGACGAGATGCGCGCCCTGATCGGGCGCGGCGCCGACGGGCTGTTCACCAACTGGCCCGCCCGGATGCGCGAGCTGCTGGGCGGCTTGCCCCGAGGGGAAGCGCCCAGCGGCCCAGCTGAATAGAGCGGGCCTGATCCGGCGTTCTACCCTGGGTTTCCCTTGACCCAGGCCCGAATCATCGCGAAAGTGTTCGGCCCTTATCCGGAAGTGGCCTAATGAAATTCGGCAAGGCGACCCCCGAGCGCGGCTCGGTGGATCTCGACAGCACCGACCGGGCGATCCTCGAGCTCTTGCAGGAGAACTGCAAGCAGCCCTTCGCCGGGATCGGCGAGAAGGTGGGGCTGTCGGCGCCGGCCGTGGTGGAGCGGGTCCACAAGCTGGAGGAGGCCGGCATCGTGCAGGGCTATCGGGCCGTGCTCGACGCCCGCAAGCTCGGCCGCGACGTCACGGCCTTCATCGGGGTGTCCACCGAGCGGCCCGGCGCCATCGCCGGGGTCGAGAACGGCCTCGGCGCCCTGGACGAGGTGCTCGAGTGCCACCACGTCACCGGCTCCCACACCCTGATGCTGAAGGTCAAGACGCGCAACACGGAGAGCCTCGAGCGCCTGATCGACTCGGTGCGCGAGGTCGAGGGCGTGACCCGCACCGAGACGATGGTCGTGCTGTCCACCCACGCCGAGCGGGCGCGCATTGCGCTCGGCGACGAGTTTCCCGAACCCCGGCGCGGCAAGCGGCGCCCCCCCGAACCCGAAGCCCGCGGAGACGAGCGATGAAGACCCCCCTGCGCCTGTCGCCCGACCTGAAGCAGGGCCTCTACGATCCGGCCCACGAGCACGACGCCTGCGGCGTGGGCTTCGTGGCCAACGTGTCGGGCCAGAAGTCCCACGAGGTGGTGTCCAAGGGCATCCAGGTGCTGATCAACCTGGAGCACCGCGGCGCCTGCGGCTGCGACCCCGAGACCGGCGACGGCGCCGGCCTGCTGGTGCAGATCCCCGACCTCTTCTTCCGCCGCGAGCTCGGGGCCCAGGGCGTCGAGCTGCCGAAGCCCGGCGCCTACGCCGCCGGCATGATCTTCCTCGACGACGACCCGGCGGTGGCCGCGCGCCAGGCCGAGATCCTCGAGAAGGTCGCCACCGACGAGGGCCAGCGGGTGCTGGCCTGGCGCGATGTGCCCTGCGACCCCGACTCCATCGGCTGGTTGGCCCGCGAGAGCATGCCCCGGGTGCGCCAGCTCTTCCTCGGCGCCGACGGCCCCGAGGCCAGCGACCCCGACGCCTTCGAGCGCAAGCTCTACGTGATCCGCCGTCTGGCCGAGAAGCAGGTGGCCCAGCTCGGCTCGCGCAGCTTCTTCTATGTCACCAGCCTGTCGAGCCGCACCATCGTCTACACGGGCATGCTGATCTCGCGGCAGATCCGGGGCTTCTTCCCCGACGTGCGCGACCCCGACTTCCAGAGCGCCCTGTGCCTGGTGCACTCGCGCTACAGCACCAACACCCTCGGGCAGTGGGACCTCGCGCACCCCTTCCGCTACCTGGCCCACAACGGCGAGATCAACACCGTCGAGGGCAATCAGAACTGGATGCGCGCGCGCGAGGGCACCATGGCCTCGCCGCTCTTCGGCGACGACCTGGCCAAGCTCTATCCGATCCTGCGCGACGGCGCCTCCGACTCGGCGCGCTTCGACAACGCCCTCGAGTTCCTGGTGCTGTCGGGGCGCGAGCTGCCCGAGGCAGCGCTGATGATGATTCCCGAGGCCTGGGAGAACCGGGACGACATGGATCCCGACCTCAAGGCCTTCTACGAGTACAACTCCTTCCTGATGGAGCCCTGGGACGGCCCGGCCTCGCTGGCTTTTACGGACGGGCGCATCATCGGCGCGGTGCTCGACCGCAACGGCCTGCGGCCCTCGCGCTACGTGGTCACCAAGGACGGCTTCGTGGTGATGGCCTCGGAGGTGGGCGTCGCCGACATCGCGCCGGAGAACGTGCTGGTCAAGGAGCGCCTGCACCCGGGCAAGATCTTCGCCATCGACCTCGAAGGGGGTCGCATCATGGGCGACGAGGAAATCAAGCGCCGCTACGTCGAGCGCCGCCCCTACCGGGAGTGGGTCGAGAACAACCGTCTGATCCTCTCCGCCCTGCCGGCCGGCGAGGCGCCCTCGGACGAGACCGACCCCGAGCAGCGCTTCACCTTGCAGCAGGCCTTCGGCTACACGCTCGAGGACCAGAAGGTGTTGCTGGCGCCCATGGCGGTTCAGGGCAAGTGGCCGATCGGCTCCATGGGCGAGGACGCCGCGCTGGCCTGCCTCTCGGACAAGCCGCAGATGCTCTACCGCTACTTCAAGCAGCGCTTCGCCCAGGTTTCGAACCCGGCGATGGACTCGATCAACGAGCGGCCGGTGATGGCGCTCTACTCGACCCTCGGCTCCGAGGGGAACCTGCTCGAAGAGAAGGAGAGCCACGCGCGCATGATCCGGGTCGAGCACCCGGTGATCCGCGACGCCGAGCTCGCCGCCCTGGAGCGGCTGGACGAGCCGGGCTTCCAGTCGCGCAAGCTGCCCTGTCTGTTCAAGGTGGCCGACGGCGGGGCCGGGCTGCGCGCCGCCCTCGACGCGCTTTGCGCCGAGGCCGAGGCCGCCGTGCGCGCCGGTGTGAACGTGCTGATCCTGTCCGATCGTGGGGTCACACCCGATCTGGCGCCGATCCCGATGCTGCTCGCCACCGGCGCGGTGCACCACCACCTGATCCGCGAGACCCTGCGCACGCGTTGCGGGATCGTCTGCGAGACCGGCGAGGCCCGCGAAGTCGCCCACATGGCGCTGCTGATCGGTTACGGCGCCGCGGCCATCAACCCCTACCTGGCCTTCCAGAGCCTCGCCGAGCTGGTCGAGGAGGGCACCTTCACGCCCGAAGACCTCGATGCCGAGACCGCCATCGCCAACTACATCAAGGCCAGCGACAAGGGCCTGCTGAAGACCTTCGCCAAGATGGGCATCTCGACCCTGCAGAGCTACCGGGGCGCCCAGATCTTCGAGGCGATCGGTCTCGACCGCGACCTGGTGGCGCGCTGCTTCACCGGCACCGCCTCGCGCGTCTCGGGGGTGGGCTACGACGTGATCGCCACCGAGGCGGCCATGCGCCACGCGCGGGCCTTCCCCGGCGACGACTTCCAGTATCCGGAGCTCGAGGCCGGCGGCCTCTATCAGTGGCGCGCCCGGGGCGAGCGACACACCTTCAACCCCGACACCGTCTCGAAGCTGCAGATCGCGCTGCAGCGCGGCAGCTACGAGGACTACAAGGAGTTCAGCGCCGCCGCCGACGGCGCCGCCGAGACCGCCTGCACCCTGCGCGGACTGTTTCGCTTCAAGGAGGGCGAGCAGCCGGCGGTGCCGCTGGAAGAGGTCGAGCCGGCCACCGACCTCGTGCGGCGCTTCTGCACCGGCGCCATGAGCTATGGCTCGATCTCGCTCGAGGCCCACCAGACCCTGGCCATCGCCATGAACCGGCTGGGCGGCAAGAGCAACACCGGCGAGGGTGGCGAAGACCCCGACCGCTTCACCCCGGAGCCCAACGGCGACCTGCGCCGCAGCGCGATCAAGCAGGTGGCCTCGGGCCGCTTCGGCGTCACGAGCTGGTACCTGGTGAACTCCGACGAGATGCAGATCAAGGTGGCCCAGGGCGCCAAGCCCGGCGAGGGCGGCGAGCTGCCGGGCCACAAGGTGGACGACACCATCGCCAAGGTGCGGCACTCGACGCCGGGCGTGGGGCTGATCTCGCCGCCGCCGCACCACGACATCTACTCCATCGAAGACCTGGCCCAGCTGATCTACGACCTGAAGAACGCCAACCGTTACGCCAAGGTCTCGGTGAAGCTGGTGAGCGTGACCGGCGTCGGCACGATCGCCGCCGGCGTCTCCAAGGGCAAGGCCGACGGTGTGCTGATCAGCGGAATGGACGGCGGCACCGGCGCCTCGCCTCAGGCCTCGATCAAGTACGCAGGCATGCCCTGGGAGATCGGTCTGGCCGAGACCCAGCAGACCCTCGTGCTCAACGACCTGCGCGGCCGCATCAAGGTGCAGACCGACGGCGGGCTCAAGACCGGCCGCGACGTGGTGATCGCAGCGCTGCTGGGTGCCGACGAGTTCGGCTTCTCGACGGCGCCGCTGGTGGCGATGGGCTGCATCCTGATGCGCGTCTGCCACCTCAACACCTGCCCGGTGGGCATCGCCACCCAGGACCCGGAGCTGCGCGAGCGCTTCGCCGGCACCCCCGACAGCGTGGTGCAGTACCTCCTGTGGGTGGCCGAAGAGGCCCGCGAGCTGATGGCCCGGCTCGGCTTCCGCAGCGTGAACGAGATGATCGGCCACGTCGAGGTGCTCGACGTGGGCGTGGCCGAGAGCCACTGGAAGCAGCGCGGCCTCGATTTCTCCGAGCTCTTCCACCGGCCCGAAGTGCCCCACGCGCTGCACCAGTGCGAGTCCCAGGGCCTGGCCGACGAGCTCGAGAAGGTGCTCGACCAGAAGCTGCTGCGCATGGCGGCACCCGCGATCGAGCGCCGGGAGAGGGTCGAGGTCGAGTTGCCGGTGATGAACACCGACCGCACCGTGGGCACGATCCTGGGCTCCGAGGTCTCGCTGAAATACGGCGAGGCGGGCCTGCCCGAAGACACCATCACGATTCGGCTGCGCGGCAGCGCCGGCCAGAGCCTGGGCGCCTTCTGCACCCACGGCCTGACCTTCGAGGTCGAGGGCGACACCAACGACTACGCCGGCAAGGGCCTGTGCGGGGCCAAGATCATCGTGCGCGTGCCGCCGGGCTCGACCTTCGACGCCTCGGAGAACATCATCGGTGGCAACGTCCTTCTCTACGGTGCCACCGGCGGCGAGGCCTACTTCCAGGGCCTGGTCGGCGAGCGCTTCTGCGTGCGCAACAGCGGCGCCGACGCGGTGGTCGAAGGCGTGGGCGACCACGGCTGTGAGTACATGACCGGCGGGCACGCCGTGATCCTCGGGCCCACCGGGCGCAACTTCGCCGCCGGCATGAGCGGCGGGATCGCCTACGTGCTCGACGAGGACGGCGTCTTCGCCAGCCGTGTCAACCCCGAGACGGTCGACCTCGACCCGCTCGACGATGCCGACCTCGAGCGGCTGCAGCGCATGGTCCGCCGTCACTTCCAGTACACGCGGAGCGAGCGCGCCGACGACATCCTGCGCAAGTGGGACGCCTTTGCACCGAAGTTCGTGAAGGTCTTCCCCAAGGACTACAAGCGGGCCGAGCAGGACCGCATCGCCGCGGAGAGTGGAAATGGCTGATCCCAGAGGCTTCCTCAAGCACGGGCGCGAGAGCACTTCCTACCGCTCCGCCTCCGAGCGCGTCGATGACTGGAAGCTCGTGCAGGAGCACTTCCCGCCGGAGAAGAGCCACGAGCAGGCCTCGCGCTGCATGGACTGCGGCATCCCCTTCTGCAACAACGGCTGTCCTCTCGGGAACATCATTCCCGACTTCAACGACCTCGTGTACCGCGACAAGTGGGAGGACGCGCTGGCGCGCCTCCACTCCACCAACAACTTCCCCGAGTTCACGGGTCTCGTCTGCCCCGCGCCCTGCGAGCAGGCCTGCGTGCTCGGCATCAACCAGGATCCGGTCTCGATCAAGCAGATCGAGTGGGAGATCGTGCGCCGCGGCTGGGACGAGGGCTGGATCACCCCGCGTCGCCCAGGCCGCCGCACCGGCCGCTCGGTGGCGGTGGTGGGCTCGGGCCCGGCCGGCCTGTCGGCCGCCCAGCAGCTCAACCGCGCGGGCCACACCGTGACCCTCTTCGAGAAGAGCGATCGCATCGGCGGTCTGCTGCGCTACGGCATCCCCGACTTCAAGCTCGAGAAGTGGGTGATCGATCGACGTCTGGACCAGCTGCGCGAAGAGGGCGTCTCCTTCCAGACCGGCGTGAACGTGGGCGTCGACCTCTCGGCCGCCGACCTGCGCCGAAGCTTCGACGCCGTGCTCCTGTGCACCGGCTCGGAGCACCCCCGCGACCTCGAGGTGCCCGGCCGCGAGCTGGAAGGCGTGCACTTCGCCATGGACTTCCTGCCCCAGCAGAACCGCCGCGTGGCCGGCGACGAGGTGCCCGGGGAGGGGGCCATTCTGGCCGCCGACCGCGACGTGGTGATTCTGGGCGGTGGCGACACCGGCTCGGACTGCATCGGCACCTCGAACCGCCAGGGCGCCCGTTCGGTGACCTCCATCGAGCTGTTGCCCCGTCCCCCCGAGGGCCGTCACGCCTCGGAGCCCTGGCCGCTCTCGAAGAAGTACTACTTCAATGTCAGCAGCTCCCACGCCGAGGGCGGCAAGCGGGACTACGCAATGATGACGACGAAGCTCACCGGCGAGGGCGGCCGGGTCACGCAGCTCCACGGCGTGCACGTCGAATTCGAGCGCGACCGCCTCGAACGGCCGCTGATGAACACGATGCGCGAGGTGCCGGGCAGCGAGTTCTCGATCCCGGCCACGCTGGTGCTGCTGGCCATGGGCTTCGTGCATCCGGTGCACGAGGGGCTCGTCGAAGGGCTCGGCGTCGACCTCGACCCGCGCGGCAACGTCTCCGCCGACACCCGGCGCTTCGCCACCAGCGAGCCCGGCGTCTTCGCCGCCGGCGACTGCCGACGGGGCCAGTCGCTGGTGGTCTGGGCGCAGTGGGAGGGTCGCGAGGCCGCGCGTCAGGTGGACGTCTACCTGCAGGGAAAGAGTCGGCTCCAGTCCCGCACGGCGGCCTGAGTCGAAGCAACTCGCGTTTCGCACCGAGGCGGGGGCGAAAGCGGTCCGGCTTCGCGCATCGTTGTGAGAAAACTCGCGACGGTTTCTTGACGCGCCCGCCCCCGAGCCGGTACGCTTCCGTCGTCAACCGGGGGGGCAGGCATTCCGCACTTCAGCTCTGCAAGTGTGAACGCCTCGAACGGAGAGGTTTCGGAGGCGTCGGCGAAAGCCGGAAGCTCGAAGACCGCGCAAGACCGGGAACGCTACGACTGGGAGCGTCTCGAGTTCGCGGTGCGCGCGCTGGTCGAGCAGCAGGAAGGCCTCCGCAACGTGTGCGACTCCCTCCGAGGCGAGCTCGGCGGTCGCGACGACAAGATCCGGCTCCTCGAGGCACAGCTGCTCGAGGCCAACCAGCTGCGCCAGGACACCGCCAAGCGCATCGACGAGTTGATCTCTCAGCTGGACCAGCTCGACGAGCAGCTCGCCGGCCTGGAGCCCGCCGCGAGTGGGTGATCGGGGTTCCGGAGTGAACGACAAACGCACGGTGGCGGTGCGCATCCGGGGGCGCGACTTCCGGATCCGCAGCGACGAGCCCGGCGAGCAGCTCGAGCG
>Ga0224508_10001791_pt1 | contig 18884 bp, 15 predicted proteins | sample SF_Jan12_sed_USG_4_FD_170157 | JGI IMG/M metagenome (GOLD analysis project Ga0224508, IMG submission 170157) | Sediment microbial communities from San Francisco Bay, California, United States - SF_Jan12_sed_USGS_21 | ecosystem: Environmental > Aquatic > Marine > Sediment | place: USA... | reverse complement strand
CCGATCCACGGTTTCTCAGTGGTCTTGGGGTCGTCTACCACGAATACGTCCATTACTTTGTGCAGCACAACCTGCCGACGGTGCCTCGTTGGTTCAACGAGGGTCTCGCCGAGTACTACTCGACGTTCGCCACCGATGCCGAGGCGGCAGTGGTCGGGTTGCCGGTCGAACGGCATCTCACTTGGATCCGGACACACGACGAACTCGGGCTCGCAGGTTTGCTCGAAAGTGGCGGCCACACCGACGAACGCCACCGCGCGGGCCAGGTGGGCCAGTTCTATGCCGTCTCCTGGGGGCTGGTCCACTACCTCTTCTCGAGCGATATCGAGCGCGCCGGTCAGCTGGCCGAGTTTTTCGAGCGGACGGCCCAGGGCGAGGAGCCGGTCAGGGCGTTCGAGTCCGCGCTGGACACAAAGATAGGCGACCTGGAGAAGGCGTTAAAAGCCTATTTCCTTGGGGCCACCTTGCCTGCGGCCCGTATCGGTCTGGATCGTCTCGATGGCGCGATCGATGTGCGGGTCGAGGGAACGGCCCCGAGTGACCTGTTCAGCCTGCTGGGCGATCTGGTGGTGCGTCAGGGTCTCGAACAGCGGGCCGAGACGCTTTACAGCCTGTCGCTCGCACACGATCCGGATCACGCCGAGGCTCATGCGGGCCTGGCGTTCGTGAGGGATTTGCAGAGCCGTCTCGAAGAGGCCGAAGTCTTGTACCGCCAGGCCCTCGAGATGGGTCCGCGCCAGGCGCGAAGCTATCTGCTCTACGGCCGTCACCTGCTGGCGCGTCTGCCGGGGGCGCGAGAAGAGGGCGGCGTCGAGGCGGCCGCTGCGTTGGCGGAGGCAGCACAACTCGCCTTCGCCCAGGCCGCTGACCTCGATCCGGAGTTCGCAGAGACCCACGCGATGCTGGGTTACTCGCACCTCTTCACCCCGGGAGACGCCGCCCGCGGCATCGCGCCGCTGGAGAAGGCGCAAAAGCTCCTGCCAGGTCGGTCCGATGTCGTTTTTCATCTGCTCCAGCTCCACCTCAAGCTGGGTCACTTCGATCGGGCGCGCGAGCTTACCAACGGAGTCCTGGCCCGAATCGGGGGCGAAGATATGGTCTACCGCGCCAACGAGGAGATCGAAAGAGCGAGCCTGATCCGGGCCGCCAACGAGGCGCTGCGAGAAGGCCGGCACGAGGAAGGTCTACGGTTTCTCGACAACGCTATTGCAGTTACGAGTGACCCACAGGTGCGAGCTGAGCTCGAGCGCGAGCTCCACAGCCTCGAGGCTCGCCTACCCTCGTCGCCCTAGTTTGCCGATTCGAAGATCTCGGCGACCGGTAGGGTGCTGATGCCCGCGGGTCGAACCGGGATTCGCTCTATGACTGCGTCGGCCTCTCGGATTCCAGGCCCGGGTTCGCTGTTGTACACCATGGGGCTCGGCACTTCGCTTTCGAGGTACTCGGCGATGTCTGCGGCGTCGTCGGCGACGATCACAGCCTCGAAGTTGTCGGAGTGCAGGTACTTTCGCACCGCTCGGTTGACGTCGTCCACGGTCAGCTCGGAGAGCCTCTCCTCGACCTCGTCGATGTAATAGTCCATGCCGTAGAAGCGGCTATCCATCAAGAAGCCGAGGCGATCGGCAAGGGTTTGAGCCCAAAGCTTCGAGTAATTGACGAGAAACGAACGGGTGAGCTCGAACTCCTCTTCGCTCATGCCATGGGTGATCAGCCGATCGACCTCATAGAGCGCATTGCGAAGAGCGAAGTGAGCGGTAGAGGGCACTACGGGGCGGATCCAGACGGAAAAAAATTGCTGGCGCCGCGGCACATTGGGCGACGGATGGTTCGTAAACGGTGGAACGTGCCAGTACTCTATGTAGGAATAGTCACCGTAGTTGAGGCCGCGCTTTTCGCGTAGTTGCTGCATGAGGCGACCGTGAGACGTTCGATGCTCGCCGAGAAAGCTGTTGGCGACCATCAAGGCGTAGTAATCAGCGTGCGAGCGGTTGATTGGCAGTGGGTAGCCGAAGTGGATCCCCACGGATCGGGTCGGTTTCTCGAGAATCGTGAAGTGACGGCCGGTGATCGTCGCCGGTATCGGTAGAGGGGCGAGTTCGCCGTTGCCGGGGGGCAGGGCCGAGAGAGTCTTTGCGAGGCCTTCGGGGAACTTCTCTGGATAACCTCCAGCGACGCCAATGGTCAACGAGTTGCGTCCAAAGCGGCTTTCTGAAAACGCTCGAACGTCTTCGATCGTTATTGCTGCAAGACCAGCCAATGTTCCGGCGGGCGCATGCCCGTAAGGATGGTCGCGAAAGATCATCTGCTCCAGCGCCTCCAGCCCCAGAAGCTCATCGTTCGAGGCCCGCAGCGTGCTGAGCAAAAAAGCCTCGAGCTGTTGTTTGTTGCGACGGAAGTCGCTTTCCGCGAAAGCTGGGCGGAGCAAAGCCTCGGTGAGTAGGGCGGTGAACCCGGTGAGGGTCTCGGAATGCACTTCAGCGGAGATGGTCGTGGTTTCTCGGTCGGTAGTGACATCGATCGAGACTGCCATCGGGTAGAGGCTTTCCAGCAAATCGGAATAGGAGCGCCCGGTGGTTCCGGCTTTCGCGAGCATCAGTCCAGTAAGAGCGGCCAGGCCTTCTTTACCTTGAGGGTCATAGATCGATCCAGCCGCGAACATAAGTCGCACGGCGACCAATGGCGAGCCGGGGCTGGGAAGCGCGACCACCTCTGGTCGGCTCGCACCGAGCTCGTCTTGTCCAGCGGTCTCGTCAGCGTCCGGGCGCGATTTGCTTGTCGCGCCCTCTTGTCGCGCAGCCGTCGTGCCGGCGGTGGGTGGCGGTGTCGATAGCGATCCCGAACAGGCAGCTGACAGGAGAATCGCCAACACCGGCAGCGATCCCCATCGATCGATTCCGAGGATTTGACGTCGCGACATCAGTGGACCTCCGCTTTGCTCTTTTCGGATGCGTCATCGGTTCCGGGCCGATCCTCCAGATGGCTGAGGGTGACCACGGTTTCTGTTTCGGGTTTAAAAGTCTCGCGGGTGATTCTCCGTACGTCTTCGGGGTTGACTTTTTGGTACTGCCCGAAGACGCGATTCAGGCTGTGCGGGTCGCCCGTCATGATCAGCGCGTTCGAAAGAGTCCGGGCCACCGAACCCGGGCTATCGAGTCCGAGCGCGAAACCGTAACGCAGGTTGGACTTGATGCGTTCGAGCCGTTCGACCGCGATCGGCTCGGTTGAGAGGTCGGCTACCGCTTCGGCGATAGCCTGACGCACCTTGAGGACGAGGTCATCAGACTTGATCCTACTCGTGATGGTGAACAGATAGGGGTCCCGGTGATCGGAGTAGCCGCCGGAGATGAAGTCGACCCACTGTTCATCGACCACGAGCTTGCGATAAAGCGGCGCCGATTCGCTGAAGAGGAGTTGCGCGATGATGTCCAGAGTCGCGGTGTCGACCGTTGTGTCCGAGAAGGCCGGCACTCGATAACCGAGCATCAGAAATGGGCTGATGGGTGAGGGCCAATTGATATGTCCCGCGCGGGGCTCGATCTGCTGCGCTTCCGCCGGAATGACGGGTGGCATATAGCCGGGCCGCCAGCTTCCGTAGTACTTCTCGGCGAGCTGCGCCACGCTATCCGGCTGAACATCGCCCACCACCAGGACCGTGATGTTCTCGGGCCGGTAGAAGCGCTCGAAGAAGGACAGGCTGTACCCGTAGTAGCCGGGCATGGCCTTGATGTCCTCGACATATCCCATGGTGGTGTGGCCGTAGGTGTGTTCCTCGAAGGCGAGTTGACGCAGCCGTTCGAACATCGCGCGAAAAGGGCTGGAGGCGTTCTTGTTGTACTCGCCGAGCACTGCCAGCGCTTCGCGACGAAACACATCCTCGCTGTATCTCAGGTTCTGAAAACGGTCGGATTCGAGATCTATGATCGATTCGAGCTCACTCGCCGGACCGACCATGTGGTAAACGGTTCGATCATCGCTGGTGAACGCATTGATGTCGGCACCCATCCGCTTGAGAACTTCGTTGTACTCGTCCTCCGAATACTTGTCGGTGCCGCGGAACATCATGTGCTCGAAGAAGTGTGCAAAACCGCTATGTCCCGGCTCGACTTCGTCACGTGATCCAGTGCGGACCACCGTGAAATAGGCCAGCGTTCCGGGGCTGTCAAAGGGGACTACGACCACTTTGAGTCCGTTGTCGAGCCGAGTCTGGTGAACGAGATGAGGAAAGACCTTGTCCTGAGCGGGGTCAGCCGAGACAAGGCCTGCGGCAATCATCGCGACAACCAGCATCAGCGCGATTTGGATTGGTCTGGGTCTCACCGACTTCTCCTCTCTTGGCAGTGGCATGGTAGGGACAGGTGCGCGCCGGCCGTTGACGGGGCGGGTGTGTCTTTTCAGTCCAGATCGAATGGCCGGGGCGGAGGCTGGTCTTCCGGGCTCTCCTCCGCACGTTTCAAGGCTTCCTTGAACTTTTCGTCCAACAGGCGGTCGCGATCCTTCATCGCTTCCATCTCGCGGTCGAACAGGCTTTCGGCCTCGGCTTTGCTCTTGTCGAGATCCTCGAGAAGGGTCTCCAGACGCTTACCGCCTGCCGGTGGGGTCTTTTTTTCTCGGTACGACAGGACCTCTCCGGTTGCGGCGTCCACCACCAGGTCCGTTTGGCACCCCGGGCAGCGAAGCCTGAGTTTTCGCGTCTCGCTCACACAGTGATTCTAGCTCTCATGGACGATGGATGGGGGAACCGGGACGGTGGCTGATAGTCTAAGTCGCTGGCGGCACACAAGGAGCATACGCTTGACACTGCCAGATGGGCGGTTAAGACTGGTCGCTGGTTTGATGTGTCTTCGACAAGGCAGGTTGTGATGATGAGAAAAGTCATTCTCTCGTTAGCTCTGTTCTCCATGGTGGCAGGTTGCGCCCCGGATTCGAGCCTCCAGATCAGTGCCGTATTGCCGCTTAGCGGCCCCTGGCAGATCTATGGACAGCCGGTGCGCAAGGGGGTCGAGCTGGCGTATGAGGAGCTCAAGGCGAGCCCCGATTTGCCGTTTTCACTCGATCTGGTGATCAGTGACACCGAGAGCGACGCGGCGAAGGCGAATAAGCTGCTGCGCGAAGCGTTCGATAGTGGCGCCGTGGCCGTTGTGGGAGGGGTGACTTCCGCTGAGGCTCTCGAAATGGTGGCGGTGGCCGACCGGTTCGACCGCGTGCTCCTGTCGCCGTCGGCGTCGAATCCGCAGCTCACAGGGATCTCCAGGAATTTCTATCGCGTCTTCCCCTCGGATGCGAAAGAAGGCACGACCATGGGCAATTTCGGGTCCCAAAAGCTGGGACTCCAGACGGCTGTGATCGTAGCCAAAGAGGAGACCTACGCCGCTGGAATCCAGGCTGTGTTCGCCTCCGAGTTCGAGCGCAACGGCGGGCAGGTCACCGAGATCATCGAATACCCGGAAGGGGCGGGAGACTTTTCGGGACTGATCGCGCGGGTGGTCAGTCTCGAGCCCAATGCCGTCTATCTGGCAGCCTATGCCGACGATATCGGCAAGATGATCAACGAGCTCAGGGCAAAGAACTTCCAGGGCCGGATCCTCACCACCTCGGCGTTTTCGACACCGGAGGCGATCGAGCAGACAGGCGATGACTCGGAGGGCGTGTTTCTCACCCAGGCGGGGTTCGAGCCGGACAGCGAGGACCCCAAGGTCATCGGTTTTGTGGAGGCCTATCGAGCGAAATATGGGTTTGCACCGGATCTGTACGCGGCCCACGGGTACGATGCTTTGATGGTCTTGGTCGAAGGGCTCAAACAGGGCGCCGACGTGCCCAGCGACCTTTGGAAGAAAGTCAGGGGTCTGCGTGATTATTTTGGCGTCACCGGTGCGATTCAGTTCGACGAGCGCGGCGATGTGCAGAAGTTTCCGCGTGTCTATGTGGTGCAAAACGGCACGCTGGTGGACTACGAGCGCGACATCGAGGCCCGGCGGCGGGCGCTCATCGATCGACTTCACGAGCTCCAAGAGCAGCAACGGAAGCGCGGCAACTAGCTCCAGCTCGGCTGTGAAGCGAGTCAGGCTGTAACTCGATAACATCATCCGGCGGCGGAGCGATGTGCCACAGCCGCTGACGATTCCAAGCAGTCCTTGAACGCGACCGTCTCAACTTCTACTACGGGCTGCTAGGGCCAGACTGTCTTGTTCGAGGTTACGCGAAGGCTTCTCAGGTACCGAGGTCTGCTCGCCACACTCGTGGTTCGCGAGCTCAAGGCCCGCTACCGTGGCTCCGTCCTCGGTTTTTTCTGGTCGCTGGTCAACCCGCTGCTGATGCTGGCGGTTTACTCGTTCGTCTTTACGGTCATCTTCAAGCCTCGCTTTGCGGGAGCGGATCTGGACCCCTATCCGCTGTTCCTGATGACCGGTCTCTTCCCGTGGATTTGGGTGTCGACATCGATGCTCGAGGGCAGCCAGTCGCTGATGGCCAACGCGGGCCTCATCCGCAAGGCGGTGTTCCCGGCCGAGATCTTGCCGATGATCGCGGTGTTTGCGAACCTGGTGCATTTCTTGCTCGCCTTGCCGATCCTGGCAGCCGGTCTGGCGGTCGGTCGGTATCTTGGGCATCCGGTCGCCGGATGGTGGTCGGGGGCGCTTCCGGTCGTGGTCGTTCTCGAATTCTTTGCCGTTGGCGGGATCACCTTGGCCTTGGCGGCCCTCAACGTTCACTTCAAGGACATCCGGGACATTCTGATCAACGTCCTGTCTCTGCTGCTGTATCTGACACCGATTCTCTACCCTTTGCAGCAGCTTCCCCGAGCCGGAAGATGGGCCGTCCACTGGCTCAACCCGTTTGCGCCGTTCGCCACCGCGTTTCAAGAAGTCGTCTTTCATGGCGACCCACTACGGCTCGGCCTGGTGGCGCACATGGTGGGTTGGGCGATTGTCCTCTGGGCTTTGGGGTCCTGGCTATTCCACCGACTCAGCGACAACCTCGTGGAGGCGGTGTGACGGCGGTCATCGAAGTCGACGGTCTCACCAAGCTCTACCGGCGCTCTGCCCCCGGCTATCAGCTGCGTACGCTCAAGAGTGCGCTTCTCGAGCGCAGCTTGACGGCCGGTCTAAAGCCCGAAGACACGATCCAGGCGATCGAAGAGGTGAACTTTGCGGTGCAGGAGGGCGAGGCCTTTGCGGTTATTGGCAGCAACGGATCGGGAAAATCGACCCTTCTCAAGATCCTCGCCGGAATCCTCAAGCCGACGGCGGGCCATGTGAGGATCCGCGGCCGGGTCGCCGCGCTGATCGAGTTGGGAGCCGGGTTTCACCCGGAGATCTCGGGCCGTGAAAATGTCTACATCAACGGTGCGGTCCTGGGTCTGCCTCGGCGTGAGGTCGAGCGACGCTTCGACGAAATAGTCGAGTTTTCGGGGCTGGCGGATTTTATCGATGAGCCGGTCAAGAACTACTCCTCGGGTATGTATGTTCGGCTGGGTTTCTCGGTAGCCATCCACACAGACCCCGACATCCTCCTTGTAGATGAAGTCCTGGCCGTCGGCGACGAGGCCTTTGCGCATAAGTGCGTGCGCAAGATCGAAGAGTTCCTGGCGAAAGGTCGAACGGTCTTGCTGGTCAGCCACTCCCTGGGCCTTGTCGAGGAGTTCGCCGATCGTTGCTTGTGGCTGGATCGCGGGCGTCAACGGCTCCTGGCCGAGCCACGTCGCGTCGCTGATGCCTACCGCCAGGCTGTGGCCGAGAGCGAGGGACATCAACACAAAGAGGCCAAGAAGCAGCGGCAAGAACAGATCGAGTCTTTGGATTCGGCGGGTGAGGTGGTGTCGGATGCGGTCGCGGAAGATCAACCGGTGGCGGAGGAGCCCGAAGAGGTGCTGCGTTGGGGTTCTCGTGAGGCCGAGATCATGTCGGCGCGGATGCTCGACCTTTTGGGGAACGAGCGGTACAACTTTTCAACCGGTGACGGGGTGGTCTTCGAGATCCGAGCCCGAGCCGATCGAGCGCTCGAAGATTTTGTTTTTGGCGTGGGTCTGTTTACGTTTCGTGGCGTCGAGGTCTGGGGAACAAACACCCATCTCGCTGGAATGAGGCCCAAGACGTTTTCCGGCGATGCAACGGTCCGGCTGCAATGCCCGGAACTTCGATTGGCGCCCGGCGAGTACCTGCTGGATGTGGCCGTCCACGCCCGCGATGGCTACCCATACGATTATCATCGCCAGATTCTGAGTTTCTCGTTGATCTCGAGCGAAACCGGTGTCGGGGTGTATTTCCCCCGCCACGAATGGCAGTCTGAGGGTGGGGTGAACTGGGGCGAGCCGGTTCGCCAGTAAAGAAAAAGGAAGCAACTCATGGCGGAAGCGAAGAAGACTCTAAATATCAAGATGAACGACGACGAGCTCAAGGGGAGCTATTCAAACCTGCTGCGGGTTACCCACACCCGTGAGGAGTTCATTCTCGATTTCATCAACGCGGTGCCACCACAGGCCATCGTTACGGCAAGGATCGTCACCAGCCCGGGCCATCTGAAGAGAATCGTCCGGGCCCTGGCCGAGAACCTGGAGCGCTACGAGAAAGCTCATGGGACGATCGTGGAAGCGGCGCCGCCGGCCGACGAGGGCGAGGTGAACTAGGTCGGGGGATGCCAGTCTCCTAATGGAGCTCGAGCTCGCCGACCAAGAGAAGACGGTCGAGACAGAGCTCGACCGCTACAACGCAGGAACGACGGACCGGTTTCTTTGGATGTAGCGGTCGACCTCCGTGTCGACCGAACCTCGCAGGAACGACGGATCGGTTTCTTCGGATGCAGCAGTCGACCTCCGTGTCGACCGAACCTCGCAAGAACGACGGACCGGTCTCTTTGGATGTAGCGGTCGGCCTTCGTGTCGACCGAACCTCGCAAGAACGACGGACCGGTCTCTTTGGATGTAGCGGTCGACCTTCGTGTCGACCGAACCTCGCAAGAACAACGGACCGGTCTTTTTGGATGTAGCAGTCGACCTCCGTGTCGACCGAACCTCGGCCCAACGCCACAAATCGACGCCGAGCGTCGTCTCAGTACGCTCGGTGCGCGACTTGCCCGTTCTTGATCACTACCCGCACCGGGTTGACGCCGTAGTGATAGCCGAGGTGAAGCAGGTTGGGAGCGTCGAGCAGCACAAGATCGGCCCTCTTCCCCTCTTCGATCGAGCCGATCTCCTCACCCAGTCCGAGACAGCAAGCCGCGTTGAGGGTGGCGGCGGTAAGGCTCTCTTCGATTGAAAGACCCAACTCGAACACCGATAGGGTGAGGATCATCGGCATGGACTCGGAATAGGACGAACCCGGGTTGCAGTCGGTGGCGAGCGCTACCGGAACGCCGGCGTCGATGAGCCGCCGGGCAGGCGCGTAAGTATGCTTCATGAGGAAGAAGCTGGTTCCAGGAAGCAGAACAGCGGTCACGCCGGTATCTGCCATCGCCTCGATGCCGGCGTCGGAGACCGCCATCAAGTGATCCGCAGAAAGAGCGCCAAGCTCGGCTGCGAGCTCGGCGCCGCCGGAATCGGCGAATTCATCGGCGTGAAGGCGCGGTGCAAGTCCATGGCTCGCACCGGCCTCCAACACCCGGCGCGACTCGTCTGGGGAGAAGACGCCGTCTTCGCAGAAAACATCACAGAACCGAGCCAGCTGCTGCTCGGCGACCGCGGGCACGATCTCTTTACAGATCAAGTCGAGATAGGCGGAGCGCCTGTCGCGGTGCTCCGGCGGCACCTCGTGGGCCGCTAGGAGTGTGGGGACGAGATCGACAGCTTGCGTCTCGGATGCGCTCCGGATCGCGCGCAGCTGTTTGAGCTCATCGGCAAGACTGAGTCCGTAGCCGCTTTTGGCTTCGGCAGTGGTGGTGCCATGACGCAGCATGTGGCCGAGCCGGCCGAGCATCGACGTGCAAAGGTCTTCTTCGGAGGCGGCCCGGGTTGCGGAGACGGTCGACAGAATTCCGCCACCTGCGGCCGCGATCTCGAGGTACGTCTTACCGGCGAGACGCTGGGCGAATTCGGCTTCGCGGCTACCGGCCCACGGCAGATGAGTGTGTGGATCGACAAATCCGGGAACGAGAGTGCCGCCCCCACCATCGAGCCGTGGGAGGCACGTGAGTGCCTCGGGTCCCTCGCGCCGCTCGAGATCGGCGAGCGTGCCGACGAATGAAATGGACCCGGCTCGACAAAGGACCACTGAGGCCTCGAGTCGATGGATCGATCGTTGGTGGACGCCGGCACATGATGTCGAGCCGATCGGGGTGGCGACCTCGGAGAGGTTTTCGATCAACAGGTCCGCCATATGTGTCTCAGTGCTTTCTGCGACCGCTAGCTGGCCCGAGCTCCGAATAGCGCTGTGCCGACGCGTACATGAGTCGCTCCCTCCTCAATGGCGATTTCGAAATCAGCACTCATGCCCATGGACAGGTAGCCCGGGCGCCCGTTCCAGGACGGAAGCGAAAAGAACCGATCACGGAGCCTGCGAAGCTCGGCAAACCAGCGACGAGATTGTTCGGGGCTTTCGGCCATGGGTGGGATGGCCATCAACCCGACGATCCGTATGTTCTCGAGATCGGCCAAGTCGTCCAGGCCTTCCTCTAACGCGGAGGGGGCGAAGCCGTGCTTTGTCGGCTCGCCGCCCAGATTGACCTCGAGAAAGGCGTCCAAGGTTCGCCCCAGCCGGGTGGCTTGACGCTCGAGTACGCGGGCAATCTTGATGCGGTCGATTGATTGGATGGTGGAGAAGAAAGCCGCCGCGCTGCGTGCCTTGTTCGACTGGAGAGGACCGATGAGATGCCAGTCGATGTCGTCCGCCAACTCCGCACCGTGGACGATTGCTTCCTGGACCTGGTTCTCGCCAAAAGCGCGGAGTCCCGCCTCGTAGGCAGCGCGCAGCCGCTCGAGGTCCTGTCGTTTGCCGGCGCCGATGAGACGAACCTCATCCGGACGGCGGCTGCTGCGATCACAGGCCTCTACGATCCGTCGTTGGACCTCTCGGCATCGCGTGATGACCGCATCGTGTTCTGAAGGGGTCATTGAATGATGGTCGGTAACTCGGCACTCAACCAACCGGGCAAAGGCCGTCTCTCGTCGATGGCCTCGTTGGCGATACGGTCGGCGTCGCGGTTGTCTTCGCGGCGAACGTGCTTTATCGAGAAGTCGCGTAAAGAGCGCCGAAGCTCGAGGACCTTGAAGAAGAGCGGACGAAGATTTGGGGCCTTGACGCGATATTCGCCGTTGACTTGCCGCACCAGGAGTTGGCTGTCGCTGAAGACGGTCAGGTGGTCGATCCCACGGTGCTCGGCATAGGCAAGAGCGGCGATAAGCGCTGTGTACTCGGCCACGTTGTTGGTTGCGTGACCCAGGTAGCCGCCGAACTCGTCTCTCTCGGTGGCGTGCCGGACAAAGATGCCAAAGGCCGCCTCACCCGGGTTTCCCCGTGCGGCGCCGTCGATCCAGACCCGACAACCGGGCTCACCGCGCGTATCCATATGCTAGCGGACTATAACGCCCAAACGCCTGCCGCCTGGCTTGGTCTCGCCGCCCTGAGCGGCGTTGCGCTTCCTCGCCGTGCGCACCGGTACGCCTGCGTCTTCACGCCTTGCCCACGGCGACGATCCGCGGCGCCATCCGCTAGCCGATTGGACCTTACAGTCCACTTGGCGTTCGGTCAGACTTCCGGCAAATAGAGGATGCGCTTGCAGCTGTCGCAGGGCACCAGGGAGCCGTTGTTGGCGATCTCGACGACCGACTGAGGGCGGACGCTGTAGTTGCAAGCTCCGCAGTGCCACATCTGGGGCCCTTTGCCCGCGCGTTGAAGCTTTTGGATGGGTGCCAACGCCTGGTTTTCGTGGCGGTCGAGGATCCGTCGAAAAAGACCGAGGACTGCCTTCGGCAGCCGTTCTTCGAGGGTTTTGACTTCGATCTCAAGCTCACCAATTCGCTCCGCAATCTGTGGTTTCTGGCCTTCCCACTTCACGAGCTCGGTTTTGTACTGGCCATCGAGCTCGGCGAAGTTCTGAAGCTCTTCGTCGAGGCTTTTCTGACTCTCCTCTTGCCGCTCGAGGGCACTCAGCCCTTTGTCCTCGGCCTCTCGGATGTGTCCCTTGACGGTGTCGATCTCTTGCAACAGCGCCGCGTACTCGCGTTGGTTACGCACCAGGCCGATCTGTTCCTGAAACGTCTTTAGCTTGGTCTGCAGGTCCGCCGTCTCTGCCTCGGCGGCGCGCTGTTCGGCCTGGGTTTCATCGAGTGTTTCCTGCAAGGCATCAATTTCTGCCTTTCTTTCACTATGCCGATCATGCAGTTCCTGCATCCAGTCAGGGATCCCGTGCAGCTGCGCCTGGTGAGTCCGCAGATCGTCGATTGCTTCCTGCAAGCTGACCACGGTCTTCAAATCAGTCTCCATCGACCCTCCGTCTTGTGAGCAAAAGCCGAAGGGGTGTCCCGAGAGGACACCCCTTTGATTCTCTTTTGGCCTCGCAGCGAGCCCTTGTCGGCTGTGCAGTGCTTGTTCTTTTCTCGAATGTGCCGTTTCATGGCGACGTTCCAGGGTCGGGTTCGTGGGCCCACCTGGATTCGAACCAGGGACCTGCCGGTTATGAGCCGGATGCTCTAACCGCTGAGCTATGGACCCTCAGCGCCCCGGATTCGGGGGGGGAGGAGTATATAGCAAGAGCGCCGCTACGCGGCACGCTTCTTGCCGGGTCCGCGCTCAGCTCTCGGTGTCGTAGAGATCGCGGTAGCGGCCGGCGTAGAGCGTCACCCGCTTGACGTAGGTCTTGGTTTCTTCCATCGGAAGATTCTCGAGAAAACGGTCCAGCTCCGGTTCTGTCCCCGCTTGTTTCCAGAGGCGCTTGATCCGATAGGGGCCGGCGTTGTAGCCGGCGAGAGCGAGCTGCTGGTTGCCGTCGAACATGCGCAGGACCTGGCGGAAGTAAGCGGTGCCCAGTTGGACGCTGAATCCGGGATCCGAAAGTCGTTCGCGGGAATAGCGTAGGCCCATTCGTTGAGCCAACTCGCGCCCCGTGGCGGGCATGACCTGCATCAACCCGCGAGCGCCGGCCCAGCTGCGGGCGCTGGCGTCGAAGGCGCTCTCTTGGCGGATCATCCCAAAGACCAGATGGGCGGGAAGCGCTTGGCGCTTGGCGTGGCTCTCGATGATCTCGCTGTACTCCAGCGGGTAATAGAGACGGCGTGCCCTTTCCGGGGCGCGACTTTCGGCCGGGGTTCCGAGTTCCGGGAAGGCCCGGCGTAGGGCGATGATCGAATCACGGACCTTACCCTGGTTGGCGAGAATCTGTGAGTGCAAGGCGTTCGCCGCCCGCGGTTCAGCACTCGCGGCGAGCAGCCCGAGCTCTGTCAGTGCCGCTTCGTCGAGCCCAATCTCGGTGAGCATTCCGGCACGCGCAAGCAGCGGGTCCCTGGGCCACTCGGCGCGCTGGACCTCGGGGCCCCCATGGGTCTCGGCGGGTGAGTCGACCTGCTGCAGTGCATGCTGGCGGTAGAAGTCCGGGAAGTCCTCCTGTGCCACCCGTCGCAGCATCTCATCGGCACGGAGGTCGTTTCCGAGTGCGCGGTGGCCGCGGGCCGACCAGTAAAGTCCGGCCCGCGTGTAGGAGCTGCCGGGGTATAACTTGCCCAGCTCGGTCCAATAGCCAACGGCGCTCGAGTAGTTGCGATCGTCGAACTCGCTCCAGCCGAGGCGCCACAGATATCGGGCACCGGTTGTATCCGATGGATCAACGCTCTGGAGAGCCTGGAGGATTTCGATGGCTTCCTCGAAGCGCTCGGCTTCGGCAAGATCGGAAAACAAGATACGCAGGGCCCTGATGGCCAACTGTCGTTCGGCTCCGAGGCCGAGAAGGCGGCGCAGGTGTTCGTGCGCGCGAGCTCGCATCTGGCGCCTCTCGTCCGAGGTGAGGGTGCCGCCTTTTCGGGCTCGTGATGCTTCCAGGGAGGCGCGAGCGCGCAGCCATTCGACGCGGATCTCATCCTCGGTCGGTTGTGGTTCGACGACCAGGAGCGTGTCCAGGGCCTCCACACCTCTGTGATCCTCGGTCAGCGCCTCGCCCATGACCAGAGTCCACTCGAGATCGCGGTCGGCCGGTGCAGCTTGCTCCAGAAGTGAGACGGCCTGGGCGGGGAGGTCAGCCGCGATCAGACCCCGGCATCGTTCGAGGACCTCCGGGCGAGAGAGAAACTTCGTCCATTTGAGCTCGCCGGACGGATGGCGAAAAACCTCGACGACCTCCAGCTCCGCTGCTCTCAGTGGGTGTCGGACCAGGAGAGCGCGCGCCGCGGAGCGCTCCAACTCGTCATCCAATAACTCCGAAGCGAGTTTCCAGGCTGCGATCTGAAGACGTTGGTCGAGTTCAGGGTCCAGCTCCAATTCCGCTCCGTCTTCGATGAGGTCTCGAGCCAGCGGGAGGTCGCCTCCCTGGACGGCTAGCTCGATGGCTTCCACCACGGATCGGCGAAGGAGGGGAGATTCGGGATATTCGCGGACAAGGCGACTGAGGCTGTCGCGAGCAGCCTCTATCTGGCCCAGGCTGGCGGCACTCTCGGCGATTGACGAAAGACGCCAGTCGGCGAGAGGTCCGGTGTAGCCCTCCGCCGAGCGAAGGTGCTCGAGGCTGGCCGAATAACGCTGGCAGGCGTGGGCATAAAGACCCAAAAGAACCTCTTCTTCGAGGGGTTCGGTGGTAGCCGCTGTGGAGTATCGAGCCAGCCGGGCGGCCGCCAGGTCACAGTTGCCGGATCGAAGGGCTTGGGCCGCTTCAACGGCTGGTGACTGTGCGAGACCGCTGATCGCTGTGGTGTCGGCGGACGGGGTGTTGGCGTTTGCCAACGAACCGATCAACGCCAGAGCGCCCGCAACCGAGACGGAGGCGAGAAGAAGACGGTACAACCGGAGCCAGCACATCTTGCTACTGGACTATACGAACCGAGCAGTCGACAAGCTGTGAACCAAGTCACGCTCCACGACGTGTAGCTAGAAACCCAGTACGGAGGGGTCTCCGCCGGCGAGAATCCGGACGCAGGCTTCGTGAAAATAGTCCTTTGTGCCACGGACTTGGTCGTCGATTCGATCCTCGAAGATTTGTCGTGAGCGGTCGATGTCCTCACGCAAAAGCGAGTAGACGTTACCCTTCAGGCGTCCCTGTTCGACCTGCTCCTCGTTGTAGAGCTTGATCTCGGTTACCAGGAGCCGCGCCAGCCGCCGCGCTTCTTCGTCCTCTGAGCCCTCGGCTGATTCCGAGCCGGCGGCGCCGGGGCCCGAGGTAAAGGCCCACCCAGGGCCTTTGACGTCCTCGGGTGGTGCCACTTGGGTGCTGCTCTCTCCACCAGGAGTTGGTGGAGTCAGCGGAGGGACTGGAGCGCCGGGCGAAGACACCGGCGCTGGACCCGCCGGGGCATCGATTCCGACCACGGGTGTCGCCGATTCCGGAACTACTTGCGGGGCCGGAGCCGAAACCACCGGCGACAAAGGCTCGGGCTCACTCGCGGGCGTTACCGCAGCCGGCGGTTGAGGCTCTTCCTGTCGAGGGAGACTGGTTTCGGCTTCCGATGGCTCGAGCGCTCCGATCTCTTCGTGGTCCTCTACAGGGGCTGCGATTTCGACCGGTTCCGGTTCGACTTCTATGGGCTCGGGCGCGCTCTCGGGCACAATTGCCACGGGCGGTTCCGGTTCGCTGATCGGTGGGAGTTGGGGTTCGACAGCCCGGATCTCCTGGATGTCTTCTGCCGGGAGGGCTGTATCGACCGGTGCCGGTTCAGCTTCGATCGGTTCGACAACCGGCATGGCAACCGCGGCGCCACTGTCGCTCAAACGCAGAGTCGCGGTGTGATCTCGGTCGCGGACCGGCAGGTTTTCGAGCACTTGGCTGGCGATGAAGATGAGGATCTGGAGCGCCGAGATCTGCGGCGCCTGATCGTCTTCCAGGCGGTCGCAGTAGATGACGGCCGCCGGCTGGTTTCCGAGCACAAAGGGGAGGAGGATCCCCATTTGAGGCGCCTTGGCGGACAAAAGATTCGTCACGCGGCGACACTCATCGGTGCTCAAGGCGACGGCTCCTGATCCGCCGGCCAGCGCGGCCCAGGCCGGAGCTGACTCGATTTGGAGACGGGTCTTTTTGAACTCCTCTTGGTTGAGGTCGAAACCATGGCCTCCCCAACCGAAGGCGTCGCCACCGCGAAGGAGAAAAACAGCGGCGCGGGAAGAAAACCGGGCACACCCGGCCACCAGGGCTTCGAGAACCTCTCCCTGCGAACCGCACGCATCGATGGCGGTAACGGCGTGCTTGAGTTCCTCGACCGGGTCGAGAAGATCGCCCAAGGCCGCGGCGTCAGCACCTGCCTCGGGCTCCGGTTCGTGCTCCGGAGCGGGTGCCACCGCCTGAGCGACGGCAACCTCGCCCTGTGGCGACATCGCGAGCTCGAGCTTCTCGTCGAACTCCGCGCGGAGCGCCCGAGTCGTCTTGTCGAGAACTTCTGCTAGCGTCGGGTCCAGATCTTTGAACAGGTCGGTCAGGGACATCATCGCCTCCGCGGTGGGAAATCTCTTCGACGGCGACGATTATCCAGTCGGCCCTGAGTACTGTCAAGGAAGGAAGGCTCGAAAACCATTGAAGAGACTGAGCTTCCAGCCCTCTTTGGTCTTGTCGGGTTATCTTGGCTATGGTATTTTTTCGTTCCGCTTCTTGGCAGGAAGCCCAACATCGAGCCCCGTGATCGCAAGGAGAAATACGATGCGTTGTCTGAATCGTGAGTTGAGCCTCGTCTGTATGGCGCTTTTGATGGCGACCAGTATTGCTTGTGGACCCAAGGGACCGGCAGTCAATGAGGCCGCCGAGGCTGAATGGGCATTGCTGAGCGAAGCCGATGGCAAGCTGGATTCGCTTCGTGAAGAACTGGCCGGCTTGGAAGAAGCTGCTGGTGCGGAACCGGTGGAAGGTGAAGAAGCTCCCGCCGACGACCTGGCGGCGCAAATTGAAGAAAAGAAGAGCGAGATCGAAAGTACGGCCGGTGACTTTCTGACGCGAATCGGCAACTATCTCAACGAGATCGACCCGATGTTCGCCGACGAACCGGCGACCGAGAGGCAGTTGGCGGTGATCCGGATGAAGAGTGACGAAGACATCCTCTTGGGCGGAGAGTGGATCGAGGAGGGAGGAGACTACAAGAAGGCGATCAGCATCTTCACTGACGCGCTGGAGCTCGATCCGGACAACGAGAGCCTCAAGGCCGTCTTGGCGAGCGCCGAGGAGATGAGGTTCATGACCGAGGAGCGTCTGGGTCAGGTGGCCAAGGGGATGTCTCCTGAGCAGGTCAGGGAAATGCTCGGACCGGTCAACCTGCGGAACATCCGGGAATACCCCGAACGCAAAGTGGTGGCTTGGTTCTATCCGGTCAACGAGAAGAACGAGGCCTCGGCGGTTTGGTTCCGCAAGAACAAGTCCGACGAATTGGTCGTCTACCGGACCAATTTCGAGGAGGTTCGCGGGCAGGGGGAAGGCGAGGGATAGTGGACTTGACGCCTGGGGGCCGGATCGGGGAAACTCCGCCGGCGCCACGGCGACCCGGCCGTAGGCCGATCCAAAATCGAAGGCGAGGTGATAGGAAATTTGCCCGGAGTTCAGGTTCGAGAAGAAGAGAGTTTCGAGAATGCCCTGCGGCGATTCAAGCGCAAGTGCGAAAAGTCGGGTGTTTTGACGGAGCTCAAGAGACGGCAGCATTTCGAGAAGCCGTCGGTCAAACGCAAGCGCAAGGCGATTCAGGCGCGCAAGAAGATCTTGCGCAAACTGGCCGAAGAACGACGCCTCGGTTTGCGCTGAGGCGCGATCTGAGAGTTGGAAAAGCGGGGACGTGGTCCCCGCTTTTCTTGTTTTGGTTCCTATGGTCGAGATGAGAGACGAAAGTCGTTTCGCATCCGCCGCGACGCTCACGGCGCTTGAGTTTCCCGCTTTCTTGAACGTGGTAGCTGCTGGCTCTGCGACCGATGCCGGTCGCCGAGCGCTTCTGGATCTGCGGCCCGCAACGGATCGGGCGAGTCTGGATCAGGATCTCCGGCGGGCGCGAGAGGTCGAGCAGCTTCTTGAAAAGGGGGCACTGGTCGAAGCATTCGAGGAACCCGTTCTCCCCGTCTTGGAGCGGCTGGAGCGGGATCCGGCAAACCTCGCGGGCGCCGAGTTGGCCCCGATTCGTTACTTGTTACGGGCGTCGGCAGGAATCTCCGAGCAGGTGCGGAGCGCGGATCCTTCCTGTCCCGAACTTGACGCCTGGCTGACCGAGCTGCCAGATCTCTCCGATCTGGCGCGAGGAATTGAAAGGACCTTGGATGAACGGGGGAGTGTGCGCGAGGAGGCGAGCCCGCGACTTGCTACGGCGGCAAAGCGTGCCCGGCGGTTGCGTCAGGGTCTCTACCGCCGCCTCGAGGATCTTGCCCGGCGTCATAGCGAGCACATGGCCGAGGAGACCATCCCGCTCCACGAAGGCCGGCTGTTGCTGCTGCTGCGTTCGGGCTCCAAGGGACGGATGCCGGGATTGGTACATGGGCGATCCGCGACGGCGAAGAGTCTCTACTTCGAGCCGCTCGAGGCGGTCGAGCCCAACAACGAGCTCCAGGAAGCGCTGGCCGAGCAGGAGGAAGAGAGGCGACGGATATTCAAGGCACTGGTGGATGAGATCTACTCGGCGCGCAAAGATCTGGTCGCTCATGTAGAGGTGTTGGCCGAGGTTGACCTTCGCCAGGCGGCTGTGCGTTGGGGTCAGAGGATCGACTGTCGCCTGATGCCGGTGGGGGAAGGGCGGGCTCTTCGACTAGTGGGGGCGCGGCACCCCTTGCTCGAACCTCGACTCGCCGACGATCGATTGGCGACGC
>Ga0224508_10001790_pt1 | contig 18888 bp, 17 predicted proteins | sample SF_Jan12_sed_USG_4_FD_170157 | JGI IMG/M metagenome (GOLD analysis project Ga0224508, IMG submission 170157) | Sediment microbial communities from San Francisco Bay, California, United States - SF_Jan12_sed_USGS_21 | ecosystem: Environmental > Aquatic > Marine > Sediment | place: USA... | reverse complement strand
TGGGGAAAAGGCGGCGGACGAAATGTTGCAATAGCGGATTGGCGGGCTCTGGTTCGTTGACTCTGCTTCGCTCGCTGATTCTTATTCGTCATCTATCGCCGACGCTTCCCGCGGTGACGGATATATTCTCAAGCACAGCAGGTGCGACCGGCCTTATCCCTGGTAAACTTTTTGGCGACTCAAAATGGCTGCGAGCGCGTTCGCAGACTTGTAATACTTCCGGGAGGTCAATGTCATGAACAACGACGTCATCATCACCTGCGCGGTTACCGGCGCCGCGGACGCGGTCGACAAACATCCCGACCTCCCGGTCACACCGGCGCAGATCGCGGACGCGGCTATCAAAGCCGCGAAAGCCGGCGCGGCCGTTGCCCATATCCATGTACGCGATCCGCAGACCGGCAAAGGCGCTCGGGACCCGGCACTATTTCAGGAGGTGGTTGCACGCGTTCGCGAAAGCGACACCGACGTGGTAATTAATCTGACCGCGGGCATGGGCGGCGACCTGGTGTTCAATGACGAGGAGCCATTGCTGCCCGGACCGGGCACGGACCTGGCGCCGCCGCTGGAACGCCTGGCGCACGTGGAGGAGTTGTTGCCGGAGATCTGCACGCTCGACAACGGTTCGGCGAACTTCGGCGAAGGCAACTACGTCATGGCCAACCCGGTCGATCATCTGCGCGCCATGGCGAAACGCATCCAGGAACTGGGGGTGCGCCCGGAGATCGAAGTGTTCGATACCGGCCACATCTGGTTCGCCAACCAGTTGATCAAGGAAGGACTGATTGGTGCGCCGCCATTGTTTCAGATCTGCCTGGGCATTCCGTATTGCGCACCCGCCGATGTCGGCACCTTCAAGGCAATGGTCGATCTGCTGCCGCCGGACGCGAACTGGACGGCATTCGCGATCAGCCGCAATCAGATGCCGTTCGTTGCCCAATCCGTGATTCTCGGCGGCAACGCCCGCGTGGGCCTGGAAGACAATCTGTATCTGAGCCGCGGCGTACACGCCAGCAACGAACAACTGGTCGAGCGTGCCGTGTCGTTGATCGAAAACCTCGGCGCGCATGTCGTCGGCCCGGATGCCGCACGGGAGAAATTCCAATTGCAGAAACGCGCATGAACGACATCAGGACAGTCGCGGTGATCGGCACCGGCGTGATTGGTGCCGGCTGGGCCGCGCGTTGCCTGGCTTACGGACTGGATGTCGTCGCGTGGGATCCCGGGGACGGTTGGCAGCAACGCCTGCGTACGGCGGTCGAAAATGCATGGCCGGCGCTGGTGCGTTTGGGATTGTACAAAGGTGCCAGCATCGACCGGTTGCGCTTTGCGGAAAGCGTGGAAGAAGCCTGCAGCGACGCAGACTTCGTCCAGGAAGCCGCGCCGGAACGCATCGAACTCAAAACCGCTTTGCATGCGCAGATGGATACGGCGACACGGCCGCACGTTCCGATCGCATCGAGCACCTCGGGTTTGTTGCCCAGCGAATTTCAGGCCGATTGCAGTAATCCACAACGCATTCTCGTCGGTCATCCGTTCAACCCGGTGTACCTGCTGCCACTGGTGGAAGTGCTGGGAGGAGAAAAGACCGGCGCGCAGGCGCTCGACGAAGCGGTTGCGTTCTACGAATCCATCGGCATGTACCCGTTACGCGTGCGCTCCGAGATTCCGGGATTTCTCTCCGACCGTTTACAGGAAGCATTGTGGCGGGAAGTGTTGCACCTCGTGAATGATGGCGTAGCCACCACCGAGGAGCTCGATGCGGCCATCGCTTACGGCCCTGGGTTGCGCTGGTCGATATGGGGCACCTGCCTGATATTTCATCTGGCCGGGGGCGAAGGCGGCATGCGCCACATGCTGGATCATTTCGATCCGACCCAGTTCCCCTGGACGAAACTGGATCCACCACCCATTACCGAAGCGTTGGTGGAACGCATGGCCAAGGGCTGCGAAGCCCAGACGGGCGGTCGCTCGATCAAAGAACTGGAGCGGCTCCGCGACGACTGCCTTATCGCGGTAATGCAGGCACTGCGCGCTTACCGCGTCGGCGCCGGCGAAGTGCTGCAGAAAAACGCTGAACGCCGCACACTGCAGCGAGAGTACCAGCGGTGGACAGCGAATATCGAGGTGCCCACGCCACTGGCCCTGTACGACTGTCACGTGCGCCCCGAGTGGATCGATTACAACGGCCACATGACCGAATCCGAATACCTCGCGGCGTTCGGCGGCGCGACCGACGCTTTGTTCCGCTACATCGGCATCGACGAGGACTACCGCGCGGCCGGTCAATCGTTCTACACCGTGGAGTCACACCTGAACTTCTTACGCGAAGCCAGAGCCGGCGATGCGCTGCGCTTTACGACACAGGTGCTGGCTGTGGACGATAAACGCCTGCACTTTTTTCATCAGGTGCTGCGCGGCGAAGAACTGCTGGCAACAACTGAACAAATGCTGCTGCATGTGGACGCCGGTACGGCCAGGGCGTGCACGATGCAACCACATATACGCCAGGCCCTCGATGCAATCGCCGCGGCGCACGGTACCATGCCGACACCGCCGCAAGTCGGCCACCAGATGAGTCTCGTGAGCTAGCAGCGTGTTGAAAACTCGTTTTTCGGCACTCTGCTAGGCGGTACATGGATGTGCCGCCATAATGCTACGACCCTAAGTCGTTGCATTATGAAGCAAGTCGATAATCGCATTCTCGACGCAGCGCGTTGAAAAAGCACAAGACGTAACTTTTTGAACAGGCTCCTAGCCGCTCGTTTCCTTCGGAGGCCGGATCATGAACTTCGAACTCAGCCATGAACACGAGATGATCGTCGCCAGTGCGCGCGCGTTCGTGGAGCAGGAATTGTATCCGTACGAGGAAGAAGTCGAACGCGACGACCGAGTACGCCCGGAACTGATAGAACAAATCAAACAACGCGCGATCGCCGCCGGTCTCTACGCGGCTGCCATGCCGGAAGAACTCGGTGGCGGTGGCCTGGACAATTTCTCCATGACCCTGCTGGACCGGGAACTCGGTCGCGCGAATTTCGCCCTGCAGTATCTGGTGGGACGGCCGAGCAACATATTGCAGGCCTGCGTCGGCGAACAACGCGAGAAGTACCTGCTGCCCTGTATACGCGGCAAGAAAATAGACTGCCTCGCAATGACCGAGCCGAATGCCGGTTCGGATGTACGCGGCATGCAATGCCGTGCCGAACGCGACGGCAACGAGTACGTCATCAACGGTACCAAACACTTTATCAGCCACGCCGATCTCGCCGACTTCGTGATCCTGTTTGCGGCAACGGGCGTGGAAGATTCCGCGCGCGGCCCACGCAAAAAAATTACCTCGTTTCTGGTCGACAAAGGTGCGCCTGGCTTTACCGTGCGCGACGGTTATCGCTCAGTTTCACATCGCGGATATCACAATTGCGTTCTCACGTTCGACGATTGTCGCATTCCGGCCGCCAACGTGTTGGGCGAAGAACACAAGGGGTTCGAAGTCGCGAACGACTGGCTTGGGGCAACGCGCCTGCAGGTAGCGGCCATGTGCCTCGGGCGAGCCGAGCGGGCGCTGGACCTTTGCCTGGAATGGGCCGCCACGCGCAAACAGTTCGGTCAGACAATCGGTAAGTTTCAGGGTGTCAGCTTCAAACTGGCCGACATGCGCACACAACTGGAAGCCGCCGAACTGCTGACTTTAAAGGTGGCGTGGAAATCCGATCAGGGAACGGCGACGGACATGGACTACGCGATGGCCAAACTGCACGCTACGGAAATGTTGGCAACATTGTCCGACGAGGCGATCCAGATTCACGGCGGTATGGGCCTGATGTCCGACCTGCCGCTGGAGCGTATCTGGCGCGATGCGCGGGTCGAACGGATCTGGGAAGGTACCAGCGAAATTCAACGTCACATCATCTCGCGCGCGTTGTTGCGTCCGCTTGAACAGCGCTGATCGTTATGCCTGACGGTCAGCGCCTGACGCGACTGCTGCGTCCCCGTCACATTGCCGCGATCGGCGGCCGCTACGCTGAAGAAGTCGTGCGTCAGTGTCAGCAGATCGGGTTCCGAGGTCCACTCTGGCCTGTCAATCCCGGACGTCCGACGATGCAGGCGCTGCCCTGTTTCGCGAACCTCGCCGATTTACCGCAAGCTCCCGACGCCGCGTTTGTCGGTGTTGCGCGTGAAGACACTATCGACGTTGTTGCCGAACTCGCGCGCGGTGGATGCGGTGGTGTGGTCGTGCTCGCGTCCGGCTTTGCCGAACTGGACGAGGCGGGTAGACAAATGCAGCAGGCGTTGGTCGAGGCAGCCGGCGACATGCCGCTGGTAGGCCCAAACTGTTACGGCTTGCTCAACTATCTCGACGGCGCAGCACTGTGGCCCGATCAACACGGTGGCGAACGCAGCGACCGCGGCGTGGCGCTCATTACGCAAAGCGGCAACATCGGTATCAGTCTCACGATGCAACAGCGGTCACTGCCGATCGCGTATGTGGTATCCGTGGGCAACCAGGCGGTATTGAGCGTCGGCGACTATATAGAAGCGTTCGTCGACGATCCGCGCGTCACAGCGATCGGTTTGCATCTGGAAGGCGTTCGCGACGTCGAACGTTTCGCCATCGCCTGCGCCTACGCGCTCGCCAAGTGTAAACCTGTAGTGGTATTGAAATCGGGCCGTTCGGGAAAAGCCGCGCAGGCAGCGTTGAGCCACACCAGTTCTCTGACCGGCACCGATGATCTTTATTCCGCACTGTTCGAACGCTACGGCGCGGCACGGGTCACCAGCCTGTCGAGCCTGATCGAAACGCTGAAGCTTCTGCACGTGCACGGCGTACTTCCTGGCAACCGCATCGCTTCGATGAGTTGTTCCGGTGGCGAAGCCGGATTGGTGGCGGACCTGGCGCAGGAACTGAATCTGCAGATGCCCGCGTTTTCTTCTGAGCAGTCACGGGTGTTGCACGAAGTTCTTGGCGAACGCGTCGCCGTGGACAATCCGCTCGACTATCACACCTACATCTGGGCTGACAGAAAAGCACTTACCGACTGCTACTCGGCAGTGTTGGCGAGCGACGTCGATGTCGCAATGCTGATCGACGACTATCCGAATCCCGATCGCTGCGACGACCACGACTGGTTGATCGCCGAACGTGCCTTCATCGATGCGTACCGACGTGCCGGCAATCGACCGGTCGTCGTAGCGACTATCCCAGAGAATTTCCCGCGGTCCGCGCGCGAACGTTTTCTTGCCGCGGGCATAGCACCCATGCAGGGCCTGGATGACAGTCTCGCGGCAATCAAAGCCGCCGTGTCGATAGGCGCAGCTCACGCGCGGCCGACTTCGGCACCACTGCTGGCGCCGTGCGCACCGCTCACTGGCGATTCACGCGTACTCGATGAGCATGCCGCGAAAGCCGCGTTGCAGGAAGCGGGAATCAGCATACCCGCGGGCAGGCGCGCGAGCAGGGGCACGGCCGCCGCCGCCGCGGAGCAACTGGGTTTTCCGGTAGCGGTCAAGGCGCTGGGAGAATCGCTGGCGCACAAGACCGAAGCCGGGGCCCTGCGCTTGAACGTGACCGATCCAACAGCGGTCACGCACGCCGTGCGCGATATGCGTGACCTCGGTGCTGAAATTCTGGTCGAACGTATGATCGACAACGTCGTTGCGGAACTGTTGATCGGCGTAGTGCGCGATGCACAGTTCGGCCCGACCCTGGTGATCGGCAGCGGCGGCGTGCGTGTCGAATTGCTGGCCGATAGCGCGGCGCTGTTGCTGCCAACCAATGCCGACGAAGTGTTACAGGGGCTTCGAGGCTTGCGAAATTTTCCGCTGCTGGAAGGATTTCGCGGCGCACCCGCGGGAGACATCGACGCGGTAGTGGTAACCGTACTGCGCGTTGCCGACTACGCAATCGCCCACCGCCATGATTTGCTGGAACTGGACATCAATCCGCTGCTGGTGCTGCCGCGTGGCGAAGGTACCGTCGCCGCCGACGCGTTCATCCGGATCTCTCTCCCCTCTCCCTCGGGGAGAGGGATCGGGGGTGAGGGTTCCCACTCCCTAAAAAAGTGAGAGAAAATTAAAGAATGGCTTCGTACTAACCCGAAGTAACGTCGCCTTTCTTTCCCTCTATATCATCGAACTTCCGCCGCAACTGATACTCGTCGGACGATACGTGTTCTTCCATGCGTCTTGCTCGCACCTCCAGGTCCTCAAACCTGGCACGCAGCTCGCTGAAATCGAGGTCTTCATCGTGCGCACCCGCTGCCGCGGCAGCCGAATGTGCCTGGTCCTCGTGCATAGAGCCGCCGCGGAACGCCCGGCGTGTTGACTCCATTGCCCGGTCCACAGCTGCCTCCAGCTTTCCGGGATTCCTCACCCAGTACCAGGCACCGAGAAAAGTGGCCAGCGCCAGCGGCGCACTCATGATGAACAGCATAATGAAACCGACAATGATCACCCCGCCGGGAACGCCGAACTTGCGCGACAGCCCGCCCACAGTGCGGCTGAAAAAACCGCCTCCGCTTCCGCGGGCATTAACATGACATCGGTATTGGTGCTTCTGGCTCACTGTTTTCTCCAGTCCGGGGTGTCAGCATCCAGGATCGTCTCGAGGGACTCGATCCGCTGCTCCAGCCGTTCGGCGAGATCACGCATGCGCCGCAGTTCCTTGCTGTCGACGACGGCCTGACCTTCCTCGGCGCCGGCGACTTTCATTCTCTTCCACTTGGTCACATAGTGAAAAAAGATCCACAACGGAGCGACAACCGCGAGGAAAATGATCAGCGGGACGGACAGAAATCCGAAAGTCTGCATATACCTGCCTCAGTCAATCCGTGGATGTAATCGGGTTAGCGCGCAACCTCGGGCTGCGGCTTATGCCGAGTCCTCGGCCAGCTTCGCCTTGATCGCATCAAGTTCGTCCTCGACACCGTTTTCAGCAGCGAGGTCTGCGAACTCGTCCTCCAGCGTGCGTTCTTTGCCGAGGTCGTATGCTTCCGCATCGGCTTCGAGTTCATCGATGCGCCGCTCGAGGGTCGTGTAGCGCGCCATGGCTTCGTCGATGCGGCCATCGTTTAACGTGCGCCGCATAGCCACCCGCTTGCTGGCCGCAGACATGCGAATCTCAAGCGCCTTCTTCTTGGCCTTCGCCTCGTTCAGCTTGCTCTGCAACTGTGCCAGATCGTCGTCGTACTTGGCCAGGCTTTCTTCCACAGCCGCCAGCTCGACGCGCAGGTGTTCAGCCTGGTCGGCCAGTTTGCGTTTCGCGACCAGGGCCGCGCGTGCCAGATCCTCACGGTTCTTCGACAGTGCGAATTCCGCCTTCTCCTGCCACTCTTCGGAAGCCGCCTCCAGTTTTTCCAGGCGGCGCGAGATGTTCTTCCGGTCGGCGATGGATTTGACCGCGGTAGCCCGGACTTCCACGACCGTATCCTCCATCTCCTGGATCATCAGGCGCACCATCTTGGCCGGATCCTCCGCCTTGTCCAGCAGGACGTTGATATTCGAGTGAATGATGTCGGTCATACGCGAAAAAATGCTCATGGCTGTCGCCTCTTTGGGTAGCACGTTTGCGTTAACTATCTCAATCTATGTGCCAATCTATAACTCATTGAGAAATATGAATATAAGTGTTTATAGCTTCAATTAGTGTGGTGATTATCGCCAATATATGGTGAAATTGTGTATTGATATATGAACATTTCCCGACGGGAAAGCCCTTCTCCCCCCTGGGGTGGGGGAAGTTAAGAGGGGCACGATTACCAATTACGCAAAGTCTTCACGGCGTGAGAGCGGAACAACGGGGAAACTCGACCGCCACTTATTCAAAAGTCTGCAAAAGTTAAAGAGGAGTCAACAGAAAACGTATGCGTGACGCATTACCTACCCTGGTCGGTGAAGATCCTGTTTTTCTCGACGCCGTTGAACGCTGTTCGCGACTGGCGCCGGTCGACCGCCCGTGCCTGGTGGTTGGCGAACGAGGTACGGGCAAGGAACTGTTCGCGGCGCGGTTGCATTACCTTTCCCCTCGCTGGAACGCGACGTTGACGCGAGTAAATTGTGCGGCACTGACCGAAAGCCTGCTCGAGTCGGAACTGTTCGGTCACGAAGCCGGTGCGTTCACCGGGGCACAACGCCGCCGCGCCGGTATTTTCGAGCGCGCCGACGGCGGTACGCTGATACTCGATGAAATCGCCGACGCGTCGCTCGCCGTGCAGAGCAAGGTATTGCGGGTCATCGAGTACGGAGAATTCGAACGGGTGGGAGGATCCACAACCCTCAAGGTGGATGTGCGCGTGATCGGCTCGACGAACGTGGACCTGCCTGGCCGGGTTGCCTCTCGAGACTTCCGAGCAGACCTGCTGGACCGACTCGCGTTCGACGTTGTGACCATTCCACCGCTGCGCGCTCGCCGACGCGATATCATGCTGCTGGCCGATGTCTTCGCAGTACGGGCCATTGCCGCTCTTGGCCTGCCACAGTTTTCCGGCTTTACCGACGCGGCACGGCAGGTCCTCCTGGAACACACCTGGCCCGGTAACGTACGCGAGTTACGCAATGTCGTGGAACGTTCGGTGTTCGAAGCAGACGTCGATAAAACGCCAGTGAGCAGAATAATCATCGATCCATTCGACAGCCCGCATCGACCCGGCGGAACGGCCGACCCGGCGCCTGAACGAGCGGCTTCGGAGGCCAATGCGTTACCCACCGGCGGATTTCGCGCAAGCGTTGCGAACCTCGAACGGCGTCTGCTGGATCGGGCGCTGGCCGTCAGCCGCCACAATCAGGCCGCCGCGGCCCGCCATCTCGAACTCGACTACCACCAGTTTCGCCGCTTGCTCAAACGCCACGGTATGCAACCATAGCCTCGCATCGACCATGCAGCGCTACGCGTTGCATTCGAACTCACCAATTACGTCCGCCACTTAATTCGGTTTCTTCTTTGCGAGCGGTTTAACCACCGCCCTACCTGCTCAGGCGGCAACATTCAGCGCCCTTGCTACTCATTCGCGGCTACCGCCATCTGCACGTCGCGTTGCCGCCGCTTCTCGGCCTGATTCATGACAAGTCCCGCAGCGACGATACCGCTTGCGACCAGCAACACGATGATTGTCGCCAGCGCGTTGATCTCGGGACTCACGCCCAGGCGGACTTTAGAGAACACGACCATGGGCAAGGTGCTCGAACCGGGCCCGGAGACGAAACTCGCGATTACCAGATCGTCGAGCGACATGGTGAACGCCAGCAGCCAGCCGGATACCAGTGCCGGCGAGATAATTGGCAGGGTGATGATAAAAAATACCTTGGCCGGCCGCGCGCCGAGGTCCTGCGCCGCTTCTTCCACGGATTCGTCCACGCTCGACAGCCGCGACTGTATGATCACCGCCACATAGGCCATGGAAAAAGTGATGTGGGCTATGGTGATGGTGGTGACGCCGCGCCCCTGCGGCCAGCCGATCATACTTTCCAGCGCCACGAACAGCAGCAGCAACGACAATCCGGTGATCACCTCGGGCATAACCAGAGGCGCTGTTGTCATGCCCGTAAGCAACAGTCGCCCGCGAAAACGCCCCATGCGCGCGAGCACGAAACCAGCCAGCGTCCCAAGGCAAACGGCGACGGTTGCGTTCATGAAGGCGATGCGGACGCTCAACCACGCGGCACCGAGAATCTGCTCGTTTTGCAGCAGCGCACCGTACCATTTGGTCGAAAAGCCCGCCCACACGGTAACCAGTTTGGATTCGTTGAAAGAAAAGACGATCAACGAAAGAATCGGGATGTAGAGGAACGCGAACCCGAACGCCATGGCGGAAACCAGGAAGGTGGATCGCCTGTTGTTCACACGCCTGCCTCCGCTTCTGCGGACTGAAAGTGCTGAAACAGCATGATCGGTACCACCAGCAGAAGCAGCACCGCGATCGCGACCGCCGAGGCTACCGGCCAGTCCCGGTTGGCAAAAAACTCGTCCCACAATACCCGGCCGATCATCAACGTGTCGGGCCCGCCCAACAGCGCCGGAATCACGAACTCACCGACCGCCGGGATGAACACCAGCATACAGCCGGCGACGATACCGGGGATTGAAAGCGGCAACGTGATGGTGAAGAACACCTTGGTCGGCCGGCAGCCGAGGTCGGCCGCCGCTTCGAGCAAAGTGACGTCCAGACGCTCCAGATTGGCATACAGCGGCAGGATCATGAACGGCAGGTAGGTGTAGACGATGCCCACGTAGACCGCGAAATCGGTCTGCATCATCACTATCGGCTGGTCGATTATGCCAAGCCCCATCAACACGTTGTTGATCAGGCCGTTGTTTTTCAGGATGCCGATCCACGCGTAGACCCGCAGCAGGAACGATGTCCAGAACGGCAGAATCACCAGCATCAGCAACACATTGCGCCACGCCGGATTGGCGCGCGCCATCGCGTACGCCATCGGGTAGCCTAGCAGCAGGCACCCAAGGGTGGAGATCAGCGCAATCTTGCCGGAGTTGAGATAAGCCTTCCAGTAAAGATCGTCCTCGATGAGAAACAGGAAGTTTCCGATATTCAGCTTGATCGTCAGGTAAGTGTCTTCGCTCCACTCTATCAGCGACGAATACGGCGGCCGGGCGATCAGTGCTTCGGCCAGCGCGATCTTCAGCACGAAGGCGAAAGGCACAAGAAAAAACAACAACAGCCAGAGGTAGGGAATGGCGATGACGGCCGTGCGTCCGGTCAATCCCAGACGCCGGGCAACCGCGACACACCAGCGATAGGGTGGAAAGCGCCACAGCATACGGGCCAGCGGGTCCGCACCGTGCATCATCCGCTCGCCCATCGCGACGAAGCCTTCTCGGCTCATGCTGTCAGCACCACTCCGCTCGAGGGATGCCAGGCGACGAAGACCTGGTCCTCCCAGGTGATACTGTCACTTGACGTGCGCGACTGGTTGGGGCGTGTAATGCGCAACTTCTTGCCGCTCTCCAGCAGCACGTGGTAGATGGACTGGTTGCCCATATAGGCGATCTCATCGACCACCGCCGCCGCGCAGTTGTCCTGCTGCGCCGGCTTGTCGCGGGTGATCTCGATTTTCTCCGGCCTCACCGCGACCCACACGCGTGAGCCGGACGTGACGCCGACACCGTGGTCGATATAGAGCGGGCAACCGGCCTCCTGCGATTCGATACGCACGTGGTCGGGCTGGTCTTCGACGATGCGCCCCTCGAAGACGTTGACCGAGCCGATGAAGTCGGCAACGAACCGTGAATTAGGATACTCGTAGATATCGTTCGGCGTGCCGGTCTGGACGATTTCGCCCGCGTTCATCACACCGATGCGCGACGACAGGGTCATTGCCTCTTCCTGGTCATGGGTGACGACAATGAACGTCACACCCAGTTCTTCCTGAATGTTGATCAGCTCGAACTGCGTCTCCTCGCGCAATTTCTTGTCAAGCGCCCCCAACGGTTCATCGAGTAACATGAGTTTGGGCTGTTTGATGAGCGAGCGTGCCAGTGCCACGCGCTGACGTTGTCCGCCGGACAACTGGTGGGGTTTGCGTTTAGCGAACGGGCCCAGCTTCACGAGATCCAGCATGTCTCCGACCCGTTTGCTGATTTCCGCAGCCGCGATGCCTTCCTGCCTGAGCCCGAAAGCGACGTTGTTTTCCACCGTCATGTGCGGAAACAGCGCGTAGGATTGGAACATCATGTTGGTGGGGCGCTCGTAGGGCGCAATGCCGGCCATGTCGACGCCGTCGATCAGTACTCTCCCCGAAGTGGGAGTTTCGAAGCCGGCGAGCACTCTCAGCAAAGTGCTCTTGCCACAACCCGAACCTCCGAGTAGACAAAACACTTCGGCCTTGTAGATCTCCAGCGAGACGCTGTCGACGGCGGTGAACTCCCCGAACATCTTGGTGACGTTTTCGATGCGCACGTAGGGCTGCGCCTGCGGGTCGTTCCAGGGCTCGACGTTCTCGATGGCGCGTTTGACGTCGGCCATCGTTTCCCCCTTCAGCCGATCAGAACGGTCCCCGGGGTTGAACCGGGACCGCCCCGTTCGCTCATGCTTGCGTTGGTTTTACTGCCCGGTTTTGATCTTCGTCCAGGCTCTCGTCAACTGGCGCGTGAACTTGGCGCTGTCGGCCAGATCCGGGAACAGATTGGCTTTGACGTCGTCGGACGGATAAATCCCGGGATCGGTTTTCACTTCGTCATCGACGTGTGGCAGCGAAGCGCTGTTGCCATTTGCATAGAACACATAATTGGAGATGGCGGCCGCTACTTCCGGCTCCATGATGTAGTCCAGAAACAGATGGGCATTGCGCGGGTGCGGCGCATCCGAAGGGATGGCCAGGTTGTCGAACCAGATCACCGCACCTTCCTTGGGAATGGTATAGGCGATCTCGATACCCTGATCCGCCTCGGCGGCACGGTCGCGCGCGATCAGCATGTCGCCGCTCCACCCCATCGCCACACAGATCTCCCCGTTCGCAAGGTCGTTGATGTTCTGTGACGAATGAAAGTATTTGATGTAGGGACGCACTTTCAGCAAATGCTCCTCGAACAACTTCACGTCCTCGGGCATTTCGCTGTTGGGATCGCGACCGAGATAACCCATCAAGTTGGCGAACACCTCCGTTGGCGCATCGAGCAAGGTGACACCGCATCCCTGCAGCTTGGACACGATGTCCGGGTTGAACAGCATGTCCCAGCTGTCGACGGGTGCCCCTGCGAGGGTTTCTTCGACTTTCTTTATGTTGTAGCCGAAACCGGTCGTACCCCACATATAGGGGATTGCATGATCGTTGTTGGGGTCGTGCGCCGAGACGCGCTTGAGAATCGCAGTATCGAGATTGCCGTAGTTCTTGAACTCGCCCTTGTTCAGCTTGCTAAACACGCCTGCCTTGATCTGTCGCTCCATGAAACCCGCCGAAGGGACGACCACATCGTAACCGCTGCTGCCGGCCAGCAGCTTCGCCTCCAGCACCTCATTGGAATCGAACACGTCATAGTTGACCTTGATGCCGGTCTTCGCCTCGAAATTGGCGATCGTATCCTCGGCGATATAGTCCGACCAGTTGTAAACGTTAAGGACCTTCTCTTCGGCGGCAACAGCGCCGCCGCAGGACAGCGCCAGCAACGTCGTTGCAGCTGCCGTTACGGTGAGTTTTTTGAGCATTGCTCGACTCCTCAAATTTTGTGGTGTTGTGGCAATAGAATACTGAAAAAAAGCGGTGCCCTCCTACACGCCCCCGTAAACCGTGCGGCAAAGCAAGCGCGCATGCTCTGATCCAGCACTCGGAAGTTTATTCGGGGGACACCGTGGTAGCCGGCCATTTGAGCGCTACTGCCGCCACTGAAACGACAACGATGTCGCAACAGTATTCGATTGTTCACCCTGGCTCATCGTCTCGACCACGGCGGCCACCGTCCCATCCAGCTCCGAGGAACGCACGACGCGTTCACGTCCGGAAGGGCGCCGAATATGTCTTCGCCAGCGAGCCAGCGTTGCTCGGAGCTCGAGTCCGAGAGGATCGTTGCAAGCGCGGCGGTAATCTCGTAGCGATGGTCACGGAGCCCCAGCGAGCGGATCGCCGAACGAAGCGCGATCGCCTGGCTATCGCCCAGGTGCGTGTATACGCTCGGGATGGGAATCCCCTCCAGGCGATTTTCGACCAGGGTTCGATAACACTGCGTCTCCGCCCTGGACGCCATACTCCGGCAGTTAAGCGGACGAATCTCGTACAGGGCGCACAGAGAGTCGTCGCCCAGCAGCGAACAGGGAATAGACTGGCGCCCTCTGTGCTCCGCGTCCAAACCGACAACGAGCTCCGCAGCTTTCGCCAGGCGGTCAGATGCGGTACCGTCCGCCGATTCCGCAAGCGCTCTCGCAAGTGGAAGATCTCGGGCGCGGTCGCCGACGCGTGAACATGGCAACAGTGCGCACATCCTTTTCGGCAATCCACAGGGCCGGTCGAGGCCGCTGCCAGCCCGCGCTCGAACGCACTCTGCGCCTCTGCCGCCGCCTTGCTGGCCCGGTTTTCAATCGCAGTGTCGCCGAGAATATCGGCAAGCCTGCTCGCCTCGTGTGTGAGTTGCTCTATCTCATACATGACTTACGCTCAGTTGCCGTTGAGATTCGCTGTCCATTTACGTCGCCAGGGAGGGACGCCCTGGCTGCTCGACAACCACTCTACCAGATCAACGGCCATTGCGACTCGCCCGGCCGATGATAGCGCGCATCAGCCCGGCGTGACCTGTATCTCATGCCGCATCGGCAAGTGTATATCGAGCCACAGTCGCAAGGGCCGTAAAGACGGTTGAGTTAGATTTTGCTCCAGCAGCACCACCACGCGCGGGATGTGGTCCAGGTACGTGGATTTTCCATCGCGCCGGCACAACCGTGAAAAAATACCCATGACTTTGCAATGCCGTTGCGCGGCGAGCACGTGAAAATGCAAGTCGAACGCCTGCGTATCCGTGGTACGCACCGCGCGATGATAGCGCCGCACGATTTCCTCGACCAGCGCGCGCGGCACATCGCGCCGGGCATCTTCCAGCAGCGACATCAGATCGTAAGCAGGCGAACCGATCACTGCATCCTGAAAGTCGAGCAGGCCGCATTGCACCGATCCATCGACTGCTGCGACTCTCATCAGATTGTCGACATGAAAGTCGCGCAGCACCAGCGTCGGCGCAATGGGCGGCAGCGCGGCGAGTATGTCATGCCAGAGGGCGACGAATTCTTCCCGCACCTCACCTGGTACCGCCTGACCGCGCACCGCCGGGTAGTACCAGTCAACCAGCAGCAAAACCTCGTCTACCAGCATCGTGTCGTCATAAAGAGGAAGATCTATGTCCAGTGCATCGCGATGGGTTTGCAGGGCACAAAGCACGTCAACGGCCAGGCGGTACAACGTACGCTCGTCAGCGCCAGCGGCCAACAAACGCGTGAAGGTATCGTCGCCAAAATCGTCGAGCAACGCGAAGCCGGATTGCAGGTCGCAGGCATGCACTCGCGGCGGATGCAGACCCAGCGCCGCAAGATGTCGCGCTACCTCTACGAACGCCCGCAGGTTCTCCCGCGGTGGCGGCGCATCGACCAGGATGGTTCCCGCACCGGACACGCGAAAGTAATGACGGAATGACGCGTCGGGAGTCAGCGGCAGCACCTGCGCCCCCGCACCGCCGGCGTCTTCCAGGAATTTCTGCCGGGCGGCGGCGCGTTCGCTGTCCTGCATGTAGTGCCTGGATCAGGCCGTAGCGCCGGCGGTTTGCATGATTGCGTGCAGCAGCACGTTACACCCCGCCGCGCAGTCCTCCTGGCTCGCGTTCTCGATCTCGTTGTGACTGATGCCGCCCTCGCAGGGAATGAAAATCATCCCGGTCGGTGTCACCTTCGCCATGAATACCGCATCGTGCCCGGCGCCGGACACGATATCCCGGTGACTGTAGCCGGCGAGCTGCGCGCCTTCGCGCACCGCAGCCACACATTGCGGATCGAACGGCTGCGGGGGCAGCGCCCAAAGCCGCGAGAAATCGACTTGCACGCCGCTGCTTTGCGCCAGCACCTCGCAGTTGTCACGCAAGGCGGTTTCCATTTCGTCCAGTATGTCGTCGTCGGGATGTCGCAGGTCCACGGTCAGGACAACGCGACCTGGAATGACGTTGCGCGAATTCGGAAACACCTCGCCGGTGCCGACCGTTGCACAGGCGAGCGGCGCAAAGCGGTGGCCGATGGCATTCACATCCTGTACCAGCTGCGCGGCCGCTACAAACGCGTCGCGCCGGCGCAGCATGGGTGTCGGCCCCGCGTGCGCCTCCTGCCCCGTGCACTCGATGTCGTACCAGCGGATGCCCTGGCCGCCGGTCACCACGCCAATAGTGGATTCTTCAGCCTCCAGGATCGGGCCCTGTTCGATATGCGCTTCGAAATACGCGGCGACCGGGTGCTCGCCCGCGTGCGCTTCGCCGGCGTAGCCAATGCGTTGCAGTTCATCGCCGAAGGTCAAACCGTCGTGGTCGACAGTGGCCCGAATCGTATCCGCATCGAAGGTTCCGGTGAATACACCCGAACCCATCATGGCCGGCGAGAAACGCGAACCCTCCTCGTTGGTCCAGACCGCGACTTCGACGGGCGCCTGCGTTTGCACATCGTGCTCGTTCAGCGTGCGTATGACTTCCAGTCCCGCCAACACCCCGTAAGCCCCGTCGAATTTTCCGCCGGTAGGCTGACTGTCCAGATGACTGCCGGCCATCACGGGCGGCGCATCCGCCGCCTTGCCCGGTCGCCGCGCGAACATGTTGCCCATCTCGTCGACTGTCACGGTACAGCCGGCCTCTTCGCACCAACGGGTGAACAGGTCGCGTGACTGTTTATCGAGGTCGGTCAGCGTCAGCCGGCACACACCGCCTTTTTCGGTGGCGCCGATTTGTGCCATTTCCATCAGGCTGGCCCAGAGCCGCGCGCTGTCGATCTGGATGTTGCGCATGCCTGTTGCCGTCCCAGCCGCTCAGCGGTCAGGCCGCCAACGACGTCAGTACCGTTTGTGCATCCTCGGCGGCCAGTTCGAGCAGCGGCGGGCGCACCCGCAGCCAGCCTGGATCACCCGTGTGCCGCGCAACGATATGCTTCAACATCGGTATCATCGGCTTGCTTTGAATCAACTCACGGCGCGCCGTGATGGCCGCCTGCATCTCATCAGCAGCATCGTTCTGCCAGTTGTCGAACAACTCGCGCAGCGGTCCTGCATTGACGTTCGCCGTTGCCGTGATACAGCCGGCGCCGCCCGCGCGCAGGTTCGCCAGCAGCGAGATTTCAGAGCCGCTGAACGTGGCGAACCCGGGGAATGCCTGGATGACAGCCGCGGTATTCTGCCAGTCGCCGGAGCTGTCCTTGAGTCCGACGACGGTTTGCGGGTAGGCGTCCCGCAACCGTCCCACCAACTCCACGGAATAGCCGATCACTGCCTGCGGCGGTATGTGATACAGGTATACCCTGAGCCGTTCGTCACCCACCTGTTCGACGACCTCAGCAACGAAGCGGAAAATGCCCTCGTCGCTGATGCCTTTATAGTAGAACGGCGGCAACAGCAGCACGCCGGCACAGCCGTGTTCGACCGCTTGCCGGGTCAACTGCACGCAGTCGGCGAGCGAGCAGCTGCCGGTGCCGGGCAGCAGTTGCGCGGGTGCTATACCACCGTCCACCAGCGCATCCAGCAGCGAACGCCGTTCCTGCATTCCTAAAGACGTCGCCTCGCCGGTAGTCCCGAAGGGCGCCAGCGCCGTACAACCGTCGGTCAACAAGCGTTGCGCATGCGCCACAAAGCGCTCCGCGTGCGGTTGTCCTGCGTCGTCGAAAGGGGTGAGTAGCGGCGCCACCACGCCGTTGAGGTGTTCTGTCGTCACGATTACTCCCAGGTGAGTGTGCTGTCCCATAATTAACGTGCAATTCTGAGCATGTGTCGCGGTTCAGGACAAGGCGTCGTCGTGCAATTGCTAAGCGGCGCAACGCTGTCATGGGCTGCGACACACGCTCCCGTTATTGTAAACCAATCAGTTGGGCGCGCCGCCAAGGGCCATCTGCGTTGTTACGCGCTCTCGAAATAGAACGGGCCATTCCTTCGAACACGTGCCTAGCAGCTGACCCTTATGTACACGGACGTACGGTATGCAGATATTGCAGGAGCAAATATCTGGGGCGACGCGCAGAATTACACGTTATTTATGGGACAGCACACTAGCCGATTGTTTAAAATCCTTGCGCTGCGGTTTCACCACACAGAACCGGTGACCGCTGGGCGCCTGCGTCACGCACCCGTGCTACCCCCGCAGCGCCCAGTTCCAGCAGGCGGGCGACTTCCGCTTCAAGGTCGTCCGTCTCGATATCGATATGTACGCGGCTGGCGTGATCGACTTTCTGCAGTTCGACCTGCACTTCGACTGGCGGCGCCCGCAAAGCGCGGTAGCGACCGGCGTCTTTCGGCACGGTTTTACCGGCCGGGTAACCCAGCGCCTGACTCCAGAATGCGGTGTCGGCTTCCAGGTCGTCGCCCTCGCAATCGATGATTATCCCGCCGAGACGGCTCCGATGCATGCCTGCCCCTATTGCGCGGCTACCGGCCGCACACTTCAAGAACCGCATTGTACCCGAGACGCGCAGCGCATCTGAGACCGCGAAAAGTAACAGCCGGGCCGATCGCTGTCTGGGTATGCGAGGCGGCCTCATCGGCCAGCGAGTTGATGCGGGTAAATTGGAGTGGGAAGCACGTGGGCGGGCCTGTCGAATCCGCGATGACCTAGTTACCGGAACGCGCCATTCGCCGCCCCGATGCCACTAAAGCGACACCCATTATGGTGTTTGCGACGCTCAGCGGGGGAAGCCAACTTGTCTGGTCGGTTTGATTGACGCATTATTGCCCGCATGGGCCCCCGCGGCTCGACCCCGCTGGGGGACAATAATTCAATACCAGCAATATAACCGGAGGTAGAGACGCATGTCTGAACTGAAAAAGCTTGAGGCGCTTCTGTCTCAAGGCGCTATTACACGCCGAGATTTTCTCGCCCGCGCCAGCGCGCTGGGCGCCACAGCGGCTATCGCACCATCGCTGCTGATTGGCGAGGCCCAGGCGGCCACACCGAAGAAAGGCGGCCACTTCAAGGTGGGTATAGGTGCCGGCTCGACGACGGATTCACTGGATCCCGGGACCTCAACGAATACTTACAGCCAGTTCGGCATCATGACCATGCACAATCACCTCACCGAGGTGGATTCCGATGGTAACGCCGTGCCCGACCTGGCCGAGATGATCGACGCCTCGCCGGATGCGCGGGTCTGGACGGTCCAGCTACGCAAAGGAGTCACTTTCCACAACGGTAAGGAACTCGATGCGGCCGACGTCATCGCTTCG
>Ga0224508_10001789_pt1 | contig 18917 bp, 14 predicted proteins | sample SF_Jan12_sed_USG_4_FD_170157 | JGI IMG/M metagenome (GOLD analysis project Ga0224508, IMG submission 170157) | Sediment microbial communities from San Francisco Bay, California, United States - SF_Jan12_sed_USGS_21 | ecosystem: Environmental > Aquatic > Marine > Sediment | place: USA... | reverse complement strand
GATGCGCTGGCTGCTTGTGTCTATGCGCTCATCGCCATGGTCTTTGCCTGGCGTATGACGCTCGGCGTGATGGACGCGGTTCGTGACGGCGACATATCGATGATAATCGGCATTCCATTGTGGTGGGCCTATCCACCGGCGATCGCGTCTTTCGTGTTGCTCGCCGCAAGCTGCTTAACGACGGCAATCGGCGATTTGAAGGATGATCCCCGGTGAGCGCGACTTACGCCCTCTTCGGACTCGCCACGCTGATACTGTTGCTGGCGCTCCGGTTTCCGCTGGGACCGGCGATGCTGCTCGTGGGCATGGGTGGATACGCAACATTGTCCGGACCCGGGCAGCTGCTGGACTTCATGAAGTCTGCCGCGTATTGGCGATTCGCTTCCTATGACCTATCGGTCATACCCATGTTCTTGCTCATGGGGCAACTGGCGACACGATCCGGCCTGAGCAGTACACTCTTCGGCGCGGCCAATGCTTTCCTCGGCCATCGCCGGGGCGGGGTGGCGATGGCGTCCGTTGCGGGCTGCGGTGCTTTCGGCGCTATCTGCGGCTCTTCGCTGGCGACGGCCGGCGCCATGGCCCAGGTTGCGCTTCCAGAACTCAAACGCTATCGGTATTCCGATGCACTGGCAACAGGAACGCTCGCCGCCGGCGGCACGCTCGGGATCCTGATACCGCCATCCGTCGTCCTCGTCATTTATGCGGTCGCAGTGCAGGGCAACGTCGTGCGCATGTTCGAGGCCGCCCTGATTCCCGGACTGCTGGCGGTGCTGACGTTCTGGATCACGATCGCCGTCTATGTCCGGCTCAGGCCTGAAGCAGGTCCTGTGGGAGACCGTGTGGGCTGGAGCGAGAGAATGCGCGCGCTCGCAAAGACCTGGCCGATCGTTGGCCTGTTTCTGCTCGTGATCGGTGGCATCTACCTGGGATTTTTCGATCCGACCGAGGCAGCAGCTGTCGGGGCGGCTGGGGCGGCCGCGCTGGCTTGGGCGCGGGGCGCTCTCGATCGAAACACGTTGCGTGAAGCGCTACTCGGCACCGCCGAGACGACAGCCATGATCTTCGTGATATTGCTGGGGGCGGAATTCCTGAACGCTTTTCTCGCCCTCTGCGGTTTTCCGTCTTACATGGCGGAGCTTGCTGCAGAAAGCGCTTTGGGTCCTTACCAGATCCTGTTGCTGATGCTGGCTTTCTATCTGGTGCTCGGGTGCTTCATGGACAGCCTGGCAATGATCTTCCTGACCGTTCCGATATTCTGGCCGATTGCCGCGAGCCTGGACTTCGGCTTGCCGCCGGCGGATCTGCAAATATGGTTTGGGGTCATTACCCTGGTAGTCGTCGAGCTGGGCCTGATCACTCCTCCCGTGGGCATGAACGTACTCATTATCAACAAGTCAGCCGGAGGTGTGCCTTTACGGGACACGTTCATCGGAACGCTTCCGTTTGTGCTCGCGGAAGTTATTCGCGTACTGCTGCTTGTCGCGTTTCCAGGAATCATCCTGTTTCTGCCCGGCCTCTTGTCCTGAACACGATCGGCTGAATTTGCGCGTACCTGGCGCGGAATGATTCTGCACTGCTGATCAACACATCTTGCATTTGCAACCAAAAGTGATTCGCCGAAGCATGCCTATAATTGATTGAGGCAGGGCCGCCCTCCTTTTTGGAGAAAGATTCGCAGTGTCCGGGGAGAATCGACGTGAAAAGCCGTACTGTATTCAAGATGTTTCTAATCGCGTTTTTGCCGACAGGAAGCTACCTGGCAACACCTGTCGCGAACGCACAATCCGGGGGCAGGGTCCTCGAAGAAATCACGGTCACCGCGCAGAAACGTGAAGAGAGCCTGAGCGACGTTCCGATTTCCGTTGCCGCATTCGCGGGCGAGGCTATGCGCGCCAACAACGTTACGACCCTGCAGGCGCTGAGTTCAAGCGTGCCGAATTTTTATGTTGCCGAGTCGTTCGTCGGTGACGCCATGTACGTTCGTGGTGTGGGGTCCGGGCAGAACAACCTCGGGTTCGAACAGGCCGTAGGACAGGTCGTCGATGGTTTCTTTTACGGGCGCAGCCGCTTTTCCAGGGTCGCATTTCTCGACCTGGAACGGGTCGAGGTTCTGAAGGGTCCGCAGGGCGCGCTGCTCGGCAAGAACACCACGGCAGGTGCGGTCAACATCACTACCGCCAAACCGACCAGCGAATTCGAGGCCAGCATCTCCCCAAGCTGGGAGTTCGAGGCCGGCGAGGGCGCTCGAATCGAAGGTGTCGTATCCGGACCGCTCAGCGAAAACCTGCGTGCCCGCCTGGCCGTCATTTACGTCGACCAGGACGGCCACATCGACAATTCGAGCACGGGCAGTGACCAGGTCGAAATAGAGGACCTGGCGGGCCGACTGTCGTTGGCATGGGATGTGACCGATAACGTCGACGCGCTGCTGCAGTACCAGTTTGGCGAACTGGAACACGACGGCGGCAATAATCAGTATTCATTCTGCGACAAGACCTCGGATCAGAACGGCCCTGGTCCCGGCCTCGGCGGATTCATTCCGGGAACAAACCTGACCGCCAGTCTGACCACCGTTTTCCCCGATGACTGTACGACGAATTACACGCGCTCGGGGCAGGCGCCGAAATTCGGAGTCAACGTCGAGGGCAAAGAGACGAGCTTCGATACGTTATCGCTGACCCTGGACTGGCGGCTCGGTGACCTTACGCTCACGTCACTGACGGGCTATGCCCAGTATGACTACCTGGACCTGCAGGATGGCGACCGAACGGCGGCGGAAAGCGTGCTCCCGGAATTCGGTGAAGACTACGAGCAACTGACGCAGGAATTTCGGGTCACTTCCGATATCGGAGAAAGCTACGATTTCATTGCCGGCGTTTATTACCAGACACGTGAGCAAGACACGGCATATCTTGTCCACTTTGCCCCTATCGGCGCGAACAGCAGGAACACGTTCACGAATGAGGAAGGGGATGCCCTGGCCGCGTTCGGGCAGGTAACCTGGCACTTGAACGATGCCTGGGATCTCACGCTGGGTGGTCGCTACACCTACGAAGAGAAAGAGGCGACGAGCGTTCAGTATCCGACCGACAATTACGACAGGTCGCCAGACAATGGCTGCCCTATTGTCAGCCCGACGCAGGTGTGCTCCAGGCATAACCTCAGCGACAAGTTCGACGAAGACGATTTCTCACCGGTGTTGAACGTGCAATGGCGCCCCACCGACGATGCGATGTATTATTTCAGTGCTCGGCAGGGCTTCAAGGCCGGCGGTTTCGACCATGACCTCGCCGCGGATCAGTCGGATCCCGACATCCAGAATCGTTTCCGCTTCGACGATGAAGAAGTCACGGCATTCGAGCTGGGTGCGAAGCTCACGCTCCTCGAAAACACGATGCAACTCAACGCCGCCGCTTTCCACATGGAATTCGATGACCTGCAACTGGCGGGATTCCTGGATTCCGCCGGTGCCGTGGGCGCGGTTACGAACGCTGCGTCAGCGACCAGCGAAGGTCTGGAAGCGGACGTACGGTGGGCCGCGACCGACCGTCTGACACTGTCAGCTGCCGTGGCCTGGCTGGACAGCAGCTATGACGATTACCCGGATGCGCCCTGTTACACGCTGCAGACGGCAGGTTGCGTGAATGGTCGCCAGGACCTGAGCGGCGAGAAACTCCAGTTTGCCACCGACTGGAAGGGCAACATGGCCGCGGAGTACGTTTGGACGCTGACGCCAAACCTGAACCTGACGGGTTACGCTACCGTTTACTCGTCGGACAGTTTCCCGCTACAGGCCGATCTCGATCCGAAGCTGTTCCAGGACGACTTCACCAAGTGGGATGCGCGACTGACGCTTTCGCAAGCCGACGGAGACTGGGAGGTATCGCTGGTTGGCAGAAACCTCAGCGACAAACTCACGTCACATTATGGTGACGATGTTCCGGGACAGGCCGGATCCGTATGGCGCAGCGTTGATGCACCGCGGTCGCTGGCGCTCCAGGGCGTCCTGAGGTTCTGATCGCAGGGCGCCTGAAATGGCAGTGCCTACTCGTCGAGCGATGCTCGCTTCGCCTTGAACGCGGCGAGCTTTTCAGGCGGCACGGGCAACTGATGCTGCGTTTTCCACTCCGCGTACGACATTCCATACACGCGTTGCTTGGCCTCGTCTTCGGTCAGGGACAGGCCTTGTGCAGCGGCTTCTTCCCTGTACCACTGGCTCAGGCAGTTACGGCAAAAATCGGCGAGTAACATGAGATCGATGTTCTGCACTTCAGTGCGTTCCTGCAGGTGATGAACAAGTCGGCGGAAAACGGCCGCCTCGACGCCCTCTACGGTGCTGTTTTCGCTCGATGTACTCACTGGCTTACCCCTTCGTCATGCGATCGACCATGATACAGCCGGAATTGATGGAACCGTTAGTGTGAGTTCCCGCCCCAATCCATCGGCCCGGGAGCGCCGGGTCGCCTACCTGATCCTGGGTGTCAGCACGTTCTTGCTGGCACTGAATCACATCATCGGGCGGGCCGTTCACGAGGTGGTCCCGCCGCTCGGCCTGTCGTTCTGGCGCTGGTTCGTCGCAGCCGCGTGCCTGTTTCCCTTCGTTCTCGGGAAACGGCAGGACACGCTCAACAGCTACCGTCGGCACAGGCGTGACTTCATTGCATTGGGTGGCCTGATCATCGGTGCTACGAGCCTGATCCTGGTTGCGCTCCGGTACACGACGGCAACCAACGTCGCACTCATCAACGCGACGCAACCCGCCGTAACAGTGTTGCTGTCATGGCTGATCTACCACGTGCGCCTCGAGCGAAATCACATACTTGGCATCCTTGTCTCATTTTGCGGCGTCCTCGTGATGGTCTGTAAAGGGCGTCTCGAACCGTTGCTGATGCTCGATTTCAATCGGGGTGACCTGCTGGCAATGCTGTCGATGTTTGGTTTCGCAGGTTACGCCGTGAGATACGTGCGCACGTCTCACGGCCTGGGGCCGGTGCGAACCCTGTTCGGTGTCATCGTGGCAGGATGCGTGTTGCTGCTGCCTTTCTATATCGCCGAAACCGTCTGGCTTGCACCGGTTCCGGTCAACGCCACCAGTATTACGGCGATCCTGGCCATTGCGCTACTGGTGTCCGTGGCCGCCATGCTGATGTGGAACAAGGGCAACACGATGGTGGGCGCCAATCGCGCCAGCATATTCATGAACCTCGTGCCCGTATTCGGGGCGCTGATGGCGGTGTCGATGCTTGGCGAGACTTTCGAGCTCTATCACCTGTCCGGCATGGCGATGATCTGCGCCGGTGTCTGGCTGGTTGTCGGCAGAGCGAGCCGTTAGGACGGGCGGATGCGGGTTTTCAGCGCGCTGCGGCATGCCGCATGCAGGTAGCAGGTCTGTTCCCCCATGGTCAACAAGGTGCGCGCACCGTCCTTCTCTTCGTCATCGCGTATGAATACGTCGGTCGTCACCGCGGCGCTGGTCGGTGCTGACTCCTCTTCATTGATCGCGGCGGGCGGGCTGAAGCTGGTGTCCTGAACGAGCTGGTAGGAATGAAGCTTGTGCTTGGCAACGTTCGCGTAACGTCCGAGCTGGGTCATGAAGCAAAATGAGAGGCCGGCTGAAACATACGCCAGGCCGGATGGGGCTCGTTCGCGGCCGCCGACCGCGGCCGAGTCATCGCTGAGCACGCGAAATATGCTGCCAATTGGCTGAAAACAGGCGACCTGCAATTCCTTCATGCCGTCTTCCCGTAAGGTACCCACGCAACGGACATGCACCTGCCGTTTCTGATTGTCGCTGAAACCTACGGTCGCTGTGGCCCTTTCCGTGCCGAGTTTTTCTCCGCCGAGGGTGTCCACGTCGTCAAGGCGCTCGAGGATGCGAGCCGCGAAATCCGGTGTATCTGCAGGGCGGGCCTGCTCAAACAGGGCCGAAGGATCTGCGTGCTGCTGCGCTGTCGATGCCGCGACACGCGTCAGCGGCAATTGCGATCCGTTGTGATTCAGCGTGAACAGGCTGTCCACGGCATTCCGTAACAACGCATCGGCAGGCGATGATGCCACTGCCAGGTGTCCGAGCTTCAATACCGTTTCGAGGCTCGCGGACGTATTCGCCCGAAATCTCACGTCTGCCGGGAAGGCGCTGCCGATCATCGTGCCCCGCATCAGCGAGCCTTCCATGCTATAGCGGTTGTCGACCATCACTTCGAGGCCGGAGACGTCAATGCCGGCTCTTCGAGCATGGGTCAAGAACTCCGATATATAGGAAGCTGTCAGGCCGGCGCCGAAATAACCCAAGGGAAATGGCGCGAGGTCGGTACCATTCAGCCAGGGCCCTTCGTCGCAGACGATGCGCCAGGCCGCTTGCGTCGGCCCATAGCTGACCAGCGCTTCCTTTTGCATGCCTGCAAGTGCGCGCGTCGCGGTGCGGACCTGTAGTCGGCGGCCCTGCTGGCTCGCGACAAGGTCAAGCGGCGTCTCTGCGTCCTGTTTGAAGACCAGCTCGTAGGCGCTGGCCTCAATGCTGGCAACCGGGTTTTTCTGGGCCGTCTGTTTCATTGCCATAATGTAGCAACAGTGTCGGTCATTCCGGAATGACTCGCCGCGCACATACCCCACAATTACTTGTTTTTGTGTGCACATCCCCACGGACCGGCGCCGCTTTGTCGAAGGACCGCGATGGCCCCTTTTTTGTTGAGTCGACTGTCACGAAAGTATTTCAGCCGTTGTAGTATTCACTTTGGCCGGTCGAAAGGAATGGTGTCGTAACGACCTTGCGAAACGTCATTGGTGGGGCCTTCACCTTGAAAAGATCATAGACACAGTGGCAATCACAACACTAAAAGACATTCGTGCGGCTGCCGAACGAATTGCACCATATATCGTGCGCACACCACTATTGCCGTTGTATACGCACGGCGGGCCCCACAATGTCTTTCTTAAGTTGGAAAACCTGCAGCCAATTGGTGCGTTCAAAGTTCGCTGCATGGCCAACGCCATGTTGACTGCCGACAAGGACGCCTTGCGGCATGGTGTCTATACTGCCAGTTCCGGTAACGCCGGCCTCGGTTTGGCATGGATGGCCAAAAAACTTGACACGCCGGCCAGAGTCTATGTGCCGGATAACGCGCCGCAAGGCAAAATCGAGAAAATGCGACGCAGCGGCGCCGATATTGTACTGATGCCCTTCGACGACTGGTGGCAAGTTATTATTGATGGTTGTCATCCTGCAGAAGCGGGTTTCTACGTTGATGAGGTGCGAAATCCAGCCGCAATGGCCGGCAACGGCACTATCGGTCTGGAGATAACCGAGCAGCTTCCAGATGTTGACAAGGTCATCGTACCGTTCGGCGGTGGCGGCCTCGCGTGCGGTGTCTCGGCGGCGATACGTACGCTCAAACCCGGCGTACAAATAGTCGTTGCCGAAAGTGATGCAGCCTCGCCTGTGAGCGCAGCATTGCGGTCAGGACGACCAGTGACCGTCTCCATGAAGCCGTCATTTATTTCGGGAGCCGGAGCACCCTCCGTGCTCGAGGAGATGTGGCCTTTCGTTAGCGATCTCGTCGATGGAACCGTGGTATCGCCCGTAGCGAAAGTTGCCGACGCGGTACGCTTGTTGTTCGAGCGGCACTATGTTGTTGCGGAAGGGGCCGGGGCAATCGCCGTCGCCGGCGCTCTGTCCAGTGACGAGGGTACCGGCAAGACCGTGTGCGTCGTCACGGGCGGCAACATCGATCACGAGACATTGAGCAATATACTGAATCAACAACCGCTATAGCGGCTGCCGGTGTTAAAGAAAACTATGATATCGGAGCCGCGTTTTACCTGATGTCGCACTGCGCGTTCGGTCCAATAGTCCGTGAGATGCTTCTCGGTACGAAACGTCTTACCGTTGTCGATGATAATCTCAATGTAAAAGGTTGTGGTACGGCCTCCGGGGAATGTCACCCAAAAGTCGAATCCTAACTGTGGGTCCTGGTGCTCTCCCAGATGATATTTACCGACGAGACCTGTTGCAAAACCTGCGTTCTTCAGGGTTTGGGGCAGGTGCGATATTCCTCGGTGACCGACCAATCATCGACTTCAACCTGCGCCTGCAACGCTACGTGAACCCCCGTTTGTGATGGCAACAAGCCGGTCAGCAAAGCCGCTCTGGTCGGCGAGCAGACCCCGCTGACCGCATAAGCGTTATCGAACCTCACACCTTCTGCGGCGAGACGGTCTATATTCGGAGTCAGTATTTCCGTAGGTTCCCAGCAAGCTCTGGCTTTCGTTATCCGAGACTATCAATACTATGTTCGGGAGACCCTCAGCTGCACATGCAGTCGCACTCAACAACAGCAGGACAAATACTGATTTTGCTTTCAATCTTCCATCTCAATATTCTTCTGGATACGTCTCAAATACCCTATCAATGTACTGATCTCTTTTTTTGTAAAACCATTTAGGGCTATTTTTTGGTGGCGTTCGGCGGTCGGATAGACGCTCTTAAATGCCTTCTCACCTGCGGCGGTAAGGCGAACAAGAACAAATCGTGAGTCGGTTTTCGACAGCTTCCGCTTGACGAGACCTTCTCGCTCCAGCTGGGTGACGATGCGACTCACCGAAGGCTGCTCCATGACGGTCAGCTCCACGACGCGGCCCAGGTTAATTTCCCCGTAAGCCCGCAAGACGGAAAGCACACGCCATCGCGCAAGATTCATACCAGAAGTACGCAACTTCTTGCGTATGCGCATGTTGAGCTTGCTCGTGATGTGATACATCAGGTAGGGCACAAAAGTACGAAGCCACTTGTCACCACGATTAGCGATTGGCATTTTTGTTCTCGGTCGTATTTAGAGTAATGTTGAGAATATATACGATTTCATGTAATTTCTAAAGGCGGACGAGCGTCCAGCCTTTTTCAAATTGTGTGCTGACCATGGAACAGACACTTCTATCACAAACAGAGCGGACCGACTGGGCCCGTATTCGAGCGCAGTTTCCTGTCCTAGAGGAAAAGACGTATCTCAACAGTTGTGCCTACGGCGCGCTTGCAACAAATGTGATGCAGGCATTGCGACGATATGTAGACGATCGCCTCGAAAAGGGCACGGATTGGAATTACTGGGTCGAACGAAACGAAAGCGTTCGTGCGGCTGTTGCTCAGTTTCTAGGTGCCAAGCAAGATGAAATTGCCGTTACTGCGTCGGCATCGGCTGGCATTAACTCGATCGCGAGCGCGCTGGATTTCAGTCAGGCCCGCAACAAGGTCGTTATTAGCGATCTTGAGTTTCCGACGAACGCTCAAATCTGGTATGCGCAGGAGCAACGTGGCGCGAAGGTGACACGCGTAGCAGAGGAAGACGGCTACATACCGGTGGAGCGTTTCGAATCTGCGATCGATGAGAACACTTTGATCGTCGCGCTAACGCAGGTCTGTTTTCGAAACGGCGCCAGACTTGACATGCAATCTATCGCGGAAATAGCTCGGCGCAAAGGCGCATTGCTATTGGTTGACGGCTATCAGGGTCTCGGCACCATCGACTTTAGCGTTAAGGACTACCAACCCGATTTCGTGGTTGGCGGTATGGTCAAATACTTATTGGGAACCGCCGGAATCGGTTTTCTATATGTCCGCAAGGCGCTAATTCAGTCTTTACTGCCGACGGTCACGGGCTGGTTTGCTCAATCCGACATTTTCGCTATGAATACAAGCAGTTATGACCCCGCTCCTAACGCCCGCCGTTTTGAGATGGGTACCCCACCAGTTCCAAATTGCTATGCCGCCGAAGCCGGACTCAATATTCTGGCGCGGATCGGAATGCCTGCAATTGAAGCACGAATTGCTGAATTGACCGAAGCTATTATTCGTGAGGCACAAGCTGCGGGCTATTCATTGGCAGTGCCGACCGAGCGAGGCAAACACGGCGCCTTGATCACGATTCGCACTCACGATGAGGTCGCCCTCATCACTGCGCTTGAAGATCAGGGCATCGTGACCTCAGGGCGATTCAACAACTTGCGAATCGCACCTCATTTCTACAATGACTTTGACGATATCGATACCTTATTCAGAGCTTTGCATAAGCACAGACATCTCTTAGTTTAAGTTTCACTATTCAGCGGACGGGTTCTCGCGTGGCAATTCCAGAAATTGCAAAATACAAACCGTATTATTTTGAAGTAAAAAAAGGCAAGGGCTATCTCTGGTGCGCCTGCGGGCGTAGCAAGAAACAGCCGTTCTGCGACGGTTCGCATCGTGACACCGGATTTATGCCAGTCCGATACGTCGCTGAGTCCGACGAGGACGTACTCTTCTGTGGCTGCAAACATAGCGGAGCAGCTCCGTTCTGCGACGGCGCACACAACAATCTGCTCGACGAATACCCCAGCGACGACCCGAATAGCCCGGAAAACCAGGCGATACAAGGTATTTCCCGAGCAACGGGCGAAGCAACGATGCTGGATGGCGGTTGCTTTGTCGTCAACCCGTCGGCCATGGCGACTACCGATGCCGGGAATTTCCAATACGTCGAATTTCTATCGCAAAGTACGGGCGCCAAGTATCAATCGCAAAACTACGCTGTCGTCAAGGATGACAGCTCGCCCGTAATCAGTTATGGCGGCAGCTATGTTGTCGGCTTTGTACTCAAGGGTGATGGCGAACTGCTAATCTCCGGCCGTAAGTTCAATGTGCAGGCACGAACCGGATTCGTCGTGCATCCGCACGAGACGTTTCAATTCGTGCAACAGGGTGACGTGCCGTTGGAAATGTATTTGAATGTCTGCCCTATCGAATCCCGACCTGAAATCCCATGCGATATGCGTGACAATTTTAATTCTGAATTTCCGCAGCGTATTGCCGTTGTCGACAGGGAAAATGCCGAATCGATGGCTGACCGTTTTTTTCAGGTTCTGATCGACAAGCGTCTCGGTTGCAGCGCGGCTGCACAGTTCATCGGCGATATTCCAGAGTCGAAGGCGGAGCCTCACAGACACCTGTACGAAGAGTCGATCATCGTCATTGCGGGTCAGGGCACGATGTGGACGGATAAACGGAAAACCGACGTTGCGGCCGGCGATGTAATTTTCCTGCCGCAGAAGCAGGTTCATTCTCTGCAGTGCACCGACCCGGATGGCATGCTGGTCCTCGGCGTGATTTATCCTGGCGATAACCCGTCAATAAACTATTAGGCCCGGTACGTTGGAAATGCCAAAACAGTTGCTCCAGTTCTATGGGGGCATGTTCGGGCTGTTTATTCCATTTATTGTGATGTTTATCGGTATCCTCTGGCTGGGCGTGCTGGGCGACTCCCTGCCGGAAGCCTTCTGGCCGGTAATCTTGGTGTCTTTGTTTGTTGGCCTGTTGCTGACACGCGACAAGAATCAATATGTAGAGGCGCTGATCCACGGCGTGGCCTCGCCAATGATGGCCATCATGCTTCTCGCCTGGATGCTGGGTGGTATCTTTGGTGCCTTGCTCAGTGCCTCCGGGGTAATTGAAGGCCTGGTTTGGCTCGCGGCCCAAGCGCCTTTTTCTCAAGCCTGGTACCCGCTGATTACATTCTTCGTCGCGGGTTTATTGTCGCTATGTACCGGAAGTTCAATCGGAACTTTGTTAGCGGTCACCCCGGTGCTCTTCCCGGCCGGGTTTTCCCTGGGGGCTGATCCATTCTTGATGATTGGTGCGCTGATAGGCGGGGCCTATCTGGGCGACAATCTGGCGCCCGTTTCCGACACAACCATCGTCTCCGCCTACACACAGGGCACCAGTGTGGCCAAAGTGGTGCGTACCAGAGTACGTTATGCCGTAGCAGCCGGCACAATCACTATCATACTTTACGTATTCTTCGCGCTGACCGCCGACGCGACGGAAACTGGCGCTAACTCATTGGGTATTGAAGCGCAGCCAAAGGGCCTTGTGATGTTACTCGCGCCGGCGATGCTCCTTTATTTGATGCTGAAAGGCCAACACCTGGTTTCGGCGCTTCTTTACTGCATTTTCGGTGGATCGATTCTGGCGCTAGCCGGTGGCCTGATCCGGCCTGATGATCTTCTGGCAATCGATTCAGCTCAGTTTATTGTCAGTGGTGTAGTGGTTGATGGCATCAAAAGTATGGTGGGAATCGGTATTTTCGCGGTGTTGTTAATGGCATTGGTTGGCGTATTGGAAAGAGGTGGTTTCCTCGAGTTTATTCTGGAAAAAGCCGAGCGTGTTGCGGTAAATGCAACTCGCGCCGAGGTCTCCATCGTCGGCTCAACCATGCTGGTCAACGTGCTGACGTCGGCCGGGACACCTTCCATGATTATCCTGGGTCCTTTTGTACGTAATCTCGGTCATCATTTTAAAATCGCTCCGTGGCGGCGCGGCAATCTATTGGACGCCAGCTCGACTTCCATCATTGGTCTTTTGCCCTATAGCGTTTCACTCCTGATCCCGTACTCTCTGGTCGCTTTGCAGGTTAGCCAGAGCGGCGTAAAAGGTTTCACGCCCGTCGCATTAATTCCTTTTCCTTTTTACTGTTGGGCGTTGATGCTGGTAATGGTGTTTGCCGCGTTCAGTGGGTGGGGCCGGGAATTCATGAGTGAAGAGGCTTATCGGGAGGAATCTCGAGAACTCGGTTTGACTCATTAATAATCCGGGCAGGGGCAGATATTGATATGCGAACACTCCAACCACCCACCTTAGACGAGATTGAGCACGCGCGAGACAACATTCGTGGGTTGGCCATTCGCACCCCTTTAGTCAGGCTCAACGTCGCAGATGCACCAGCAGAGATTTTTCTCAAGCTGGAAAGCCTTCAACCAACCAGTGCTTTCAAGGTTCGTTGCCAGGGCAACGTCGTGAAATCGGCAACGACCGAAGAGCTTGAGCCGGGTGTATTCACCGCGAGTTCCGGCAATAGTGGTACGGCATTGGCCTGGGTCGCCCGTCAATTTGGCATTCAGGCTCGTGTGTATGCGCCGCAGCACGCCCCTCAAAACAAATTGGAAGCAATAAAGGCGCTAGGCGCAAAAGTTCATATGTTGCCCTATGAGGACTGGTGGAATGTCCTGATGCAGGGCCGGTATCCGGGTGAAAATGGCTTTTTCGCCAATGCCGTGAACAGTCAGGCCGCGTTAGCCGGCAATGCAACGATCGGTCTTGAAATACTCGAAGACTTGCCTGATGTGGATACTGTCGTGGTTCCTTTTGGCGGCGGCGGCGTTTCCTGCGGTATTGCATCCGCGATCCGGGCACTAAAACCGGGCGTAAAAGTCCTTGCCGCGGAAAGTGAGGCAGCGCTGCCCCTGGCTGCAGCGCTCAAGGCCGGGCGGCCAGTGCCGGTCAGTCACAGCGATTCGTTCATTTCCGGGGTGGGTGCCGAAACCGTACTACCGGCCATGTGGCCGTTAATCAAAGAATTACTCGATGGTGCGGTGTCATCGACATTGGATGAGGTGGCCGCCACCATTCGATTGCTGTTTGAAAGCAATCGCGTGGTAGCAGAAGGAGCGGGGGCAGTAGGGGCAGCCGCCGCACTTTCCGGGAAGGCCGGTCCCGGAAAAATCGTGTGCGTAATCAGCGGTGGCAACATCGATGCGCATCATTTCATCGATGTACTTAGCGGCAGGCGGCCCGGTCCGCCGTTACCAAAAGACTAAAACCTCAATCGCAGAGTGGCGCCTATGGTGCGTGGACGGTTTCCAACAACACTTTCCGGATCCTGGAAGGTCCCGATTCCGTCATAAATTGCGAGCTCATCAGTCAGGTTTTTGACGTAAGCGCCAATGCTAAGGTTGTCGTTAATATCAATATTGGCAAACAAATTAGCGACGACGAATGAATCAAGACTAATATTGAATGCACTGTCTGTACGGAACTCCGTATTCGTATCGTCCCTGTAATTCAGGTCCGCGATGACTGACCAGGGTTTTCCTGATATTTCTCCGTTGTACTGGGCCGATGCATAGATCTGAAATTCCGGAACGTTCGGCAGCTCATCGCCGTCCTGGCCCACGATGACGAACGGGGACGCACCCGGCAGCACGGGCTGATTTTCCGACAGCTCGTGGGTGAAATACAGCGTACCGCTAAAATTCAGCTCCCAGCTATCATTTGGCAGTCCTGTAATTGCCCATTCGAGACCCGATACTTCGGCGGCCCCACCATTTACTGTAAACGGAATATTACCGGCTGGATCGCGCGGTTCAACCTGGATGTCATCCCAATCAATAAAAAACAAAGTCGCATTCGCTCGCAAACGATTCTCAAAGCTGGTCGTCTTGACCCCTATTTCGAAATTGTCCAATTCATCAGAATCAAAAGTAGCCGGTATTCCCGGGGCGAACGGTTGATTACTGTTATTCACACCACCGACACGAAATCCCTGTGAATACAAGCCGTAATACATCACATCGTCACTGGCCTGATATGACAAACTAATCTTGCCCTTAACAGCGTCATCATCGATCTCCAGCAATCCGACGCTGTTACCGTTCACGGTTGTACCAATAATGGTTCCCGCCGGCAGCGAAGCACCGCCACCAAAATTGTGCAGCGTCGCTTGAATGGACTGAATTTCAACGTCGAACCAGCGCAGCCCGCCTACAAGTGTCCAGGCGTCTGCGAAGTCAATACTAACCTCACCGAAAAGAGCTTTTTGATCAAACTCATCATTACGGAAACGACCAAAAAAGGCAGTGCCACCGCCGAAGAAATCATTTGCATCCAACGGATCCCAAGCAACCGGATTACCAACGCCGTCCGTGGTCACAACGTTTACGTCAAATTCATTATCGTCCTTCTGATAGTAACCACCAGCCACAAAATTCACGGGACCGCTAAGGGCGCTTGCAAAGCGCGCCTCTATCATTGTTGTTTCGTAACTCTGCGGCTGTACCGTTACGCCTGGTTCGGGCACACCGAAAAACAAAAGAATCGGCGTGCTGTCAAACACGAAATTGATGTCGTGCTGATAGTTGCTGGCCGAGAAAGTCGCCGTACCATTCTCGAAATCCCATTTTGCGGTCAAACCCAATAAATCGACATCGTCATCCCGAGCATTCGTCGTGATGTCTGTATTCTGGAAATCTCCAGTTGGCGTCAGAGCAGGCAAACCGGGCAGGGGCGCAAATCCGGGGTTGCCCGGCAGGTTCGCGATCTCAGCTGGCTGCTCGGGCCAAGCCGGGACACCGGCCGATGTAAATCGCGAAGACCCGCCGATCTCCATGTCTTGAAACATATACATTGCGTCGAATGTCAGTCTGTCCGTGGGTGCCCAACGAAGCATGATGCGAGCGCCACTGGTGTCTTCATCATTGATATCGCTCGCATCGCCGGTAAACGTTGATGTGCTGTCTTGCAATCTGGGCTGGTCGATCCAGCCGTCTGTGTCCGTTTTCCAGGCTGCGATTCGAACCGCAAATTGATCGCTTGCCGGAAGGTTGGCCACCGCGGAGACGTTGTACCCGAATCCGCCGTCGCTGGTGTCGGAAATGTCGGTGCCAAACGATACTGTCGTCTCGTCAAAGTCCGGCTTCCGAGGAATAAATTTGATATTCCCAGCCATTGAGTTCGCACCGTAGAGCGTGCCCTGCGGGCCATTCAATACCTCAACACGATCCAGATCAATGAGTTTTATAGGCGCATTCTTGCCGCCGCCATCCTGTTGGTCGCTGGCCGTAATTACGTACTCATCAAAGTACGCACCAACCACCGCCGGCCCGTTGCCGTTAATTCCGCGAATGATGTATTCCTTGTCGCCCGGACCAAGGTCCTGAAACTGCAGCCCCGGTACGGACGATGCGAAGTCTTCAAAATCAAGTTGATTCTTGTTTTCCAGACTGTCGCCGGTTATTGCATAGACGGCCACGCCGAGCGACTGAATATCGATCGCCCCACGCTTCGTCGCGGTAACGGTGATTTCCTCCAATTCCTGGGCGGCGGCGGGGATCGCATACAGCAACGAAAAACAAATAACAGAGGCCATAACTTTCGGTAAATTTTTCATTGCGAATTCTCCACAGATCAAATATCAGAACATTGAGGAATATCTTGAACTCGAATATCTTACATACGGAATCACACGGAATCATACGTAGCATCGATTATATTGTCGCATCAGAACTCGCCCATCAAACAGGCAGCTCAAATATCCGTTTGAATATACTCAGTATGCGACTCAGAAACCCGTCTAACGTCTTGATTTATCTTGTGAGGCCGCTCCAAAGGTCTTTCAAGGTGCCTTTTTGGTGTTCGGATTTATGGTCCCAAGTGCTTCGTCTCCTGCGGCAGTGAGAGTGACACAGATAACCCGCGCGTCGTTTTATTATCAATCCTGCGCGTCCAGGCGATAACCCGTCAACTAGCCATTGACCGCGGTACATCTACTTATGGTTGGGCAGATTAAGGCTCTGTAGGGTAAAAAAGGTCTTATGAGCAACAATTACATCGACAACAATATCGACGAGATCAGGAGCGAGTTTAAGCTCCTGGATCATTGGGTGTATCTCAACGCCGCTGATCAGATGATTCCGGGAAATTACTGGCTGTCGGCCGCGCGGGATTTCTACAATTTTCAGGAATACGGCCGCATGGAGGATATTCCGACAGCGGACATCGCCACGCACCCGTTTCTGATGGCGACGGCGGACGAATGCATCGAACGAGCAAGCCGACTAATCAATGCTGACAAAGACGAGGTAACGAACATGTATCGGCCGTGCATTACGGCCAACCTGATTTTTTACAATATGTTCGAGTGGACGGCAGGCGACAATATCGTAATCACAGACCTGTCTTATCCCTCCATAGTGTACATCCTGCTAGACCTTGAGCGACGGTACGACGTCGAATTGCGTGTCATCAAAAACGTAGCGGGAGAAATCCGCCTGGAAGACCTCGAAGCAGCAGTCGATGAGCGCACCCGGATGGTAGTCATCGATCGCACAGCAGCATTCTCGGGTTTCACTTTTGACGTGAAAGAGGTGTGCCGCATCGCGCACGCGAAGGGAGCACTCGTGCTCGATGACGCAATGCAGTCGTTGGGTGCAATCAATGTTGACGTCAAGGAAGACGATGTAGACATAGTCATCAGCGGTGCATACAAATGGCTGTGCGGGCCTGAAGGCGCAGGTCTGTTCTATATCAAAAAGGACCTGATCAACAGCATTGATCCGACGTTCAGAAATTACATATGGGCAGATCTTGGTGGCGGCATTCCGTTCGCTGACAAAGATCATGACAATATAACAAGCTGGCAGCATCCGCCGGTCAATACGGCTAACAAGTTTTCCCAGGATGTCGTTATTGGCCCAGCCTTGTTTGGTTGGAATGCAACGCTAAAATTCTACGAAAAAATCGGCATACAAAATGTCGAGGAACGGGTCCGGCGTCTTGGGACCTATGCCGTTGAGCGTCTTCAGGAAATAGGTTGCCAGGTGACGACGCCGCTTGACGCCCGGCAACGTCACGGCTTGATCGCCTACACGACCGGGGACTACGAAAAGGATGCGGCATTCTTTCAGCGCTGTGCTGCACCTGGCCGGTGTCGACAGCCAATCAAGATATCCATGCGTACCCTGGGTGGTATTGGCAACCTCCGGGTTTCCACACATTTCTTCAACACCGAGGAAGACATCGACTATCTTGTCGACCTGCAAAAAAATATGCTCTGATTTCCGATCTGACACGCTTGTCCGCCAATAAAGGGGAAGCCAATGAGCACGACGATGTCCCGGATGGCAGCACATTTCGCTGCACTTTGCGTAATTGCGATAATTCCATCAACCGGCCTTGCGCAGAGCGATACTGACTACGATGTCGATCCAGCTCTGTTTCAGGCTCTTGAGTGGCGAAATATCGGACTGTTCAGGGGCGGCTGCGTAACGGCCGTGGCCGGTCACCCCGATCAGCCGTTCACCTACTACATGGGTGCAAACGACGGCGGCGCCAACGTTTCGTACGACCAGGGTAGGAGCTGGTCAACCCAGTCCAACCAGCCAACCGCCCAGTTTTACAGAGTCAATGTCGATAACCTGTTCCCGTATCGACTGTATGGCGGGCAGCAGGACAACTCGACAGTACGTATTCCAAATCGCGCCCTGGAAAACGGCATCAGCATGAAACACTTCCGAGCGGTTGCCGGCGGCGAGAGTGCCCATATTGCGGCGCTTTGATCACGAAGATGGATAAGCAGCGATCGATGGACTTCGAATTAAAAGGAACTGTCGCTTTGATCTCCGGTGCAGCCCGGGGTATCGGGTTGACGGTGGCGGAAGATTTGGCGAGGGAAGGCGTCAGCGTTTGCGGGACCGATATTCGCGCCGGGCTCCTGGCAGATGAGATGCAACGCATCGCCGAGCAATACGAAGTCGAAACGATGGCCGTTGCCGCGGATGTCGGTGTAGAACAACAGGTAGTGGATCTGGTCCGGCAGGTTGTGTCGGAGCGAGGTCGGATCGACATCCTGATCAATAACGCGGGTATTCGCCAGGTTGCACCGATCTATGAGACAACGTTGAAGACCTGGGATGACATTCATTCGGCAAACCTTAGAGGCCAATACCTTTGTACGAGGGAAGTGCTCAGGCGGAGCATGCTGGACCGCAATGAGGGCGTAATAATTTTCGTCTCGTCGGGCTCCGGCAGACGAGGAGAAAAAGGCAGCTCGGCTTACTGTGCCTCAAAATTCGGCGTTACGGGTCTGGCGGAATCGGTGGCGAAAGACTTGAAGCATACGAAGATCCGTACCTCGGCGATCATGCCGGGCATGATCTGGACACCAATGGCCGAAGAGTCGGAGATGGCGGACAAGGATGTGGACTGGCTGGACTCGCGGCAGGTCTCGAAGGCAGTTCTTTTTTGCATCAAACAGGACGCCGATACAATCATCCCGGAGATTCATATCTATCATCGATCGCAGATCTGAATTCTCAATGATTGTTTTTCCTTAGTC
>Ga0224508_10001788_pt1 | contig 18934 bp, 17 predicted proteins | sample SF_Jan12_sed_USG_4_FD_170157 | JGI IMG/M metagenome (GOLD analysis project Ga0224508, IMG submission 170157) | Sediment microbial communities from San Francisco Bay, California, United States - SF_Jan12_sed_USGS_21 | ecosystem: Environmental > Aquatic > Marine > Sediment | place: USA... | reverse complement strand
CGTCGGGGGCGGGCTGGCCGCGTCGACCGGCGATTTCGCGACGCTGCCGTTTCTCGCCGCGCTCCTGGGTGCCCTGTGGATCCAGATCGGCACGAACTTCGCGAACGACTACTCGGATTTCGTCCGCGGGGCGGACACGGAAGAGCGGAAAGGGTCGATGCGCGTGACGCAGTCCGGCCTGCTGTCGCCCGAATCTGTCCGGTTCGCCGCCGGGGTCTCGTTCGGGATCGCGATGGCGTTCGGCGTCTATCTGGTCACCCGCGGCGGCTGGCCGATCGTCGGAATCGGACTGGCCTCGATCATCGCGGGGGTCTGCTATACCGGGGGACCTTGGCCGTTCGGCTACCACGGTCTGGGCGACCTGTTCGTGTTCGTGTTCTTCGGGCCGGTCGCCGTCGCCGGCACGGTGTACGTGCAGACGCTGGAGTGGCGTCCGGATACTCTGCTGGCAGGTGCCGCGGTGGGGGCGCTGACGACCGCGATCCTCGTCGTGAACAACCTTCGCGATCGACCGACCGACGCGGCGGCCGGGAAGCGTACGCTGGCCGTGCTCATCGGTGACCGGGCAACCCGCGCCCAGTACGTCGCCCTGCTCCTCGTCGCGGCCGCGATTCCCGCGATCGGCATCGCGACGGCCGGCTGGCCCCGCGCGACGCTGCTGGCCATGCTCGCGCTCCTCACGGCGGTGGGCCCGGCGCGGGCCGTCTTTCGTCACGACGATCCGCGGGACTTGAACGTCGTCCTCGTGGGCACCGCAAAGGTCGCCGGGCTCTACGGGCTCGCGTTCGCCGTCGGGTGCCTGATCTGATGGCCGGCTCGGGCTCCGCGGTCGCAGCAGGGCTCCCCGACGCGGTCGCGCTGGAGTCCGCGAGCGCGGCCTGGACCTACGCCGAGCTCGGGACCGCCGCCGCGGCCCTGGCGGCTCGGCTGCATGCGCTGCCTGGCGGCATCGACCGGCCGCGCGTCGGTCACGCCTTTGACCTTACGCCCGAGGCCGTCGTGGCCATCCACGCGGTCGCCCGCTCGGACGCCGTGTTGGCGCCGGCCCACCCGGGCTGGACGGACCGGCAGGCCGAGCGTTTCACGGCGGCCGTCAGACCCGCCGCGATGCTGGTCTCCCCGGGGAGGCCCTGGGCCGGGGCCTGGGACCGTAGCTCGCTTTCGCTCCCCGGCTTTGGTCCCGTCGATCTTCTGCTCCCACTGGAGCGGCGATCACCGGAGCCAATGGCTCCCGCCGGTACCGACGTGCTTCTTACCACATCGGGATCGGGCGGTGCTCCCCGAACGGTCTGTCATGCCTGGTCTCGTTTGCGAGCGAACGCCCGGTTGGCGAACGATCGCTCCGGTGCGAGCGCACGCGACGTCCAGCTCGCGACCCTCGCCTGGGCGCATGTCGGCGGGCTTGGCGTCGTCCTGCGAGCGGCGGAGATCGGCAGCCGGATCGTGTGCGGACCCACGGGTTTCGACTCCCCCGGCGTACTGTCGGCCATCGAACGACGGGGCGTGACGGGAGTGTCGCTCGTGCCCGTCATGCTCGAACGACTGCTCGATGTCGCCGACGCGCCGCCGCTCGCGCTCACACACGTTCTCATCGGCGGCGCCGCCGTGCCTCCGCGTCTGCTCGAGCGTGCGGTGTCGGCGGGCTGGCCGATCTCGCTCACGTACGGGCTGACCGAGGCGGGCTCCCAGGTGGCCACCATGCGGCCTGAGACCGTGGCCGTCGGGGTCGAGGACCGCGCCCCGGGCCGCGGCCTGCTCGAGAGCCCGCTCGAGGGGTTCGACCTGCGTCTGGAGGAGGACGGCGAGCTCGCGGTACGCGGACCGTCGATCATGCTGGGGTATCTCGAGGAAGAGCCGGCCGATCCGGACGGGTGGCACCGCACCGGGGATTTCGCCACCCGGGACGACCAAGGCGGGCTGGTGATCACGGGTCGGCGGACGAATCGGTTGGTATCGGGAGGAACGAACGTCGATCCGGAAGAGGTGGAGGCGGTCCTTCTCGAGCACCCCGACATCGCCGACGTATGCGTCGTCGGGGTCCCGGATGAGCGATGGGGGGACCTGGTGATGGCGGTCGTGGTGCCGGGAGTCGCCTCGGGGGAGGGCGAGAGCCCGGTGACGCGAGCGTATATTGGCCTCACCGAACGGCTGGACGGGTGGATCCGCGAGCATCTGGACGGCCCCCGGCGCCCGCGGCGGTGGCGTATCGTGGACGAGCTGCCGCGCACTGCGACGGGCAAGATCGATCGGGCGGCGGTGCGAGCCGACACTCTGGACTGCGAACCTCAATGCTGACCTGCCAGAAAGAGCTGTTTCGGATCGAGGAGGGTGTGCACTTCCTCAACTGCGCCTATCTCGGGCCGATCGCCCGCCGCGTGGAAGAGGCCGGGGTCGAGGGACTCCGGCGGAAGCGGTGCCCGACCGAGTTCCCCACCACATCTTTCTTCGACGACTGCGAACGTCTACGCGCCCGGTTCGCCACCCTCGTGGCGGGGCGGCCCGAGCGGGTCGCGATCATCCCGTCCGTCTCGTACGCGATCGCCACCGCCGCGCGGAACATCGAGGTGTCCCCGTGGCAGAACATCGTCGTCCTCGGCGAACAGTTCCCGAGCAATGTCTACAGCTGGCGACGACTTCAGCGTGACGTGGGCTTCGAGCTCAGGACCGTCGACCGGCCGGGCCCGGCACCGGCGGGTCTCTTGTGGAACGAGCGCATCCTCGAGTCGATCGACGCGGACACGGCGGTGGTCACCCTGCCGCCGACCCACTGGACCGACGGCACCCGCTTCGACCTGGTGGCGATCGGTGCCAGGGCCCGGGCGGTCGGGGCCGCGCTGCTCGTGGATGCCTCGCAGTCGCTGGGTGCAGTCCCGTTCGAGATGGAGGCTGTGACACCCGATCTCGTGGTTGCGGCGGGGTACAAGTGGCTGCTCGGGCCCTACTCGATGTCGCTGGCCCACTTCGGCCCCCGGTTCGACGGAGGGGTGCCGTTGGAGGAGACGTGGATCGCCCGGCATGGATCCCGGGATTTCCAGACCCTGGTCGACTACGTCGACGAGTACATCGATGGTGCGGTGCGCTACGACGTCGGAGAGCGCGCCAACTTCATCCAGGTGCCGATGATGATCGAGGCCCTGGACATGATCCTCGACTGGCAGCCGGAGCGAATCCAGGGATACAACGCCAGTCTGCTCGGAGACCTGGCGGCCGAGCTCCGCTCACTCGGGTGGCCGATCGAGGAGGAGGCATGGCGCTCGGGGCACATTCTCGGGGTCGGGCTGCCCGAGGGCATGGACCTGAAGGAGCTCGACGAGCGCCTCGTCGAGGCCCGTGTCTACGCCTCGCTCAGGGGTCAGTCGCGGCGGATCTCCCCCCACGTATACAACGACTCCGACGACATCGCGGCATTGCGAGCCGTGTTGCTGGCCGGGTAGAGGACTGCGCGACTGCAAGACACGAGTCGGTGGCGGGAGTCGGTGGAAGGCGTGCCGCTATTCCCGGAGGTCGAGCGGGCTGCCTTCGGCGGCAGACTCCACGCGCCGGATCATCACCGTCCGATCGCCATCGTGCAGCGCGTTGAAGCCGAGCAGGTGGAGGATGCCCAGGACCGAGCGGTTGGTCGCCCATCTTGCCAGGACCACCGCGTCGTGGCGCTCAGGGTGGCGGATCACGCCCGGTATCCAGGTCGCGAACCGGTCGACTCCGCGCTGTCTTAGCCAACGGGAGACGCTGAGCCACATCGGTCGGACCGCCCGCACGATGAAGAAGCCGTCGTCCCCCTGTTCCTGATAGAGCGGTAGAAACAGCAGCCCGTCCATCGGGGCCGCGATCGGTCCATTCCGGTCCTCGGCCAGCCGCTGGCCTTTGCGCACGAAGACGAAGTTCGGGAACCCGGCATCCATGCGGAATTCGTCCTCCGGGGCCACCGGGTGCCGATACCGGACGTCGACCACTTCCGGCAACCCATCGGTCGCCGAAATCAGCCGGGCGCGGCGAGCGGCGACATCGATGGTCGAGGGGTGCTCGATCAACTCGAGGTACTCCATCAGCGCCCATACGACGTCCGCATGCGCGTCGATGGACGTTGCCGCGTCGTGCTGTCCCGCCTCGATCCCGATCCCGGCCCAGCCCAGCAGGTCGAAGTACTGAAGCATCGCCCCCTCGATCTGCTCCTCGAGACCGAGGACGGCCGGGATGGGCAGAGCCCGCGCCATGCTGCGGTTTTGCAGCGTGTCGCCGAGCGTCGTGAACGGTGCGCTCTCGGCCGAAGTCGTGTGGAGATCAAGGACATGAACCGGCCCTCGAGCCCGCCCGATCACCTCTCGGATTGCCGCGATCAGCTCACGTTGCTCCTTGAGCTCGGCGCTCCCGACCATGGGGGCCCCGTCACCACCCTCCCGCAGCGACTCGAGCACGGTCAGCACGCGGTCGATCTGCCAGCTACGGTTCAGGTCTTCATCGATGAAGCGAACTCGGGCGGCGAGCGCCGCCAGGTTCCCCGTCAGGGCCACGACATCCCCGCGGATCGTCACGCCCCCCGCCTCGCAGCGCTTCAGCAGCCTCGCAAGGGCATGGTTTCCGGACGGCTCGTTCCCGTGGAGCCCAGCGATGCAGAGGAGCATGGGTCCGGGCCTCTCGCCGCGGATGTAACCGATGTGTCTGTGCTCTGTCGAGGTGCGTGCCGGCTCGGCGGCGGGGTTGGTGTCAGACAAGCGCGTCGCACCTCGCGGCGAAGACGAAGTCGCTCTCGGTCAGCCCATCGATCTTGTGTGTCCAGATCTGGATGCGGGCGCGACCCCAGGCGAGATAGATATCTGGATGGTGGTCCTGGTCATTCGCCAGCGCCCCGACGAGGTTCACGAAGGACAGCGCTCCGGAGAAGTCTGGGAACGTGTATTCCTTCTCGAGATGGTGCCCGTCCACCGCCCGCCAGCCGCCGCCCAGTTCCGACTCGAGGTGGTCGAGCTCCTCCCCTTGCAGCGGCGGGACGCCGCCCCGGCAGGGGATGCATTGCATGCTGGAGAGTCGTTCGGACAATGGGCGCTCCGTCGGGTCCGTTCTTGGGAACCAGGGAACCTCGACACGAAACGCCGCCGATGCAAATCCGGCGGCCTAGTGGTCTCCGGACCGCCTCGACGGCCAGTCCTCGGGGCTGTCGAGCTCGACAGGCGACAACTCGTCATCCGGCCGGGCGGCCGCGGATCCGTCACGCGTCACGGCCTGATTGCGGCCGTTGTGCTTCGCGCCGTACATCGCCGTATCGGCCTCTCGCATGAGCGTCTTGACGTCCCCGCCGGCCTCCGGGAAGATCGCGATTCCGGCAGATACGGTCATCTCGATCTCCCCGCCGTCCTCCGAGACCAGCCGCAGGCTCTTCACCGTTCGGCGTAGCCGCTCGCTGACGTCGTCGGCGCGCTCCGCGTCGGCCCCGACCAGGAGCGCGGCGAACTCGTCGCCGCCGAGCCGCGCGAGCACGTCGGTCTCCCGGAGCGTGATCTTCATCACGTCTGCCAGCGCCTGAAGCGCACGATCGCCCGACAGGTGTCCGTGAGCGTCGTTGATCGCCTTGAGGCGGTCGCAGTCGACGAGCATCAATGCGATCCGCTCGCCGTAGCGTTGAGCCCGTCTCACCTCGTCGTTCAGGCGCTCAACGAAGTAGCGGCGATTGTGAAGTCCGGTCAGCGGGTCGGTCACGGCCAGCTGACGCATCTCGTCGTTGAGCTGCGCCGACCGGATCACCACCGCGGCCTGCTGGGCCACGACTGTCAACGGCCGGACGTGGTCCTCGGAATACGCGCCCCGGGTCCCGGTCTCGGCGTTCAGGACGCCGATCACTCGACCGTCGACCTTGAGGGGAAGGGCGATCTCGCTCAGCGCGCCCGGGACCCCCTCGATGTAGTCGTCCAGCTCGGTGACATCGTCGGTGAGGACGACCTCGCCGTCCTCCGCACAGCGGCCGGTCACGCCCTGACCGAGCGGGATCTGCAGCTGGTCGACGCCGTCCGAGTACCCGCGACTCGCCCGAACCGACAGTGTCCGGCTGGCCTCGTCGATGAGTAAAACCGCCACGTGTCCTTCGGGGACCAGCTCCTCCGTGACCCCGAGGATCGCCTGGAGGGTCGTGTCGAGGTCATCCTGTCCGCTCGCCAACTGGCTGATCCGGTACAGGGCGTTGAGCTGATCGATCCTCTGCTGGAGACGGTCACGCGTCCGCCCCGCGAGGATCGCCAGCGCGGCCTGCGATCCGAGCACCGTGAGCAACTTCTCGTGCTCTTCGGTGAAGGCGTCGAGTTGCTCCGACTCGACGTTCAGCACTCCCGCTACCTGATTGGCGATCATGAGCGGGACCGCGAGGTTGGACTGAGCCTCCTTGAGTCCCGCGACGTACCGCGGGTCCTCGGCGACGTTCCCGACGCGGACCGCCTCCCGGTGCTCCGCGGCCCAGCCGGAGACGCCCTTTCCACGCGCGACGGACAGCTTCAACACATCGTCCTGTCGATCCCCGTATCCGAGGACCTTCCGCACGCGCAGCTCACCAGTGTCCTGCTCGTAGAGCATGAGGGCGCAGTGGTCGAACCCGACCAGCTCCTTGGCCGTGGTCAGTACCGTCAGCAACAGCTCGTCGAGATCGTCACTGAGGCCGATCCGACACGTCGCGTGGTAAAGACTCGTCAGGCTGCGGAGCTCGCTCATGATCCTCTCGGGTTCGATCCATCCTCATGCCCAAGGCAGGGTGAGGTTCAAGCTGCGCGCCAGATCGGCCCGGCACATGGGGGACGGGCGAGGGTTCGGCCCCGAAGCGGCGGTGGCGTCTCACCGACACGGCGATGGGGTTCGGGCGCGGCCCCGAGCCTCCCGTCGACCTGTCTTACCCGGGCCCTTAACTCGTTTACGGGTAGTGAGTTACGGGGCTGTCCGGAGATGGTGAAGAATCCCCGCCGCCACGGCCTAGCTCGATTGGGTGAGGCGCCTGGTCAGGTACCGCGCGGACCGGGCCTCCGACACTGCCATCGTCGACCGTCACATCCGCGCCTCCTCGGCGGTGTGCGATCTGCGGAGCGTTTCGCGTTTCGCCGCTGATCTCGGCCGGCCGGCGGTCCTGGCCCGGGCCGTCTCGCGCGGCCCGGGTCACGAGCTCAGGGAGCCGATGCCACGGCCTCGAGAATCTCGTCGTAATCGGGTTCGACGCCGTCGTCGTCCGAGACCCAGGCGTAGTGGACCACGCCATCGCTCCCGATGACAAACACCGATCGCTTCGCGATACCGATCATCCCGAAGGCGTTCGTCTCGAGGACCCCGTAGGACTCGGCAACGTCTCTGTTGAAGTCCGAGAGGAGAGGGAACGGAAGACCTTCCGACTCGCGGAAGCGGCTGGTCGCGAAGAGGCTGTCGACAGACACGCCGAACAGGCGGACGTCGAGCTCCTCGTAGCGGTGCCATGCGTCGCGGATCGAGCAGAGCTCGGACGTGCAGACGCCCGAGAAAGCCAGGGGGTAGAAGAGCAACACGATTCGATCGGTCCCGAGGTGGTCGCTCAGATCCACCATCTCGCCAGGGGCGGCGGCGAGGACGAACCCCGGAGCGGCGTCGCCGACCCCGATCACCGGCCCGACGTCGTTACCCGGTCACCCATGGGTCTCTCTGGGAGGGTGTGCGCGCGACCCTCGTTCTCGGCTCGCATCCACCCGAGGAGGGGGGCGAAATATTCGACGACCGCCTCGCCGCCCAACTCCCTTCCGGTGGCGTCGAGGAGGACGTCCTCCCAACCCCGCGTGGCCCCGAGCTGCATGATCTCCCTCAGGAAATCTCCGGTCTCGCGGCTCCCCCAGTAATCGGTGTCGTGCGGGTCGTGCCCGAGGATGTCCCCGGCGATCCGGCCGTGAAGCTGAAAGAGGATCGCGATCGAGAACGCGTAGTCGTAGTACTCGGCCGGGTCGTTCGTGATATGCGTCTTGCTCGCCGCGTCGGCGAACGACTCACCGCGCTCCGACGGCGGTACGATGCCCTGATACCGCTTCTTGAGCTCCCACCAGCGAGAGTTCATCGTGCGCTCGTCGATCTCGCCCGCATAGAGTTCGCTCTCGTATCGCGTCATCACCCCGGCCGACCAGGGCAGCACGGCGATGAACCGAAGAGCCTCCCGGAGGAGCGGACGGATCTCGCTGTCGATGTCGATCGAGCGCGGTGCGCCTCGGCCGTCATCGAGCTCCACACGCGGCGCTCCGAGGAGCCCCCGCCCAGCGAGGAAGCGGTCCTGGGTGGCGGCAAGCCCCAGCAGGCTTCCGATCGCTTCATGGAACGCGCGGTTCGCCCCCGTCCGAAGGAGCGGTGGGACGTTCTCGTTCGCGTAGGACAGGTAGTAGTAGACGTGTCCGAGCTCATGGTGCGTCGTCTCGTACCAGCGGGCGTTCGACTCGACGCTCATGAGCGTGCGCACGTCACGATCGAGGTCCATGTGCCAGGCGGAGGCGTGGTTGTTCTTTCGGTACGCCGCGTCCGGCGGGGCGGGGTACATCGACGAGCGCTCCCAGAACGTCTCCGGCAGCGCCTCGAACCCGAGACTGACGTAGAAGCGCTCCGCCTCGCTGACGATCCACTCCGCGTCCCGCCTCGCGAGCGCATCGTCGAGGCCCGACCCCACCGACCCGAGCACGGGGCTCCAGTCCTGGCCCCAGCGGTCGGGAAGCCAGTGAGCCGGGAGGTAGTCCGGAACGTCCACGCCGTACTTCGCAGCGAGCGCGTAGCGGGCCCACGTATGGATCTCGCGGTACAGCGGCCAGATGTCGGCGATCAGCTCCTCGGACCGCACTTCGACACCGGCGCGGTCGAGTCCGTATCCGGCCGCCTTGTAGTCGAAGTAGTCCTCGAAACCGACTTCACGTACGGCGCGATTGCGAAGATCGGTGAGAGGCAGCACGCCCGGACGAAGGGCCGCGCCGACCTCCTTGGACACCGACCAGGCCCGCTCGCGCAGTTCCAGGTCGTCGCTCGCCCGGAGGATCGCGTCCAGCTCGTTGGTCGACACCGAGTGGCCGTCCAGACGGAAGTCGTATCCGAACAGGGTCTCGATCTGCGACGTCTCGAGTCGAACGCGCGCTTCCACGGCCTCGCCGGCGGAAGCGGGGTACTCGGCCGCGGCCCGCTCCATGGACTCCAGCTGCCGGCGCTCCAGAGGCGTCAGCTCGTCCGACTCGAACCAGCGCCGGATCTCCGACAGGTTCGCCGCCGACCCGCCGAACGCAGCCAACGCCAGTCGAGCCCGCTGGCTCTCCGCCGCCGCGGTCGTGTCGCCGGGAACGATGCGGGTGTTGAGCGCCCAGTCGGCCTCGGCCGACCTCCGCCGAAGCTCGAGATACGTGTCGGTGTAGGCCGAGACGAAATCGGAAGCGGTGGACGCCTCCCGGCCGGCGGTCCGGTCGTCAACGTGAAGAGAGACCGCGGGGGAGCACGCGACGCGCGTCGTCAGGATCGCGACGACAGCGGCGACGGCTGCGGCGAAGGCCACTCGTCCCCAGCGTCCCCGCCGTCGGGGCGGGGGCCGCTCAGAACGCGCCGCCACCGCCACCTCCGAACCCGCCGCCCGAGAATCCGCCCCCGCCCGAGAATCCTCCGCCGAAGCTCGAGCTGCCCGAGCTCTGTCGTGGCGCCGATTGCATCACCGATTGGGCCTGCGTGGTCATGCGACCGAGGTCCGACACGAAGACGTGCGTGTTGAACGTCCGGAAGGACGAGCCGTGGTACCAGTTCGGGGGCTCCTGGTACATGTCCGCGAACGCCGCCGCCCACTGCGACTCGACGCCCAGCGCCATGGCGTGCGGCAGCAGCCGCTCGAACTGTTCCGGTCCCTGAATCATCCGTTTGAACCGATCCGTTTCCACTCGCTCGAGGAACTCCTCGAACCCCTTCACATGTCGCAGGACCTCGGTGCCCCGCTTCGTGCGCGCGGGCATCACCAGTCCGAACCCGATCATGATCAGAGCGCTCACTACGGCCGCGAGGATCACCGCTGGCGGCGCCCATCGGAAGAGGGCCTGTCCGAGCGTGAGCCCGAACGCCGCGATCCCGATCCCGGTGACGACACCGATCCCCACCCACTGACCTGCCACTACGTCCGGTCGCTTCGTATAGATTCCGTGGTCGACGAGCGTGTCGCGCAGGTCGGCCTGAATGTCGGGCAGGTCCTTGTAGAACTTGTTCTTCAGATCGGAGAGATCGATCTGGTCGTGGCTGCCGAACAGGGCCTTCAGCATGCCCCGTTCGTGGGACTCTAGATCGTGCCAGGTGTCGCCCGACTTCACCTTCCGAAACCGGTAGTCCTTGCCCGAGAAGAGCCCGAACAGTTTCTCCTCCTCGGTCTCCTCGATGGTCAGGTACCCGCGCACGGCCAGATCGACGATCGTGGCCGTGATGTCCCGCATGTCGGGCTTGTTGTCGATGACGACCCCCACCTCGGCCGGTGTGAGTCCTGGAGGCGGTTCGTACTGCGGCTTGATCGATCCGATCTCCGGGTCGCGCCCGCGGTCGTTCCAGCGTCGCCACATCAGGAAGAGGACCAGGAACGGGATGAACAGGGGCGAGTTCGCGCGGAAGAAGCCGACTACCCGGTCGGCTGTCGACGGACGGTCCACCACGCCCGCCGCCCACGCCACCCCGATGGTCAGCCCCTCACGGAACCCCAGCTGGTCCGTGTCCGCGGAGATCAGCGTGCCCTCCATTCGGACGCCCGCGTCCTGGGCCACCGACCCGTAGGGGCCGGTGAACGCGTGTGCGCGGATGTCCGTGGCGTCGATCGGGAGCCGCACCGTCGCGGACGCCCGGTCGATCGGCACCGGCCATTCGGTACCCGTGACGTTCCAGTAGAGCTCGTCGTAGGGCTGGCCGATCTCGTCGCTCGCCTCGAAAAAACGGAGACCGTTGGGGACGCGGTACCGGATGACGACCGTCCGGGTAGCGTCTACGGCCCCCGGCACCCAGATCTTCAGCCGGAGGTAGCGCCCGTCGCGGTCCCGCTCGTACTCGAGCTCGTTTCCGTCGCCGTCCCGCACGGACTCGACGTCCACGTACAGCTTGTACCGGAACCCCTCGTCCGTCTCGTAGTCGACGGGGATCGTCCGATAGATGCCGTTGAAGGACCCCCGGAACGTCGGCTGGAGCGTCTCCGTGACGACGATCTGTCCGCTCGTGAAGACCTCGATGTCCGCGTGGAAGCTCGAAAGCCGCCACTCGCGGTCCTGCCCCGAGGCGGAGCCGACGGTCGCGAGCGCTGCCGACCCGACCGCGAGGCCGATCCACAGCGCCCTGCGTGAACAGGAAATCATCGTCTCGCCCCGCCCGTCAGGACGACGGGGAGTCGAAGCTGACCTTCGGTCCCTCCCGCTGCGCTTCATCGTCGAGCGAGAAGAACTCCCGCGCGTGGAAGCCGAACATCCCCGCGAGGAGGTTGGTCGGGAAGACCTGGGTCTTCGTGTTGTAGTCGCGCACGACCGCGTTGTAGTACCGCCGCGCGTTCTGGACAGCGCTCTCGATCTCGTTCAGCGTGCCCTGGAGCTCGGTGAACGTCTCCACCGACCGGAGCTCCGGGTATGCCTCGCTGAGCGCGAACAGCTGCCGAAGCGCGCCGGACAGCATGCCCTCGGCGGCCCCGGCCTCGGCCGGTCCGGAGGCGCTCATCGCTCGGTTCCGCGCCTCGATCACGGCCTCGAGCGTGTCGCGCTCGTGGCTGGCATAGCCCTTCACCGTCTCGACGAGGTTGGGGATGAGATCCCAGCGTCGCTTGAGCTGAACGTCTATATCGGCCCACGCGCTGTCGGCCCGCACGCGGAGCTTGACGAGCGAGTTGTACATCCCGATCACGGCCAGTGCAATCAGGACCAGTATCACCAGAAACCAGAGCATCTTCTATCCTCTCACCGCGTATTCACTTCCGCGAATTCGGCACCGCCGGATCTGCCCTGAGGCGCCTCGCGACGATTCTCAACTACGACCCCCGGCGGGGGGACTGTCAATACGTACACTCAGCGGCGGGACATCTTCTTCACGAGATCGAACTCGGACTTCTCGACGGGCATCACCGACAGCCTCATTCCACGCTTCAGAAGCTTCATCTCCGCGAGCCCGGGTTCGGCCTTCATGTCGTCCCGAGTGACGGGCTCGTCGAACGTCTCGACGTGCGTGAAGTCGACGCACCACCAGCGGGGGGTCTCCTCGGTCGATTTCTCGTCGAAGTACTTGTTCTTCTTGTCGAACTGGGTGGTGTCGGGGTGTGCGGGCCCCGCGACCTCCGCGATTCCGTAGACCCCCAGCACGTCCGTCATCGAGTGGTAGATCAGGACCTGGTCGCCCGTCTGCATCTTGTCCCGCATGAAGTTGCGGGCCTGGTAGTTACGCACGCCGTCCCACTGCGTCTGGCCGTCGCGCTCAAGGTCCTGGATCGAGTAGTCGTACGGCTCCGTCTTCGCGAGCCAGTAGCTTTTCGCCATCTGCGGAGTCCTCCGGTGGTGGCGGGTTCCGGGGTGAGGTCGATTGCGGCGGACCCATCGCGGTCGCGCGCCTTCGAAATGTAGCCGCGGCGGAGGGTCGCGTCTCGGGGAGTGCCGGACTAGAGTTTCACGCGCCGCGCACGAGCGCGTCCCGTCCGATCCGAGGAGGCCCGTGGCCCGACCACACGACATCGAGGTGACCGTCCGGTCTTACGAGCTCGACGCGCTGCGCCACACGAACAACGCCGTGTATCTCAACTGGATGGAGCAGGCGCGGCTCTACGTGTTCGAGAGGCTCGGGTTCGGCGTGACGGCGCTCATCGAAGGACGCACGCTATATAATATCGTGCGGGCCGAGATCGACTTCCGAAGCCCGACCTTCTTCGGCGATCGCGTGGTGATAGGGACCGAGCTCGAGTCGTTGGGGACGTCGAGCCTGAAGCTCCGGCACCCGATGACACGCGCCGATGACGGATCGGTGGTTTGCTCGACCCGTGAGGTCGTCGTGTGGCTGGGGCCGGACGGACGGCCCATGCCCGTGCCGGACGACGTGCGTGCCGCACTCGAGACGCTCGCGCGTGCAGGAGCGGAAGATGAGCAAGGAGAGGCATCGTGACGATTCCGATCTACCAGCTCGACTCGTTCGCGGACCGGGTGTTCGCGGGCAACCCGGCCGCCGTCTGCCCGCTCGATGAGTGGCTGGACGACGAGACTCTCCAGTCGATCGCGCTCGAGAACAACCTCTCCGAGACCGCGTTCTTCGTCCGGCGAGAGGACGGGGGGGGGTACCACCTGCGCTGGTTCACGCCCGGTGCGGAGGTCGATCTCTGCGGACACGCCACGCTCGCCTCGGCCTGGGTGATCATGAACCGGCTGGAACCCGAGCGGTCGGACGTCCGGTTCGAGACGCGAAGCGGCGACCTCTTCGTGGTCCGGCGGGGTGACGAGTTCATCATGGACTTTCCGTCGGCTCCGCCGCAGGAGAAGGAAACGCCGCGTGCGCTCGTCGAGGGGTTGGGCGCCGAACCCGCGATCGTGATGGCCGCGCCGCGCGACTACCTCGTCCTGTACGAGGACGAGGAGGAGGTGAGGAAGCTCAAGCCCGACTTCACCCGCCTGCGTGGACTCGATCGGCTGGGCGTCATCGTCACCGCGCCCGGGAGCGCCGTCGACTTCGTCTCGCGGTTCTTCGCGCCGAGCGTCGGCGTGCCGGAGGACCCCGTGACGGGCTCCGCGCACTGCACGCTCGCGCCGTTCTGGGCCGATCGACTGGGCACCGGCGAGAACTGGCTCACGGCCCGGCAGATCTCCGCGCGCGGCGGCAATCTCTCTGTCAGGGCCCGTGGAGACCGGGTCGACATCGCCGGCGCAGCGGTCCCCTTCATGGAGGGGACGATCGGGCTCCAGGGTTCCACGTGACGCTCGGGGTGAACCCTCCGTCTACAGGTCGTGGGGGTCGGGTAAACGGGGAAACCCGGGCGCTCGACGCATGACGATAGATCGGCCTGGAGGAGACCATGCGGTATCGAGCAGAACGGCGCGCGGCGATCACTTCGGCTGCCTTATTGGCGTCGGCGGTGGCCCTGACGGCCCCGTCGCTCGCCTCCGCACAGGTGGTTCACGGCGGCCACGTCCACGGCGAGCCGGAGTACGTGGAAGAGGTGCAGGCGTTCAACGACGGACCACGGTGGAAGATCGGGGGAGGGCTGGGGATGCTGTCGCCGAGCGGCGAGTTCAGCCAGTTCGTGCGGACAGGATTCTCCACGAACGTCCATGCGGTTCTCGGGCTCGAGCCCTCGAACACGATCGCGCTGCGGCTGGACGGCGGGTGGGGTAACTACGGCGGACAGCGCATCACGTTCGGCGGGTTCCCCGGGCCGGCAACGGTCTCGACCAACCACAACGTCGCGACATTCGGGATCGGACCGCAGATCCAGATCGATTCCGGGCCGGTTCAGCCCTACATCAACGGGTTCGTGGGAATGGGGTATTTCTACACGGCGACATCCTTCGCCGACCCGTGGGCGTGGGGGAGCGTGCTCAACTTCGACGACGTCGCCTTCAGCTATGGGGTCGGAGGCGGTCTCGGTCTCGGTCTGGGACCCCGTTCGCCCGTCCGTCTGACGTTGGACGTTCAGTACAGAAGGCACGACGATGTGCAATACTTGCGAGAAGGCGGGATCGCGGACGACGGGTTCGGGGCCCCGATCGTGACGCCCATAATTTCAGACGCGAACTTCTTCACCTTCCAGCTGGGCGCGGCGGTCGGACTGTAAGTCCCCTCTGTGGGCTAGCCTGCCCGGACCGCGACAATAAGTACCCAATTCCCGGCGGGGTCCACCGGGGCCCCGCCGCCGCCTAACAGACCCGATCCCAGAGGTTTACAACCCGCCCGGAGCGCTCTACAATCTCTACCGACTGCGCATGGTCGGGCGGGGTTTTACCGGGGAGGATCGGGGGGTCAATGACAGCAGTCCGCGTGCGATTTCTTCGCCGTGTCGTCCGCGCGTCCGTCGCGGCCGTTCTCGTCCTGTCAGTCTTCGCCGTCTTCGATGCCGATGCCCAGGGTCGGCGAAGCGGCCACGTCTTGCATCACGACAGCTCGAACCCGACTCCCGGACACACGAAGGGACGCGGGAAGGTGCACCAGCAGCCGCCCAGATTCTCGACCGTGAGTGCCTCCGGCGTGATCATGAGCGCGCCCGTCCAGGTGGCCGCCACCCGAGCCGTCATGGGCGTCCAGGGGATGCTGCGGAATCGCTCGCTCATGGCCGACAACGGCCTCGAGGTCTCGGATGAGGTCCAGACCGAGCTCGCCGGGCTTCTGGACGGAACGAGCGACTTCGCGATCCTCTCCCTGGTCGACGCGTTACGCGGCCCGGACAACGAAGTGGCGGCCTCGGAGGCCGCGCGGCTCGTGACGCTGCTGGCGCGTCTGGCCGACGAGCCCGAGCAGTTCCCGGCGGTGGCGATCGCCTACAACGACTTCATCGATCGGAGCTCGGACGCGTTCGTGCTCGACCCACCGGAGGAGATTCTGGCCATTCGGGCCGTGCTCTTCACGGTGCTCGAACCGACTCTGAGGGCGGCGGAGGAAGATGACGACGAGGACGATGAGGAGGAGCAGGGTCAGCAGCAGTTCTGAACTAACAAGACAGACGACGGCGACAGGGGCTTTCGCGCTCCTGCTCGCCGCCTGCCTGTTCGCCAGCGCGGCGCCCGCCGTCGCGCAGGACCCCGCTGTCGCTCGACGCAATCTGAGACTTCCGCTCCCCGATTTCTTCACGGGCACTCCGAATACCTACTGGAGTGTCCCCGCGATGGGTGCGAACACCCCCGGCGGATTCGGCGCCGGGTGGGGAGACTTCTACGTGGGGCTCGGAGGGACGAGCCGCGCGCGCTTCCAGGACGAGAACTTCTCGGACGCGGATGCCGCCGCCGCCTTCGGCCTGGGGTTCGGAGATCCGATTCGGAACATCGGCTTCGAGGTCACGGTGAACTCGTACTCGACGTTCGAGCACCAGTTCTTCACGCGATCCGGGATCGATTTTCACGTCCACCGACAGTTCCTGGGCGACTTCAGTGCGGCCGTCGGGTGGGAGAACGCGATCACGAGTGGCGAGCCGGACGCCGGCGAGAGCTTCTACTTCGTCGTGAGCAAGTGGACGTCCCTGCGTGAGGATCCGAACAAGCCGTTCAGCGCGCTCCTCGTGACGGGGGGGCTCGGCAACGGCCGGTTCCGCTCGCAGCAGAACGTCGATGACGATGTCGAGACCGTGAACGTGTTCGGGTCCGTGGCGCTCCGCGTCCTCGCGCCGCTTTCGCTCGTCGCGGACTGGACCGGTCAGGATCTGACCGCCGTCGCTTCCGTCGCTCCGTTCCGGAACGTCTCGCTTCTCCTCCTCGGAGGCTTTGCGGACATCACCGGCAACACGGGCGACGAGGGCGGGGCGCGGTTCGTCGCCAGCATCAGCTACGGACTGAGCCTGCGGGGCTAGCAGGCGGAGTCCGACACAAAGGAAGCGCGTGCGGGACAGGCCCGCGCGTCGCATGGAGAGATGGGTGTGGTCAGGGGCGCCTGTAACTGACGGGGCGGAGCTATGTCCAGCGACCAAACGGACGCAGCAGTTGGCGGAAGCTGGTACGCGTGCCGCACCCGGTCCCGGGCGGAGAAGAAGGTGCTTGCCGCGCTCGAAGGGAGGTCGGTCGAGTCCTACCTCCCGCTCGTGGCGCGCGAACGACAGTGGGCCGATCGCGTCAAACGGGTCCACTTCCCGCTCTTCCCTGGATATGTATTCGCCCGCTTCGATCTGAGCGGGCTTGGAGAAGTACTCAGAACACCCGGGCTCACGGAGGTCGTGGGGGTCGAGGGACGGCCCGCCCCGGTTTCCGAACAGGAGCTCGAATCCGTGCGCGCCCTCGTGGAGGGCATCGAGCGCACGGGACTCGAACCTCACGCCTCCGACTATCTGATCGTGGGCGAGGACGTCGAGGTCGTGGAAGGCCCGTTCAAGGGTCTGCGCGGGACGCTGGTGGATGAGAGGGGTGCGTCGCGGGTCGTCGTCAAGCTGGACGCGATCCGACAGGCGCTCGGGGTGGAGATGGAACGGCGGTACCTGCGGCCACGATAGTCGGAGTGGAGACGACGACAACCCCACCCCTCTCCACGGTTCCCCAAAACGCTGGATGATGCCGCAGGCCGGCAGGGCCCGGAGCCCGCCGGGACGAGACAATTTCCGAGGAGATTCTGCATGACATCGAGCGAGGGAGCGTTCGCGAGAGCGCTGGTTACGGGTGCCGGGGGGTTCATCGGGCACCATCTGATCTCGTACCTCACGTACCGGGGCTACCGGGTGCGGGGCGTCGACCTCAAGGAGCCGGAGTTCGAGCCGACGCGAGCGGATGAGTTCGTCGTGGGCGATCTGCGGGACGCGAAGGTCGCGGACGAGGTCACGCGCGACATCGACGAGGTGTACCACCTCGCGGCAGACATGGGCGGGATCGGCTACATCACGTCGAACCACGCCTCGATCGTCCGCAACGACACGCTGATCAACGTGAACACGATTCACGCGGCGCACGAGAACGGCGCCTCACGTCTCCTCTACTCCTCGTCCGCCTGCGTGTACCCGCAGTACAAGCAGCTGGAGGCCGACGTCACCCCGCTCCGCGAAGAGGACGCCTGGCCTGCCGATCCCGAGGAGGGCTACGGGCTCGAGAAGCTCTACATGGAGAAGATCTGCCAGTACTACCGGGAAGATCTCGGCCTCGACACGCGCGTGGTCCGGTTCCACAACGTGTACGGGCCGCTCGGCACCTACGAGGGTGGGAAAGAGAAGGCCCCCGCCGCGCTGTGTCGGAAGATCGCCGGGATCGAGGACGGCGGTGAGATCGAAGTCTGGGGCGACGGAAAGCAGACCCGGTCGTTCCTCTACATCGAGGACTGCGTCGAGGGTATCCACCGTCTCATGCGATCCGACCACGTGGATCCGCTGAATCTCGGGAGCGATCGGCTGGTCACGGTGGACGACCTCATCGAGATCATCAGCGGGGCGGCCGGGAAGCGCGTGGAGAAGCGCTACGACACCTCGAAGCCGCAGGGCGTTCGGGGCCGGAACAGCGACAACACGCGGCTTCGGGCGGCCTTGGGTTGGGAGCCTTCGATCAGCCTCGAGGACGGGCTAGCCCGAACGTACGAGTGGATCGCCGGCGAGCTGGCCGTGAGAGAGGCCCCGGCCGCTGTCGGCTAGAGCATGAGCGCGTTCGTCGGAGTCCTCCGACTGGAGGGTGCCGGGACGGACGAGGCCTGGCTTCGTGCGGCTGCTGGCAGGCTAACCGACCCGGGCGCCCCCGATCCGGCGGTGCGTCTCGAGGGGCCGATCGGACTCGGTCAGGCACTGTTCGGCGCGTTCTCGGTGGTGAGCGCGGCTCCGACGACTCTGGACGGATCGACCTGGATCGTCGCGGACGCCCGAATCGATGCGAGGGATGAGTTGTGCGTCGCCCTCGCCGGTGCTCGTGAGACGGTCGATCGAGATGCTCCCGCATCCGAGCTGATTCTCCGGGCGTACGGCGCCTGGGGCGACCGATGCGTCGAGCGCCTCATCGGGGACTACTCGTTCGCGATCTGGGACGATAGTGAGCGCAGGCTCTTCGCGGCCCGCGACCTGCTGGGGGTGAAGCTCTTCTACTACGCGAATCGCGGTGGCGCGTTCGCCTTTTCGAACTCGCTCGAAACGGTGCGATCGCACCCGGGCGTGAGCGAGCGTCTGAACGATGTGGCGATCATGGATTTCCTCGTCGCCGGTCTGAACCAGGACCTCGCGACAACGACCTTTCTCGACATCCAGCGGATACCGCCCGGCCACGCGCTCTCGATGCGGGCAGGTGACGGCTCGCCGCGCGTCTGGAGGCACTCGGAGCTTCCGTCGCCGTCGCTTGCCAGGCACAGGACA
>Ga0224508_10001787_pt1 | contig 18937 bp, 26 predicted proteins | sample SF_Jan12_sed_USG_4_FD_170157 | JGI IMG/M metagenome (GOLD analysis project Ga0224508, IMG submission 170157) | Sediment microbial communities from San Francisco Bay, California, United States - SF_Jan12_sed_USGS_21 | ecosystem: Environmental > Aquatic > Marine > Sediment | place: USA... | reverse complement strand
AATTGATATTTTAGAAGATATAGAAATTGGGTATAATTTGACAAATAAGGCCTTACAGAGAACATATGAAATCCTTGAAGGTACAACTAATGATAAAATCACAAAAAGCTTTCAAATTTTTATTATTACCTTGATTGCTGTAAATGTTCTAGTTGTGATAATTGAAACTGAAGAATCAGTGTTAGACGAATATGGTTATTTGTTTACTCCCTTTGAAGTTTTTTCAATTATTGTTTTCACTACTGAATATGCCGCAAGAATTATCGTATCTAAATTAAATCCAAAGTATCAGAATTCCAAATATCCGCGTCTCAGAATATTGTTTGCCCCTATGATGTTGGTAGACTTGGCTGCAATCCTGCCTTTCTTCCTGCCTTTTGTAGTAGCTGATACCAGAATTATTAGAATAATTCGACTCTTGAGGCTATTTCGTTTATTCAAGCTTGCAAGATATTCTGACCCTATGAAAACACTGGGAGATGTGTTTAAGGCAAAAGCAGGTGACTTGGCTGTAGCCTTTTTTATTCTCTTTATAGTCCTAATTTTTGCCTCCAGTTTGATGTATCATGCAGAACACGAAGCACAGCCTGAAGCATTTTCCAGCATTCCCGCATCAATGTGGTGGGGAATTGTTACATTGACAACCATTGGTTATGGTGATGTTTATCCAATAACAATAGCCGGAAAATTAATCGCTGCAGGAGTAGCTGTCTTAGGAATAGCCGTATATGCTATCCCTACAGGAATTATGGCATCTGCGTTCACAGAAGAACTTCGCAAAAAACGACAAAAGTCAAATCGATGTCCTCACTGTGGCAAAGAAATAGAATAGGTTGAAAACAACATCTTATTTGGTTTTGTTTTCAAATAAATTCATTTGAAATTACTTTTTGGTGAAAATAAAAAATTTAAGACCTCGAATTATTATTTCTTTTTTGAAGTCTTGGTTGTTTTTTTACCTGCTGCTTTTTTCTTTGCTGCCATGTTTTACAGATTATTTAATTAAATTTTTACAGATAAAGTTAAAAAAAATACATAAAATGAGTATTATTTGGAATACAATTTTTGCTAACAAAATTGTTCATAAAGTTTAAATCCATATTTTTCAATTCATTTTTGCCGTCATAAGGTTTGTAGGCAAAACCTAGTTGGATACAACCATACGGAAAGAAAAACCTTCATCTAAAAATAAAAATCGTTTTTAATATAATCTGTCTCAATTTAGAGCCAAAAACGAGCCTATCATGTAAATTGCAATTCAAAATAATCGAAAGGATGATAAATCTGATTAGATAAACTAATCATGCTATATCAGATGGAGATAAATTAATGACAAAATTTGTTATCGACCAACAAGTAGAAGATATAGAACTTCCAGAGAATCTTAAACTAAACACATTTTTGCAAGAATTTCATTCTGATTGCCCACATCCTGAATGCAGTTTTGGTATGTATGGATTCGCTTTTGGCCAATCTCCATTTCCAGTACCAAAGCCAGTACAAGATGCATTAATACAACATGCAAGTAAGGGAACCTATGCAGGAGTTTCTGGCATTCCAGAGCTCAGAGAAGCTATCTCTAGATACAACAAACGAAATTTTGGATTTGATGCAGATCCTAGACGGATATATGTTGGCCCTGGAACAAAAGAGCTGATTTTCAATCTATTGGAAATTCTACATGGAACCGTAATCTTGCCTACTCCCGCATGGCTTGGATATCTTCCACAAATTAGATTTTTAAAGAAAAATTACCATATGCTACATGTTCGCTCAAATGGTAAAATTACTCCAAATGATCTAGAACATCTCATACTTAGACTCCATGATAGACAAAAAATTCTCATCTTAAACAATCCAAACAATCCCACAGGACTTGTTTATTCACAACTTGAATTAGAAGAAATTACTGATGTGTGCAGAAAACACGAAGTTCTTGTCATTTCTGATGAAATCTATGCTCAAACAACTTATGACATTAACAAATTTGTTAGCATGGGAAGAATTTACCCTGAAGGAACGTTTGTGACAAATGGACTCTCAAAATCCCATGCAGCAGGAGGTTATAGATTAGGATATGTTATTTTTCCACAGCATACCTATGAGTTAAGACAACAATTCAAAAAAATACTGGCAACTGAATATACTGCAACCTCTACCCCTATTCAATACGCAGCTATCGCGGGATTCCAGGAAAGCAGAGAGATGGATGAATATTTAGAGATTGCAAGAAAAATTCATCAAATAATGGGAGAATATACCTATCAGACATTAAACAAAATTGAAGGAGTAAGGACCACAAAGCCCGAGTCTACGTTTTATTTACTTGCAAACTTTAATGCATACTCGGATTATTTTTTGGCAAACAAAATATCAAACTCTCAAAAGTTTTCTGAATCCCTCATTCGACATCCATATCATACCGCATTGGTTGGTGGAGATAGCCTTGTTCTGGAACGAACCGATTTTAGTGCAAGAATAGCATTTGTTGACTATGATGGGACAAGAGCAATGAAAAACTATGTGGATTCTCCTCCAAGAACTAGTTCAGACAGGATTGAATTTGTGAAAAATAATGCGCCCAAAATAGTTGATGGATTGGGAATGATACAAAAATACCTGACTGACATTAAAACAAAAACAAACTCAAAGATAACTAAACTTGGTATTGATCCTAAAGGGGTTTCCACTCTATAATTTTCCTTTAACCTCTAGTTTCCAAAAAAATTTTAAGAAAAATAAATAGAAAATTAAAACTCTATTTTTTCGCCCTCATTAAGTGAGTAAGATTGGTAATGTCTTTTACCCTTGACGTCAAACCAGCTAAATTTCATACTTACCCTTCCTCTAGAGGCTTTCTCTATTTTCATAGTATCGGCCATTTTGAGATGATCGCTAATTTGTAATTTGCTCATTTCCTGCCAAATCATTTAACTGAATTTAGATTATTAGAGTGAATTTTTCTTAATAGTTGCATAAAAGCCAATTTCATCTTCCCTAAATCTTCTTATTGTAATGATCTAAATTATTTCAAAATATTATACAATTCCTAGAAAAATAGGTTCAGATTCAAATGCTCTATCTGCAACGTACAACTCTTTTTGGGATTCTAACTTGGATGGAATCTCAAAACCAATATTTTGAGTAATTTTAAATCCTGGAGGAATCCTAATGCTAAAAATATTTTCATTTTTTTCTGGTGTTGCATTGAATGTTTTTGGAGTGTATACTCTATCATCCTGGTCTTTTAAAAACCAGTTTTCTCCATAAACAATAACTTCTTGTTTGCCAAAGTTTTCAATCTCTATTTTTGTTATTAGAAAAACTCCTCCTTCCAATGGCTTTTCCCCATTGATTCCAAAGTCAGTCTTTTTTACCTCAACAAGATTATACTGTAATTCATTTGTAAAAATGCTTTTTGGGATACTTTGCATTTGTACGCCAATCTGCTTTTGCTCATCCAATGAGGGTATAGATATTTCATCAATTCCAAATAGATTAAGGGCATAGTTTGAAAAATAGGTTCCAAGTGAGCCTAGAGTTATCCCGACTATTACTGCAACAACAATATACTTTTTTGCCATTTACAAGCAATAAATTCCAAAGTCGTTGTTAAAGCTTTCAAAACTCCTACATGTTAAAATAGACTAGAAACAAAAAAGGGGTTACCTGAAAATGAAATCCAAAAAAGAACCTAAAGGGAATTTGTCGGTAAATGAAGAAGAAAGTATCTCCAAACACACCAATAAAAAAGTATCAGGGGTAAATGATGCTAGAGAAGACTCTCTTTTAAAAATAAAACAAAAAGCAAATGAGAGAATAAAGAATTCCTTCGATTTTGCTGTAGATACATCTCAAAAAATTGACAAAAATATCAAAGAAGGCATTCAAAAGGCAAAGGAGAGCTCCATCGTACAAGAAGTCCAAGCTAAAACAGATTATCTAAGAACGATGGATCAGAAGGAGAAAAATAGATACAAACGAAAAATTATCGGCTTACTTGTTAAAGTTAGAGATATTATTTTTGGATTATTTGAAAAATTTGTCGGAAAAATAAGAATTGGTACCCAATATGGTAAATCTAGTCTTGATTTACTAAGCGATCTTGCAAAACTCAAAGAATTAGGAATAATTACCGAAAAAGAATTTGAAGCAAAGAAAAAAGAAATTCTGGATAGAATTTGATTTTAAATGAATAAAAATATTGTAATCATATATTTGATTCTTGTAATTGTAATTTTAGTTGGATCTGCAATTACCTCAAATTATCCATGGTTTTCTGAAGGATGGTTGGTAGGATTAAGTTTAATCTCAGCTGGAATTGGCACAGCTGCAATTTTTACTTATTTTAAAATCTTCAAATAAAAAATATGAATAATTTGAGGAAGATATTTCGTAAAATTGATTAGAGAAACATAAAAAAAATTACCATTAACTATGGCACATTAAATGTCAAATTTAGTTGAGTCTGTTTCTGAATAACAAAATTCCTCATTTAATTTCATGGATACTATTAGAATGTGTGTACATTGTGGAAAGGAATTTTATGATTTGTATCGAGTCTGCTGCTCTGCAAAATGTTCGGGTGAAATCTCTTAGATGACAATCCAAAAAAAGACTAAACGCAAGTAAGAATCTAGCAAACCAGAAAAGTCACGGATCTGAGTTTAAATTCAAATATGTCCTAAACCTATTTATGACAAATGCTAAAATTTTAGCCTTAAAAAAAGAGATAGGTGCGTATTTTCTAAAATCTGAAAATCTTCACGAAAAAGGATTATACCAATTTTTTAAAAAAGAGATAAAATCAAAAGACATCAAAATTTCACATACAGATGTATCTATTATTGGAACCAGCCAAAAAAAACGAAAATATCTTTGTGCCCTTTGGAGACCCTCAAACTACTATCAAACTATCCCCTGGTTAAGAATCGGTATTCCTGACGATGCAAAGTTTCCATCCATTGAAATTGTTCTTCCTGTCTTTCATGGAGACATGCCAAGTCTTTGGTCAAAAGGAAAAAGCTATTTTAGACTCGGAATCAAATATTCACTTGGAATCCATGGCCAGACAGTGCAGATGTTTACAAACTCCGTAAGCTTGCGTGACATGAGGGAAATTTTGGAAATTACAAACATTTTCTATAGAAAAATCAAAGCATATGATTCAGGAGTGTAATGATTATCTGAAGTGATAATTTTTTTATGTTGAAATAATTCAAATCGAAAATCAAAGGATCTATCAGATGGTTCTACACAATAATACGAACAAAAGCAGATGCAGGCTAAAAGAAAATGAATATTTCAGGCGTGTATTATAGAAACTTGGGGATAAAATAATGAATGATCAAGAAAAACAACAGATAGTTGATTTTATCAATCAAAAATATGAACATGAAGTTCCTAGAGCAATAAAATTTGTAGTTAGAAGACAAGCAAAAAAAATGGCAAAGTTAGAATTGGATAGTCTTCCAGAATCTTTTAGAAATTGTACAATAGAGGAATTAATTTTAATGTTAAAGGACTCTCTTGAAAAAAAGACTTTGAAATTATAAAAAAGAAAAAATGGAAATAAGAATTATTCGTTAAGGTCTTTTTCTAGATTCTGGCTACGTAAAAATTCCAGAAAAAGATTAATTAGCATTTATCGTCTTTTTCCTTTTGATTTTGTGGCTGTTCTTTTTGCTACAGTTCGTTTTGCCGCTGTACGTTTTACAGTCCTTTTTGCACTAGGCTTTTTACCTGTGGTCGATGCAGCTCGTTTTTTACCTGCTGCTTTTCTCTTTCTTGTGGCAGCTGTTTTTGCTGCTGCTTCGGCTTTTGCCTTTGCGTTTCTTTTTCTAGTTCTTGCTGCTTTTTTTGCAGCTTCACTTCTCTGTGCTTTGGTTTGTGCCATTCTAAATCCTCAGAAAGAAACTAGGTCTTATAGTAGAAAAGTTAAAAGTTTTTACTCAAAGTAGTAGCTGTAAGATAATCTTTTTTCAACATGGTTTTTTAACTAGATAAAATCTAATTATGTGTTGAATATCGCTATTGTGTATAACAAAAAAACAGTTGATCAAAAAGATGTAATCAATGTTTTTGGAATGGCCACAAAAGAGCACTATAGTGCAAAGACGGTAGAGAAGGTCGCAAAGTCTCTGGAAAAAGGAGGCCATTCAGTTAAGGTGATTGAAGGAGGAATGGGTTTTATTGATGAAATGAAAGACTTTATGCCAAAAGTTGTTGCAGGTGAAAGACCTGGGATGGTCTTTAACATGGCATATGGGATTCAGGGACAAAACCGTTACACCCATGTCCCTGCAATGCTTGAGATGCTTGGGATTCCATACGTGGGGTCTGGTCCTGAAGCTCATGCTGTAGTTCAAGATAAGGTAATGACAAAGATTGTTTTACAAAAAAACAGTCTTCCCACGCCTGGTTTTTGGGTTTTCTCAACGGCTGAGGATAGGTTTGAGGATTTAGTTTTTCCCGTCATTGTAAAACCAAAGATGGAATCAACCTCAATGGGGATGGAAGTTGTAGATAATTGGCCTGACCTTAAAGAAGCCGTGGCAAAACAGATTGAAAAATTCTCCCAAGAGATTCTAGTTGAACAGTTTATTCCAGGACGGGAATTTGCAGTTGGTCTTTTAGGAAATGGAAGTAACGTCGAGGTTTTACCAATAGTTGAAATTGATCTTGCAGGTGATCCAAATAAGATTCAAACAATTTCTGACAAAAAGATAACGCCCCTTGATAAGATATGTCCTGCAAAGCTAACCCCGCAACAAGAAGAGGAAATAAAAAGAATTAGTCTTGCATCCTTTAAAAAATTAGGAATCAATGATTTTGCCCGTGTAGATTTTCGAATGAATAAAGACGGTGAAGTCTACGTTTTAGAATTAAACTCTATGGCAAGTCTTGGTGTAACTGGTTCTTTTGTTCATGCAGCAAAAACTGCGGGGTATACCTATGAATCTCTAATAAACAAAATTTTGGAAGTCTCTGCTTTGCGATACTTTGGAGAGTCTTACCTGCATCCCACTGAAGCATCTCCAGACACAATAGAGTCACAGCCATTAAGGTCTGTGATTCGAAGTCACCTTAGAAGTCACCTAACATCTAATGAAAGACTACTAGAACAACTAGTCAATGTAAATTCTAGCGTTCACAATACAGAAAATGTCAATAAACTAGGGCTTACTCTAATCAAGCGACTTGAAAGTATAGGATTTCAATCTCAAATCTACCATGAATTTGACGTTGGAAATATGATTTATCTAAAAAACCATGATTCTGAAACAAACGACATCCTTCTCTTGAGCCATCTTGATACTTGGTACGAAAATCGAGATTTCACCCCGTTTTACAAGGTAGGAAACAAGCTTTTTGGATCAGGAATTGCTGAAAGCAAAGGAGGACTCTTAGTCATGCTTTCTGCCCTACAATCTCTAAGATTCGCAAGAAAACTCAAAAAAATAAAGTGTGGAATATTACTAATTTCAGACGACTCTCTCGGCGGACGCTTTAGCAAAAAACTAGTCCGTGATATTTCAAAGACTTCAAACTACATAATCGATCTAAAGTGGGGGAATCTTAACGGTGGGATTGCAACTTCTTGCTCTGGGGCCACCAATTATCATATTGATATGATTCATGTCCGACGGCCAGATGAAACTGTCAAAGAAGTAATTCCAGACATGTGCAGCAAGGTAGTCGCTTGGAAGAAAGTTTCTTACGGATATAATGATGCAAGAATTACCATATCAAATTTTTCTGCAAATACCTCTTTTGGACGAGCACCAGATTATGGAAAACTATCCTTGGAGGCAAGATATACTAGTGCTGATCAAGGGAAAAAATTTGATTCTGAGATTAGAAAGATTGCAAAAAAGAAAATAAAATCAAACATTGATGTTCATGTGGCAAAACAGGTAACAAGAGAACCACTAGAAAAAACAGAAAGCATTGAACAATTTTATGACGTTGTTCAAAAATTAGCTAAACTTGCAGAAATTAAAATCACCCCTGAACATCGATTTGCAACTTCAAGTCTTTGTGATATTTCACAAGACAAGCCAATGATTGGTTCTATGGGCCCCATTGGAAATGATCAAAAAACACCAAACGAGCATATTTTGCGAGACAGCTTAATTGACAGAGGGATTCTCTTGGCTCTCACAATTAACAAGTGTTCACGTCTTTCTAATGAGAATGCAAAATGAATATTAAAAAAATAGAAAATTCCTTTACCAGCACACATGACAAAAAATCCACTATTGCAAAACATGGTATGGTATCTAGTGCCTTTCCAGAAGCCACCAAAGCAGGAGTGGAGATGCTCAAAAAAGGTGGAAATGCAGTTGATGCTGCCTGTGCTACTGCCCTAGCATTGGGTGTGTGTGAGCCTCAAGCCTCAGGAATAGGGGGGCAATCACTTGCAATTCTGCACATTAATGGAAAAACCGTGGCAATCGATGGCTCTAGTCGAGCACCATCCTTGGCTCACAATACATTCTTTGAGAAAAAGTCCCATCGCTTTATTGGATACAAAGCAACAACTGTCCCAAGCACTATTGCAACCCTAGGATATCTCAATGAAACATACGGCAAATTAAAGTGGGAAACGATAGTAAAGCCATCAATCCGTATTGCAAAACGAGGATACAAAATTACAAAACTGCAACATGATTTGCAGGAACAGAATCTTGACAAGTTTTTTAGGGTAAAATCAAAGTCTGGCGCAAAATATTTTCTTAAAGACGGATTGGTTCCTTATGACGTGGGAGATCTTTTTGTACAAGATGACCTATCTTACACACTTGAGCTCCTCTCAAAGTACGGTTATCATTCTTTCTATCATGGAATGATTGCGACTTTAATTGATAAAGACATGAAAATCAACAAAGGGTTTTTGCGTAAAGAAGACCTTGCATTAATTCCTGTACCTATTGAAAGAAAACCTATCAGCAGAAGATACAGAGGAATTAAAGTTTACACGATACCCCCTCCAGGCGCAGGAGACACAATGCTATTGGTTTTGATGATGTTATCTAATTTGAAAAAATCATTTCTTAGATCCCGCTCTCCTCTGTCCTACCACTTTGTTTGTGAAACATTTCGAAAGGCATTACTATACAGAGCACAACGAAAGTTCAATCCACAAACGTACCATCAAATAGATGTAAGGACTCATCTGAGTACTAGTTTTGCAAGATCCCTTACCAAATCAATTAGAGATTCAATCGATCCCGAATTACCGCTAAAGGAAACGCCAGACATTGAGGACACTACACATCTTTCAGTAATGGACAGGGATGGAAATGCAGTAGGGATTACACAGTCAATAGAGCTAGTTTATGGCTCAAAGGCAGCAGCTGATGGTCTGGGTTTCCTATACAATAATTACATGTCTGCTTATGAGTTAGAAAATCCCAACCATCCCTTCTATTTGAGGCCAAATGCAATTCCTTGGACCTCCGTTTCTCCATCTATTATCTTCTATAACCATGAGCCTTGGATAGTGTTGGGCAGTCCAGGAAGTGCAAGAATCTTTTCTGTAGTCAGTCATTTTATCTCCAGAATAATTGATGGGGATAATTCTCTCGATGAGGCAATGGAAAGGCCCAGGATACACTCATCCCTTGATGGGAAGATTAGCATTGAGGCAGATGACTCTGCAACTGAAATAATCAAACATCTAAAAAAAATGGGATATAAAATTGACATTAGAGAGAGATTCTCTTTTTACTTGGGTGCAATTCATGCAGTACTAAAAGAACAATCCGGTGATGGCTTTCAGGGTGTGGCAGAAATTAGACGAGATGGTACAGCAGAAGGACTGAATTGACAAAGCTACCAGTATTGCTATCCATCCCACATGGAGGGACACAAAGACCTCCAGAACTTGATAGTCACTTGTCTATAACTGACAAAGATTTGTTTGATGACTCTGATCCTTTTGTAATTGAAATTTATGATTTAGGTGAAAAGGTAGAGGGCGTAGTAAAAACAAATGTTGCAAGAGCATTTGTTGACCTTAACAGGTCTCTACAGGATCTCCCTCCTCAAAATCCTGATGGATTGATAAAAAGTACAACATGTTATGACAAACCTATTTACAAAAAAGGACAGGAACCTGATGATGCTCTGACCACATTATTAATTGAGAAGTATTACAAGCCATATCACAGGTCAATCCAAAAAAGTATTCATGACCTTGACTTGCAACTTTGCTTGGATTGCCATTCTATGGCATCTGTTGCACCAAATATTTCCCCTGATGGCAAAGAAAAAAAGAGGCCAAAGTTTTGTCTGTCAAATCAGGATGGGAAAACATCATCAAATGAAATGATTGAACTTTTAGCCTCATGTATAGCAGAATCCTTTGAAATTGATAGAGGTGAGGTTTCCCTAAATGATCCTTTTCATGGGGGACATATTACCAAGACATACGGGAATAACCCACTCCCTTGGATTCAAGTAGAGATGAACCGAGACCTGTATTTGTCCCAGGAATGGTTTGATGGAAAAACTTTGTCTATAGATTCTTCTCGTCTGCGAGAATTAAATCACCATTTTGGAGACTGTTTGAATCTATTTTTTAAAAAATCTGGATTTTAATTAAAACATTACAACAAAATACAAAACTATGGTTTCATAAAATACGCTTCTGAACACTCAATACAACAAAATTCACTTTCAAAAAGGTCAAAATCTTTTCCACAGTTTTTACATTTAACATCCATTTGAATCTCCTCAATTACCTTCTCATTTTATCTTGACTGCATCCATTTTTTCCCACCCTTAGTTACCAATTTTAGGAAAAATCTCCATCTCAGTCATTAATTTAAACCCATTCCAGGAAGGAAGACTTTACCTTGGCTTATATCCATGAACAATCTCATAAGATTAGGTCTTATTAAGTGAGAAAAATATAATTTGATTATTTTGTTGCATTCCCTACCTTTGGAATTTCTGCTCTTTTAGTGATTTTTTTTACCATTGGTGGTTCTCTGGATCAAACTGCATTTGCTCAAGAAAGCTCTGGTGATTTTCTGTATGAACCAGCAGTTGAAGCATTAACTACATTTTCTACTGGAGTTGCAGAGTCTGCGCCAAAAATCATTGCAGCAGTTATCCTGCTGATAATTGGTCTAGTTGCAGGAAAGGTAATTGGTAGAGTGATTGAAAAATCATCCACCAAGTTACTCAAAAAAGTACACAAAGATGATGGTAATGATGACGAACTTGCACAAACCACGTCCTCAAAAGATTCATCAAAATTAATTGCTGCCAGTGTTAGGTGGTTTGTTTATCTATTCTTCATTATTGCTGCAATTAACGCCTTGGAGTTTGAGCAACTCTCTCTTGCATTAACTGATTTGTGGCTATGGGTTCCAAATCTTTTAGCTTTCATACTCATAATAATTCTAGGAATGATAATTGCAAACTTTATTGGAAAATGGCTAGATCAAGAGCTAATCAAACAAGAGTATGGCGGTTCCAAATATGTCACTACGGGCGTTAAGGTTATCATTTATGCAGTCATATTTGCAATTGCACTTACACAACTAGGAGTAGGTGAGACAATAATCCCAATCTTGGTTTCAGCATTCTCATGGAGCATTGCAGCGGGAATTGGAGCGGCTATTGCCATAGGCCTTGGGTTTACCTTCAAAGATATGTTCCCCGCAATCATAAACTCTGCATCAAAACAACGCTCAATTCTCAAAGTTGGCCAAAAGGTACAGGTAGGCGAAGACAAGGGAACAATAACAGCAGTTGATCTCTTACACGTAATACTTGCAAACGAAAATAATGAGAGCATAGTAATTCCTACCAAAAATATATCAAACCAAACTATTCGAATCTTTGGAGATCCAGTTAAACAAACAGAAACTGCAAAGGACTGAGAAAGAATCTAAAATATAGGCACAAAAAATCCCAGTCTAAAATTAAACTCAAAAATATAATTTCTAATCAATACAATTCTTGCATGAGGTAAATCCCTCTTTTCTTGCTTGGTCTAGAGTATCGGGTGTAAAGTATACTCTGTCTCCAATTGCCACCTCATAAATTCTACATTTGGCGGTCATCACAGCCAGATGATGTACAGTCAAATCTGATTTATTTCCTAAATATCCTGGCAAGCTTGCCCTTCTCCAGAATTTTTCAATAACTGTCTTTGAGTTATTTTACAATCCCCATGATTTCTAGATTGCAAATCATGGATAAAAATTGAATGCATTCATTTTAAATCCAAACTCTATTTTTTTTCTTTACAGGTTTTGGAATTTTGTTGATAATGAATTGTCCATAAAGTTAATCTTCTAGTATTATGTTGACATCTCATGATTGGAACATGCCATAAATGCCATAATTCTGGAATTGAGGTTCTAAAAACTACCGTTTTGATTAGTGAGATTGGAGCAACTGATATTCCATTATGTGTGGAATGTAGAACGGATTAATCCCTGAAGATCTAAACTCTTAAAATTTAATTTTCACTCCTAACTGGTGTCAAACTAATCACCAAAACCCTTCAAATCTAAGAGGCCTGAACCTTTACAATTATTTTTTGGGAAGGATGAGAATTGTCATCTGATTGAGATTAATTGGAATATCGCTATGATTTCACCCATGAAAATAGTAGACTCTCTTTATTAATCCAAGAAAGAAATTTTGTACATTGACATCAATGGATAAGATGGGTATGGCAGTTGCCATAGGAGTGGTTGCCGTGTTTCTGGGATTTACCGCTACAGGAGGATCGGGATCTCCTTCAGATATTCCCCAACAAGTCGAACCGGCAATAAAACAAGTAGAAGTGATTAGAGAAGATTTAGAAACCAAAGCTGAAAAAATCAAAGAAGCAGCGGAAGAAACTAAAGAAAAAATAGAAAAGATTCCCAAAGACACTGCTGAAATACTTGCAGAACCCAAAGAGGCTACTGAAAAAGGCCTGCAGAAATTAGAAGAATTGGCTAGCGCAAAAGCATCAATAAGAAAGGTAAGCATGCCGGAGGGAACTGCAGTTCCTGGATGTGAAAAAGATAACTTGTGCTATGATCCTGCACATTTGATAATTTTTACAGGCACTGAAGTAATTTGGAAAAATGATGATACTGCTGCTCACACTGTGACAAGCGGTAGTCCTCAAAAAGGACCAAGTGGTGTGTTTGATAGCAGTCTTGTTTTGGCTGACGGTACATTTACCTACAAATTTGATTCTGCCGGTGTGTTTGATTATTTCTGCATGGTTCATCCTTGGATGGTAGGAACTGTTACAGTAGAATAGCTCTTTAATGCATTATTTTTTCATCATATTCAAAAACCATGTGCGATATTGCAGTTTTAGTTTGATCCCCTACAATTAATCGATGTTAGCTGATTTCAAAACCCATGAAGAGCATTTTCATTTTTGTTAAAATCTCTAAGAGGTTTGGACCCGATGGGTACCGGAACAATTTATTGCGAATTTACGGTCCAAAAAAGTGTAAACGGGTTTTTCGATTGTAAATCGGTCTTACTGTTGTGGTTTACTCCCAATCCTCATTCATAAGGGTGTGATTGCAATAAGGACAACCAGATTTCAGAAAAGGGGATTTGTGAATTTTACAAATATGGTTTTTCTGATTAATTTCACTTTTTGTCATGGCATTCACACTCGCAACCAATTACACATCGCATTTTAACACATTCATCACATCGTTTAACTTTGGAATAACCCAATTTACTCCACTGAATCTCCATAATTTTGATCCAATCGTGTTCATTCTACAATTTAAGCAGATCGAAATTTGATTTAATCCAATTTTAAATCAACCAAATACTATTCATCTGATTGACTCGTTTTGGTTAGCAGGGATGCTGTTCCTCTATTTTTTCTCAACTCCCGAAATTAATCATATATCATTAGACCTTTTTCTTCAAGTAAACTATGAATTTGATTTACAGACCGATGTATTTCTTCTTCAACTTTGGCACCGACACAAACTAATTTGCCCGATGCAAAAATTAGAATTACTGTTTTCGGGTCAAGCATTCTGTGAATGAGTCCTGGAAACTGTTCTGGTTCATACATACTTCTCGGTAAAGTGCGGGCAGCTTTTTCCAAGTGGATTTTCCCCCCAAGATTAATAGATGAAACAATATTTTGTATAGTTACTATGGGTTCATTTTTTATTTTGATTTTCCCTTTTCGTAATTTTTGAACAACTGTATTGACTGCTTTTACTGACATTATTTCTGACTTGGCACCAGTACATACCATCTTCCCAGAACTAAAAAGTAAGGTAGCTGTTAAAGGATCTTTAAGTCTGAAAACTGCACCTGGGAATTGTTCTGGATGATATTCTACATCCGGAAACTTTTTTGTTATCTCTAAAAGATCTAACTTTTGTTCAATTGTTGCTGATGCTACAACATTGACTATTTCAATCACAGGTTTGGTTTGTGCCATTCTAAATCCTCAGAAAGTAACTATGTCTTATACTAGAATTGTTAACATAAATTAGGTAAAATTGTCATTTTAGAACTATTTTTTGGGAAATTGAGAATTCATATTCAATGAATTCCTAATCAAAAGAGATTTAAAAAAATGTTTGAGGTTTAGTTTATTCTGGACACTTACTTTTTCTTTTATTTAGTTTTGGTTGTTTTAGCTTTCTTCTTTGCTGCCACATTTTACCCCGAATTTACTATGATGATTTAGAGTATGAATAACAAGTTTTTACAAAAAATGCCATTTTTGGGGTTCTTCTCCACAAAAAAATAATTTCAAATCAAAAAAGTCGATCCTCTACTTATCCGATAACGATTAATACTGTTTTTTTCTTACCAAATCATGCCATGCTGTTGTGGAAAAAATGGAATGTGCATGTATCATTACCTAGAAAATAATCCTGATTCCGTTAAAAGAAGCAAGTAAATTCTAACCCTTCTTTTTTATTTTAATTCCAAAATATAATTTCAAAACCCATGAGGCGCATTGAACCAAAATGCCCCTTTACTTTATCCCCAAGAGTAAAACCCTCTAGGGGAATTTGCCAAATAGGGCGACACCCCAACGATTTTGTTCCTAAAAAAGTGTAAACGGGTTTTTCGACTGTCAGTAAAAAGACAATCCCCCCTCGTAGGCACAAGAAGTACACCATAACCAGCGTTATTATCACAATAGAAATCGTTCTGTAAAACTTCAAAGATACTGGAGATATGTTAAACTGATCAGAGATAATTTTCCAAATCTTACTGTAAGAGAAATCAGAGCACAACTGACCCAAAGAAAGCAAGGAAAAGAAACTACAAAGGTATACATGAACGATAGGGAAATAATAGATATGACTAAGAAATTACCAAATGGACATAATATTGGCGGTGGCGCTAAACAGAAAAGACGCAAAGAGCATAAACAAGAATCTAACAAAAACTAAGTTGGGAGTAAACTTTTCGTGATTAAATTTGTTTGATTAATTTAAAAAATAAAAAAATGCCTCATCTTTCTAAATTTCCCACACCACTGTCTGCTGATAACTGTTCATAGTTATTGGTATGACAGTTAGGACATATTCCTCTGGAGAATTTATCATAATAAACAGTTCCGCAATCTGAACATACTTTCAAATCTTTAACATCTATCATGTCAATTTGCCACAATGTTTGAACTTAAGGATTTGTAGGTTAGAATCTCTGCAGCAATAACCAAAATGAAATCTCTTCAAAGGAATTAAAATTATTTTTTTGAAAAGGATTTTAGTAATTTTTTGTCATAACTAGAGTTATTATCAAAAAAGGAATTGATGATTAATCTATTTTAAGAGTAAAATGAGACTAAAGACATGAAATCCTCCGAGATGAATTCAGAAATTGAAGAAATTGTAAAATCAAAATCTGAAGGTGTTTATTCAAAATGGAGAATAGGTAGAGCAAACAGTTCTTCTGATGCCAAAGAGCAACATGGGAATCCAGATGATTGGCATGATTGGGATGCAGACACTGCCGATGATGCAATTGAAACCGTAGATTATTTTGAGGATAAAGGAATGAGAAAAGAAGGAGTAGGTTACGGAGGGGCTGATTTTGTTTATATTTTTTTCAGTGGTTCTCCACAAGAAGAACTGTGATTCAACAATTAGGACAGAAGATGCACATTAGATTGTAAATTCATATCCTTTCCAAAAAACAATTTCAAAATTAATTTGTCTAGCGTAGATGCTTTCTGTAAAATAATTATTGATCTTTCATGGTTGCAAAGAACAAATCTATTCCTCCTTCCGACAGCGATGTTTTTTTCTACACCGTGATGAAAAACCACTGGATGAACTTACGAAGATTTGACATATTTTTCTGTTAATCTTCACTGCCCATTTTCCATGTCTTGCATGCAGGACAGCGGTTAATTGCTTTGCCTGACAGTATTTTTGCAAATGTATTACCACAGTTGTCACAAATTTTTAAATCCTCTAATTGAATCATTGCTCAACTTTTTCCACAGATGGCATTTTGACATTTTTTAAATGGGTTTTTTCGTGGTCAAGAACTTTTTGAATATCGCCTTCCCATGCATCCCATTTGAATTTACAGTGTTTACAACTATAGGTCATTTATTTTTCAAATACCTCTAGTTTTAATTTTTCCAATGATTTCAAATATTCTTTTTTCATAAGGTTTTCAGGAATGGTTTTATTATTCTTATTTTTTTGTGGAGATTTCATTTTTTTTGATACGGTCATTTTATTTCTGCTGCCCTGATAGTATTGTTTGAATTCTACTAATAATGTCGTTTGGACTTCCTGAATTATCCAAGGTAACCACAAGAAGCATTTCCTCACCAAATGGAAAGATAGCTCTCATCAATTTATCATATACCTGGAGTGTGTAATCTGCATTCCCAATTTTTTCTGAAAGTGTATTTCTAAATTTCCAAGAGTCAATAGTATGTTTTAAAGCAATCTTATTTTCTTCTTCAGTTAGTAAATCTACCACACCATCCATTTTTCGTTTAATGACTTTGTTTTCCTTTAAATCATAAATCATCACATATCGTATATTTCCAGACACATTCATGATGCTGTTTAGAAATTTTTCTTGATTTACTAGTTTTAGTTGTTCCATACGAGTAAAACATGTTAATGAGACTATTAAGGGAACTAAGAGTTGTTTCCATGGTGCTTGAGGACAATTAGATCATGTCTTAATAGTCTGAATCACTTTAACGGTGTAGTGAATTCGTGATAAGACAGCTGCCTACTATATGCAGGTCTGCCTTCATTTGAATTCACTATAAAATGATGAAAAACTGGATAAGAATTTGGAGGTACTAATATGCAAACAATAAATCAAGATACTTGTATACATGATGCCAAAGTCAAAATGGCCGGATACAAGGACAGATATGAATGCACAAGGTGTCACAAATTTTTGATTTTTGATACCTTATCGGAGAGTAACAAAATATCCAACTATCCTAAATATGGTAAAACAGAATTTGATATTTTTGAAGAAGAGAAATGTTTGGTACAAGAATAATCTGATGATATTGCAACAAAGAAAGTGTTCCTGTGAATGTGGATGCACAAGAAAAATCTGGAATTTATATTATAATTCTTGTATTTTTTGTATGTTGGCACAGCATGAAAAATAAATTCAAAAAACACGGCTTATTTTAGTATCAATTAATCGATGTTAATTGTCTTAAACTGTATTTTCATTAGTTTTTCAATGATTATAAAGGATGATCGGACTATCTTGTAATGTATTTTGTTTTGAATAGAGATTTTTAATTTTAAATCAGTTAATGATAATAAACTAACAAGACTCGGTTCAAATTTGTCCACTAGATGGATTTTAATTAATTTTGACAATGTTGGATGGATATGATATGATGACGGATTCAACCTGGAAATTATTTTTTAAAATAATTTACGGACAAAAAAGATATTTTGCATACATTTTGTTTAGGTCCGAAAAACTTATCGTAAAATGAATTTAATTATCATTTAGGTTTGAAAGTACTCGTTCAAGATCCTGCTTTTCATATCTAAGCCCTCTAGTAGTATTTCCTTGGACAAGAGTTGATGAGAATTTCTGTAACATCAATTTATCTTCTTTTGAAATATTAGACGAAATAATCTGGTTATTTAGAATATCGGATTGTTGAAATAGTTTTTCTGTGCTTATTTTTTCATCCTTATTTTTTGAAAGAGAAATTTGTTTAGTCAACTCATTTTCAATTTGGTCTAAAATTTTAGTTAGCAGGTTCATATTCATCTCACCAAAAAAGAAAGGATGTAATTCTAATTTGTTTTTTTAGTAGAGTCTTCTTTTTTTGGCTCTTCTTTTTTGTCGTCGTTGCCGACTACAATTGTTGGATTATCTTCTTTTGTCATGTCTATATAGATAGCCATGATCAATATATACCCACGTATTAGAGTTTATAGAACAAGGAAAAAATATATAGAAAATTAGGCGTGAAATTCGAAAATTACGCCGGTATATATCATAACATAACATAACTAAACCATGTTCAAAAAAATAATTAAAAAACTGAAATTTGGTTCTTGTGAAACTAAAGCCTCCAATGATGTAGATGCATTCAAAGAACCCGAAAAAACAAAACAAGCAGATGCAAAGGAGTAAAATGAAATATCAATGTGAGCATTGTGATTTTCATTGGGAAGGGACTTCCTATACTTTTGAAAAAGTACGTGATCATGAAAAAATACACCTAAAAAAATCAACGTCACCACGTTGTAAAGTCTGCAACACTAGAAATGTTGATCAACCAAATTCTAACCATCAGTGGGAATGCAAGACATGCGGTAACCTGCTTGATGCAAATGGTCAGGTAGTTAACCTAGAAAAATAACAAACTTTTCTCCAAATTTGGAACATCTAGTTTAACTGTGTCACACGATACTCTTTTTACCTAAATCCTTGTTTTAAAAATATGTCA